>ENA-OQLI01000780-OQLI01000780.1-human-gut-metagenome-genome-assembly--contig:-NODE-780-length-31779-cov-7.612442_pt1 | contig 31779 bp, 28 predicted proteins | sample MGYA00242805_ERZ504812 | MGnify/ENA primary metagenome ERZ504812 (study PRJEB26092, sample SAMD00036430) | human gut metagenome | host: Homo sapiens | study: EMG produced TPA metagenomics assembly of... | reverse complement strand
CTACACTCCCCATCGGGTTTCCCCTTTTGGATAAGTCGGGTGACGATAGGGTGCGGATTATTCCGCTTTGATACCTTGCCCTATTACTTGCTCAAGGTAAGATTATTACAGCCCCTTACGGGCGCACGGTCATACTGTTGCTGACAGGGGTTCCAGTGGCAAAGACAACGCCCCGGCTGCCGGTAATCTCATCCATGTAGCGGCACTTGGCGAACATATCCGATGATTTCTGCGCATCGGTGGTAGAAAGCCCCGCCACATTCCGCATCTTGGTGTATAAAAACAGGTTTTTGTAATTGTGTGCCTCGTCGATAAACAGCCGGTCCACTCCCAGCTGCTCAAAGGTCACAACATCGTCCTTGCGCCCCTCCGCCTGGAGCTTTTCCAATCTGGCCTCCAAGGATTTCCGGGTGCGTTCCAACTGCTTGACGGTAAAACGCTCCCCACCGCTGGCTTCCACCTCTGCGATTCCATCTGTAATCTCGTCGATTTGCTCGTAGAGGAGCCGTTCCTGGCGTTCCCGGCTGATGGGAATACGCTCAAACTGGCTGTGTCCAATGATGATAGCGTCATAATCTCCGGTGGCGATCCGGGCGCAGAACTTCTTGCGGTTATGGGTCTCAAAGTCTTTTTTCGTGGTCACAAGGATATTGGCGGATGGGTAAAGCCGCAAAAACTCCGACGCCCATTGCTCGGTCAGGTGGTTCGGGACGACAAAAAGGGACTTCTGGCAAAGCCCCAGCCGCTTGGATTCCATAGCGGCGGCCACCATCTCGAACGTCTTTCCCGCGCCCACTTCGTGTGCCAGCAGCGTATTACCGCCGTAGAGGATATGGGCGATAGCGCCAAGCTGATGCTCCCGCAGGGTGATGGCTGGGTTCATGCCTCCAAATCTAATATGGCTGCCATCGTATTCACGGGGCCGGGTGGAGTTCATTTCTTCATTGTACTGGCGCACCAGCGTCTGCCGCCGTTCCGGGTCCTTCCAAATCCAATCCCGAAAGGCATCCCTGATCGCCTGCTGTTTCTGCGCTGCCAGAGTGGTCTCCTTGGCATTCAGCACCCGGCGCTCCCTGCCGTCTGCATCCTCCACCGTGTCATAGATACGAACATCACGGAGGTTCAGCGCATCTTCCAGCAGCCGATAGGCGTTGGCCCGGTCTGTACCATAGGTGGTATAGGCAGCCACATCGTTGTAAGAAACGGAGCTTTTGCCGGTGACTTGCCACTCGGCGGTATAGGGTGTGTAATTGACCTCAATACTGCGCTGGAGATAAAACGGGGTATTAAAGGTCTCATACATAAACTGCTGGATGTACTCTTTGTCGATCCAGGTAGCGCCCAGGCGAACCTCGATTTCCGAAGCATCCAGATCCTTGGGCTGAGCCTTTTCCAACGCCTCCACATTGACCGCAAAGGCGGGGTCTTTTTCTGCCGCCCGCTGTGCCTGCCGCAGCTTTCGGCGCACATTGCCGGAAAGGTATTCATCGGCAGTCACATAATGAGGGCGTTCCCCCTCAGGTACAGGACCGGGCAGACGGAAAATAACGCCGCGAAGCTCAGCGGCCAGCTCGTCCCCGGTCTTGCCGGTCAGCTGTTCCATGTACGCCATATCCACATGGGCTTTTTCCGCAATAGAGACAGCCAGGGCTTCACTTGCCGTGTCCACGGAGGTCACAGCCTCATGGGGTTTGATGGTGCGCTTGGTGAACATATCCGCCTTGCGCTCCAGCTTTCCTTCCTCGTCAATGATTTCCAGCGCGCACAGCAGATAGTAGCTGGAATCATCGGCAAAGGCCAGACGGTTAGCACGGTCATTGATAAGGCCATACCTGGCAGAGAAATTATCATAAAGCTGGTTAAGCTCCGACTGTTTCTCTCGGATGGCGCTGTCTGGAATGGCAGCATCCATCTGAAGGTCAATGAGATCCTGAACACAATCCCGCAGACCGACCATGCCTTTTACACGGGCTTCGGCGGTGGCATTGAGATCAGGCCGCACCATGCGGCTGTTTTCCCGGAAGTACACTTCGCCGTCCACCACGGTATAGGAGTAGTTTTTTACATCGGGGTCAGCGGGGATAGAGGTGTCGATGGATTCGCCCTCTCCCAGCTCCGGCAGCGCAGCCTCCTGATAGGTGCCACGAATATACTTTACAGCATCGTGCAGCTGGTCGGACAGTTCCAAGCCCTCAATGGGATTTACGGTGTAGTCCATACCATGAGCAGTGCTTACCGGCTCCTGTCTGCCCAGCACCATTTCAGGGTGGTCGAGGAAATAGCGATTGATGGCAAACCCATCTTCCGTCTGACCGGTCTGCGTCCATTCCGTCGTAATATCCAGCGGGCGGTCTCTCTTTTGCAGAAAGACAATATCAGAAACCACTTCGGTTCCGGCATTGGCCTTGAACGCATTGTTGGGCAGTCGAATGGCTCCCAGCAGCTCAGCGCGCTGGGCCAGATACCGGCGCACAGTGGAATCTTTGGCGTCCATCGTATACCGGCTGGTGACAAAGGCAACCACACCGCCGGGGCGCACTTGATCTAAGGATTTTGCAAAGAAATAGTTGTGGATGTTGAAGCCCAGCTTGTTATAGGCTTTGTCGTTGACCTGATACTGACCGAAAGGAACATTGCCCACCGCCAGATCGTAAAAATCCCGGCGGTCCGTGGTCTCAAAGCCTTCAACTGTGATATTGGCCTTGGGGTAAAGCTGTTCTGCGATCCGTCCGGTGATGGGATCCAGCTCCACACCATACAGCTTGCTTCCTGCCATACGCTCCGGCAGCATCCCAAAGAAATTACCCACACCGCAGGACGGTTCCAAAATGTTGCCGGTCTCAAATCCCATGCGGCCTACGGCCTCATAGATAGCCTGGATCACCGTAGGGCTGGTGTAATGGGCGTTGAGGGTGGAACCTCTGGCGGCGGCGTACTCCTCTGGGGTCAGCAATTCCTTCAGCTGGGCATATTCCTTGCTCCAGCTTTCTTTAGAGGGGTCAAAGGCATCCGGCAGACCGCCCCAGCCCACATAGCGGGAAAGCACCTGCTGCTGTTCCGGGCTGGCCTGCTGGCCGGTAGCCTCCAGCTCCTTCAAAAGTTGAATGGCATTGATGTTGGCCTGAAACTTGGCTTTCGGACCGCCCTCGCCCAGATGATCGTCGGTAATGCGGAAGTTCTGCGCGTTCCGGCGAATGTTGGCCTTGTATTCTTCATAAGCGGCATCCTCGGCAGCAGCGGCATTGGGAAAGGTTCGCCATTCGCCGTTGACCTGAATGGAAATGGGATGTTCGTCCAAAACTTCATCTGGGGTTTTCTCCGGCTCCGGTGCAGGCGGTTCCGGTTTCTCAACGTGCAGCCGTTCCACCACCACATCATAAGGCAGATTGTTCTTATCGCCCGGATAGACTGTTACCGGCTCAGCGGTATAGGTTCCATGAGAAAAGCCGTCCTGTTCCAGTTCATACAGAGCGCGCAAAACAGCGGCGGCATCCTGCCAGTTCATCCCCAAAGTGGTGTTAAACTTGTCGTGGATATTGATTTCAAAACCACCGGTGGAAACAAAATAATCTGCGGTGTCTCCGGTCTGCAGCTCCATCGTTTCCGCTGTGCCAATATAAGCTCCTGCCAGATAATGGGCGATTTGAGCGTTATCCTCGCCGTCATGGAAGTGTTGGGCGATAATTGCTTTTTCTGTGGCATCCAGCAGACCACCGGTTCCGGTCAGTACCTCCCGCAAATCCGGATTAAGCGTTTGGAGTATCAGATGATTGAGATAATTCTGCGCGGTTGCTTTATCTGGGAATGTCGGCACAGTTCCATCGCCGCTTGCATAATAGTTGTGAATCGTTTGATCCCAAATGGCAAAGGCATCCTCCGGGTCGGGAAATGCGTCGCTGGTGATCGTAACAGAAAATCGCGGCTCCGGCGTTTCTTCCTCAGCAGCAAGCTGCTCTGCATCGGCCATCACCCGCTGGATAAATGGGTCATCATCCAGCTTTTGAGCATCAACCACCTGACCGTCTACGATACCGCGCTCTGCCAAGGACTCCCGAATGGCAATCGGGTCTATATCATCCAGGGCACCCTGCTCGGCCTGGGTATAGAAGCGGTTCTCCTGAATCAGCTGAGCAATGCGACGCTGTACCTTCGGCCACGGCAGCTCCATTTCCTCCGGGCTTCCGGTTCGGACAACAAACAAGCTCTTGTTGTCGCTGCCGCCATACGCATGGCTCAACCATGCAGCGGTATCCTTTTCCCGCGCATGATCCTTCATGTAACGGACAACCGCGTGTTTGCTCTGAATATCACCGTTCCATGCACGAATGGCATTGTCAATATCATCCTGAGAGAGTGGTCGCAGAAGCTCATGTAATTTGGGGTAGGTTTCCTCTATGACCTCCCGGTGCAGACGCTGACGAAACTCCGGTACATCGACAAACAGCCGGATCAGTTCCATATCACCGGAACCAAGAATGGCACGGCGCACCGCCGCGTTGCCCTCAAGCACAGCATTTTCCCGGTCAGAATGACCGCAGGCATTCCGATAGGCCACATCCTCAGTAATGGCAGCAATCACAATGGGCTTATACTGCTCATACTGCTCCCGGATGGTAGGCTTTGCGGGTTCTGCTTCACCATTTCCGAAAACTCTGGTTCCGTCCGCACCAAATTCGGCTTCGTGGGCATTGATGGTCTGCTCCGCCTCATGGTCGATGGAGCGCAGAGAATACTCCTGATGTTCCGTGCCGCCTTCTGGGACAGCAGAGATTGTCACATCATGCTTATCCCGCAGCCGTTCCACATACTGCTCCAGCTGGTGTGCCGGAATCCCGCACATTTCAATGCGGCCTGCGCCCGGAACCGGGCGGGTGGTCAGATGCAGCTCCAACTCTGCGGCAGCTTCTTTGGCATCCTCACCGTATAGCTCAAAGAAATCTCCCACCTGATAAAGCACCAGATCATCGGGATGGCGTTCCTTGACTGCGTTGTATTCCCAGCTGGCAGGGGCGGTCTTATTTTCTTCTTTTACGGCATCCGCTTCAGCCAGCGCCTTTTCTGCTTGAATTTTCTCGTACTCGGCCTGCTCCTGTACGGTCAGATAGCGGTCTTTTTTGATAAGATCGGTGATGCGCTTAGAGACCTTCTCCCAGGTGAAATGAACATCCGAGCAATCGCTTTTCCTGTAGTGCAGTCCCTTTCCGTCATGATCCTCTCCACTACCGGTTGCACCGGACAGGGCATGGGAATGTCCACCGATACCGTACTCCTTTCGGAGAAACTCCACCTTTTCCTTGTCAGTATGCTGTTCTTGAAAGAATGTGAAGATACGACCCTTACCGCCCTCAAAACCGCTGCCGCCGGTCATGGCGGTGTCGATCTCGTCCTCGGTGATAAAGTGTTTGACCGAAGGAACCTCTGCCATATCCGTTGCAAATTCCTTGCGGGGCAAAGACAAGTCCTTTAGGTTTTCCCAAATTTCTCTCGGTCTGTGGTAATGGAACCGAAGCAGGTCACGGTCCTGACTGTATGCGGTCCAAAAGGCGGCATATTCATCGGTCAGGGTCTGCCTGAAATCAGGGCTTTTCAGTTGTTCGGTCAGCCATTTGGTTTCCTCCGGGAACCCGTTTCCTTTAATCTGTGCAAGGCTACTCAGATACCCTGCTTTCCTGGCCTCATCGCTGAAATCGTGGTAAAGATTCCAAAGCTTTGACGCCAGAAGGGATCGTTCATAGCCTGCCGCTTCGGTCAACTCCACATTGGTGGTAAACTGGCCGGATTCCAGAAGTTCCCCGATGCTCTCAGCGGCACTCTCCCAAGAGATGACTTGGGCTGATTTATCGTAACGGGCAGATTTTCCACGGGAAAGGCGGATGCCCTCCTCGGTGTACCAGGCCGTGATACTGCCGGTGTTGGTTGTTATACCATTGCCGCCATGATAGAGCGCTTGCAGAGAAGCGGCAATTTCTGAAACGGGCTTCTGCTTTTCAAATTCAGCAACGATCCTCTCCCGCTGATGGTCGGTGTTGCCGCCCAGCCGCAGCACATGGTCAATTTCCTTTTGGGCAAAAGAAAAAGCAGGGAATGTGTTTGTAACATTCTCTGCTTCATCTATCTTTTGGATTTGTTCTGCTTCGGAGAGGAACAGGTCTAAGGTCAGCTGTTGATAAGCTCCGCCAGAAGAATCTCCTCGGCCTGCGCTTTGCAGGTGTTCATCAGGCCCACCCACTTCATCGGATCGGCTGCTTTCAGTTTCTCTGTTGCGCCCGCCTCCTTCGCCAGCTGGGGCATCATCTGTTCCAGACGGGTCTGGGCTGTCTCGTCGATCTCGATGAGGTGCGGGTACAGCTTCTCGCTCATCAGCAACTGGTTGTAAAGAATCGGGCGGTGTTCCTTCAGATACGATTTCCGCATCCTGCCGTACTTGCCCAGGGGCTTCGACTGCTGTTCGCTCAGCTTCAGGTCGGGAATCAGGTAATCCCCGTTCTTGGTGTAGGTTAAGGTGTTGTTCATCCCATTGGCTCCTTTCTGGCATGGCCTCGCGCTCTGCATTTCGGACGGTGACGCCGATCTGCCGTAGCACTTGTTGATTGATCTGACTGACCGCTGTTCCCAGCGCCCCGATGGTAGCCGGGGTATTGAAATCGAAGATTGCCATGAAATCCTCATGGTCAAAGTAGCGTTCCGGCTCCAGTCCACAGCGGGACATCAGGGCGTAGGTGATGCTGACGGTGGCGGCTGCCTTAAACTGTACTCCGATGTTGAACTCATCGTACTCCTCCAGAAAGGAACCGTCAATGATATAGAAAAAGTCCTGCTGATGCTCCGCCCAATATTCATCCGCCAGCTTACGGGCCACATCGGTGAGCTGCTGGGCGAAATCATCCCCGCCGATCCCATAGGTACGCTCCAGCATGGCCTCCACCGGAATCATGTGCTGTTCTTCCAGCTGCCACAGCCAAGGGGTGCGGGAATGTTCACGGGTTCCGGTATCGGAAATATCGAACACATAGCGTAAACGGGGTCTGTCCCCGGAATCGTCTACCAGCGCAATGCCCTTAGACCCGCGCCGGACATACCGGCCCATCTTATCATTCCACAGGTCGTACTCGGCACAGGCGGTGGCGTCCGGGCGCTGGGCGTAGATCATCAGCTGTTCATGGAACGGGTATTTATAAAGACGGGATGCGGTGGTAAGAAAAGCCGCCCACTCCTGCCAGCTGCCGGTGAGCTGCGTTGCCACCTTATCTACCATCTGCGCATACATTTCTGCTTTTGTTGGCATGGTTTTCTGTCCTCCCTTCATTTTGAATGATAGAAATGGGGCGGCTCAAAAAGGCCGCCCCATTCAGGTATTTATGTGTGCTGCTTACTCGTCAAAATCCGGATACAGCTCCAGCACAGCAAATTCATCATCGGTCATGGCACGGAGCTTAGAGAGGGTGCTGTCGGTCAACACCAGCAGCTCCGTTTCCTCCGGCGAAATTTCGCCGCGCATCTCGCTCAGGCTGTCAATCAGCCCGGTGCGGCTGCCAGTATTGTAAATACACATCAGATTCATTTCCTCAAAGGTGAAGTTTCCCATATCAAATCTCCCTTTCCGCGCTCTTTTGGGGCGCTTTCTTTTTGTGTTCCGTCCTGGGTTGACTTTTCAGCTGCTCCATAACGGACTTCTTCTTATCCCGTTCCTCCCGATGAGTGGCTGCCGCCAAGTCCATGAGTGAAATGGGCTGGCCGCTGCGGGCCTGCTGCTCCAACTGCGCTACCGTCGGCTCCCTGGAACCGTTGTTGATAACACCGTCAATCATGCCATAATCGTCCTCCACGGCCATTTCCGCATTTTTCATCGGATTATCCGACAGAAATCCGGGAACATCGGTAAAACCAAAACTATCGCAGTAATGACAGGATACCTTACCATCCTGCTTGATCGCAACGATGTCGCTGACACTCATGGATGGACTGTGAAAATCCACCGGCTTTTGCAGATTGAACTGCTCATACAGCCTTTCCAGCTGCTCCATTGTACTGCCGGAACCGTTCAGCGAGGCTGTGTAAATGAGATCGTAGTTGCTCCGGTCTACGGATAGGCTGTGAGATTGCAGCCAATCCAGATTCATGAATCGCACATTCTGAGGGTCATCCCGGCTCACCTGATAGATAGCGAAACAGTCCCCCTCATGGGAGAGAAAAGCCTGCTCCCGTTCCATCTGGTGATCCTGACGTTCCAGCACCTTCTCATGGAACCGCGGGCTTTGCTCCCATTCCTCACGGGAAACAGCAAAAATACCATTGTGGACATCCAGATCGGTAGTATCAAACGCCATCTCCGGGTTTTCGCCCTCCTGCACAATGTACACGGTCAAATCTCGCTCCATCAGCTCGTAGGCCCGTTCTTTGGAGAGGGGCAAAAGGTCGCTGTCCAGGTAGCCGCATTTCTCCAGATCATCTTGGGTCAGCACCGGGTCCGGCATGGGGTATTCATCCAATGCCTGCTCTGGTGATTCCGGTAACATAGAAACAGATGGACTCTGTACTTCGCCTAACTCATTTTTCTCAAATCGTTTCTGTTGAGCAGCTTCTACCTGTTCCATCAGCGTATCGTAATCGTATGGTTTCACCAAATCCGTTCCCTTAATTTCCTCCATGAGAAGTTCGTAGGTCACTTGCTCTAAAGAATGGTTATCTATCTGCCCGCCATCCAATAGCGCAAAATCAGGACTGTAAATCGTATAATCATGTCCGCTCTCGCAGTGCTGAATTGCAAGATATTCTTCTCCGTTTATATCAAATGCAACCGATTCCTGTGAAGGCTGAACCTGCAACAGTTCTGCCACATTTCCCATGGCTTTTTGATCTATTCCCAGTTCTGCCAAAGGCGGTGCTGCCTGCGTAACTTCCATATCCGGCATAGCCGCTATCAAATCGGATACCGCTTTCTGTACCAGCGGGCTATTGCGAAAATAGTCAATACCATTGATTGTTTCCACATCAATCGTCTTTCCAGTTAAGATAGGGAACTGTCCATTGTAATCACTGCCATCGTGTAAATCGAACCCTATCCCTTTGATACCGTTCATTCGCTCTGTCGGAATAGCTTGATACAGCTCAACGGCTTTCATGAGAGAAAGATTCTCATGGTATTCGCCAAGGGAAGGAAACTCCATGCACTCGGCCACATAATAGGTCAGTGTTTCCTGCTGGACATTAGATGTAGACAGGGCCGGTTCTTTTCCTTCTGTTTTTTCCGATTCCGAAACACGCTCCTGCTCGGCTGTCAGGTCAATACCGCGTTCCTTGCAGATTTCCTTATAGTGGCGGTCAATATCGGAGATCAGCTCCCCGGAAGTCTTGCTGATAGTCTCCAAACTGGATCGCAGCTCCTTCAGCTCCTTGCCCTGACTCCAGCTGGCAATATAGCCAAAGCTGTTTTCGGAAGTCTCAATGCCATAATACTTGCAAACCGCATAAGAGATACTTTCAGCCTCTACTTCCTCGGTGTGCCGGTCCTTTTTACTTTCCTGCAAAAACTGCTGAATGGTCTTTTCGCCGCCGACAAAATTCAGACCAGACTCCTCCGTAAACATGATACGCCCATCTTCTGGCAGTTCTAAAGGCTTTGCGGTGATAACGGATGCAGCGTGGTTCACAACAACCCTTTCCTCTACGGCAATCGGATAGCCCGGATCATCGTCTGAGCCACGCAGGTCATAACAAAACAGCCCATCAGGAAGATCTTCGCGCGCAATTCTTCCATTTGAGAACAGGGCTGGCTGGTCAAATAATTCTACCTCTTGATACTTGCTGGTATCCTTCACCACAGGCAGATTGTAATTATGGAGCTTGCTATGGGCGGTCTCATGGACAGCTGCGGAAACCGTCTGCACCTCGCTCATGCCGGTACGAATGGCGATCCGCTGCTGCTCAGAGGAAAAGTAGCCGTCCATATTGGCATCCATCGGCTCAAACTCGATGGGAACCGGGGCAGAGCGCCGCAGGGCTTCCATGAAAACCTCAAAGTTCTGCACATTCCCCGACAGGTTGGAGGCCAGTTCCGGCAAAGGCTTTCCGTCCGTCTGACTCAAATCAAAAACTTTCACCGGGCGGAACATGGGAATCTCAATTTCCTTTTCCTCGGTGACGATTTTCCCGTCCTTATCCAAAATCGGAGCCTTGGTATCTGGGTCCAGCTTCTGTTCCTCGATTTTCTTTTTATATGGCGTGGGCGCGATTATGGTAATGCCATGCTCACCCTTTTTCACATGGCGCTCAAACTGATTTTTCCACTTGTTGAAGCCAGCGACCAGCGTAGCATCCGGCTTCTGCATATAGATGAGCATGGTGTTATTGACCGAATAGCGGTGGAAACGGGACATCACCGACAGGTAACGCATATACTTCTCGCTCTCGAACAGCTCCTTGATACCCTGTTCGATGCCCTCGGTGATTTCCCGCAATCGCTCCCGGTTGGTTGGTTTATTATCAGGCATGGTAATTCAACTCCTTCCCACTAAATTCAATTTTTGCAAAACAAAAGCAGGAAACCCTGAAAGATTTCCTGCTAACGAAGTTCTTATTAAAATGTCAGATATTGGTGATATGAAGATAAGCTAAAATCTCCGTTGTTCAAGCCAAAATTGGAGTTCTCGTTCTTCTTGAGTGGTATGGTATTGTTCAAAAACCTCAAAAGCTATGCGTTCAGCTTCTTCCATAGAACGTATTTTACTACCATCATAATCCCAAATTCTTTTCCCAGCGAAAAAAACTCCCCAATTACCATATCGACCTTGCATTATGGTTATATATTCACCCTTATACTTTTTGCTGTATGTATTTTTCGCAGGGTTATAACTCCATTCCTTCCTATTGAAATTTTTTCTCCTTACCGCCCGTTTTTTTAGTGTATCCTCTGCTCTGCGAGGATTTACATAATCGTCAGACATCTTTTCGGCACATACACACCCTACCCGCAATTCATCTGGATAATCCGGGTGTCTCATAATGTGAACAAAACGAATCCTTTCCCGTCCACACATTTCACACTGTTCGTATTCAATTTCTTCTGCATCATCAAAATACTCTGCAATATCTTCGACATCGACGCAAGACCAGCCTTTATGCGGGATACCAGCTTTGTTCCATTCCAATGCAACACCCCCTCTAAAATCAACGGTTTATTCGTACATTTAGTATACCATAAAATAATAGGAAATTATAGAAGGAAGATGTTAAAGCAGCTTCATTTCCATGACCGTTCTTTTACTTGGGTTTGGGCGGTGCATATCCGGCAGCCTTTGCCCGTTCACTGGCAGCTTTGCGGCGCTCGGCGCTGTAAGGCTCCCGAACCGATACGCAGCGTTTGGGGACTACAAAGGTCTGCCGGTCCTTTTTCACGATTTGGTCCGGGTATTTTTCCGACAGCCGCCGCAGCTTCTCCAGCAATCTGGCATCATGGGTGTAAACCTCTGCGGTGGCCTCGGCCTGGTTGTAGAGGATAATGGTTTCCTGTTCATAGAGGGAGCGCTTCATCGTTTACCACCTTTCTGCCTGTCAAACTCCAGCTTGAAGCTCACATACTGCTCATCGTCCTCCAGCACCACGGTAGCATCGTAGGTTTTGCCGGTCTTTTCGGAATAACAGCCAGTGAGCCGTGCGCGTCCATCTTTGAGAAGGGCTGTCACCACCACCTTGGTAGGCTGCTTTTTCTTGGCAGCCCACCACTTGTTATTTTTCCAGATTGCAAATCTGCAAGCTTCGTTCTGACAGAAGAATCCTTTTTGCATTTCTGCAACCTCACCGCCGCAGCGCGGACAGCGGCCCACTACTTCACGGGGCGGGGAGAACAGATACTCGGTGCCTTTTATCACCTGATAGGTCCCCACCAGTTCCCGGAGCATAGCAGAGATCCCGGCCATGAAGTCCTCCGGGGAAAGCTCACCGCGCTCGATCTCGCCCAGCCGGTACTCCCACTCGGCGGTCAAAAGGGGCGATTGTAGCTGCTCCGGCAGTACAGTAATCAGAGATACTGCATCATGTGAAGGCATGAGTTGTACGGTTTTTTTGCTCTTTTTTCGTTCCAGAAAACCAGCAGACACCAGCTTTTCCAGAATACCGGCACGGGTGGCCGGGGTTCCCAGTCCTTTCCGCTCGGCATCCTCCGGCATATCATCTTTCCCGGCAGTCTCCATAGCAGAAAGCAGCGTATCCTCGGTGAAATGCTTGGGTGGGCTGGTTTTGCCCTCCTTGACGACTGTACCGGACAGTGGCAAACTCTGGCCTTCGGTCAGCTTTGGCAGCGCTTTACTCTCGGTTTCTTTATCCGCCTCCGGGATGTTTTTCAGATTGGCACAGTAGGCAGCATCCAGCGCCCGCCAGCCGAGATGCTTCACCGCCCTGCCTTTGGCGGAAAACTCAACACCGGCGCACTCCACGGTGACAGAAGTTTCAGCATAGGTATGGGGCTGGGCCACGGCGCACAGCAGACGCAGAGCCACCAGCTCCAGCACCGCCCTTTCGCCCACCGGCAGACCGGACAAGTCAGCGTTTTGGATATTACGGGTGGGGATCACTGCATGATGGTCGGTCACTCTCTTGTCGTTGATAACCGCACCGGCGTCGCAGGAAATAGCGATTCCTTTTCGGAAGGTCATGGCATTAGCAACCAGATTCACCAGCACCGGCAGACCCTCGGCCATGTCCGAAGTCAGATAGCGGCTGTCCGTGCGGGGATAGGTGCAGAGCTTCTTTTCATACAGGTTTTGTAGATAGTCCAAAGTCTGCTGAGCGGTATATCCCAACAGCCGGTTGGCATCCCGCTGGAGCGTAGTCAGGTCATAGAGGGCAGGCGGCTTTTCCGATTTGTCTTTACGCTCCACCTGTTTGACCGTGGCAACAGCACTCTGACAGGCACTTTGCAGCTGTTCAGCGGCGGCCTTGTCCTTCATACGTTCCCCGGCAACTGTGAAACCGGGTAGTTCCAACGTCACCGTATAAAACGGCACCGGCTTGAAACCGTCGATCTCTGCCTCCCGCTGGACGATAAGAGCCAGTGTCGGAGACATAACGCGCCCAATGTTGAGGGTTCGGTGGTACAGCACGGAAAAAAGGCGTGTGGCGTTAATGCCCACCAGCCAATCCGCCTTGGCGCGGCAGAGGGCCGCATCCCGCAGACCGTCATACTCTGCACCGGGGCGCAGGTTTGCAAAGCCCTCCCGGATAGCGGCATCCTCCATGCTGGAAATCCAGAGCCGCTTCATAGGCTTTTGGCAGCCTGCCAGTTCATAGACACTGCGGAAAATCAGTTCACCCTCCCGCCCAGCGTCGCAGGCGTTCACTACCTCGGTCACATCCGGGGCATTCATTAGCTTTTTCAGCACATCAAACTGCTTCTTTTTGTCCTTGCCCACCGTCATCTGCCAGTCTGCCGGCAGGATGGGCAGATCGTCATACCGCCACTTGGCGTACTTGGGGTCATAGCTGTCCGCATCGGCCAGCCCAGCCAAATGGCCCACACACCAACTGACACGCCATCCATTTCCCTCCAGATAGCCGTCCTTACGGGCGGTGGCACCGATCACAGCGGCCAGACTATGGGCAACCGACGGTTTTTCGGCAATCACAAGTTTATGGTTCATATTCTTCGTCCTCCCATTCGGCCTGCCCATAGTTATTCAGCTTTCTTTCAATACTGTTTTCCTCCGTTAACAGCAGATCATAACCGAACCGATAGTCATAGCGGTACAATTTCCCCAGCAGGTCATTGATGATGATACGGCAGGCCAGTATCACACGGTTTTTATCCACCTGCATCAGCTGGTATCGTTGATAGTCATTGTAATAATCCCTTCGGATATGACGAGCTTCTTCATCCAGAAGCATATCCACAGGGTCCTTTTCGTCGTTCTCTTTCGTCCCTTTGGCATGGTTCAGCAGTTCCATCACCATAGGGAAATTCTGTTCATCCATCCGGCCCTCCTCTTTCAGAAAGCCGATCAGGGCGCTAAGCAGAAGGAAAACTGCTGTCCGTTCATTCTCTACCAGGGCATCCATCGTCTTTGCTGCTCCGGGAAGGAGCTGTTCTTTCACAAAATCTGCCACATCACCGGAATAGAGCAGACGAATGGAATCTATGGACAACGGGACAACTGCGGTGTCCTCATCGTAAAACTCAAAATCATCCTTCTGCACAGGCTTTTTCCGAAATTTACCCAATACGGTAGAAAAGATGTCTCCGCCAAAATAGACAGCAATGACGATCAGATCAAAAACAGCAATGGTTTTAATAAGAATACTCAGCACATTCATTTTTCGTTTTTCCTTTCTTTGAGCCATCCGGTCAGCTGCCGGTGGCAGAAGCCTACACACGGCTGGCCATAGCGGTAAGTCCCACAGCCATAACAGGGGTGGCCGGGGGATAAAGAGGGAGGACGGGAAGTGTTCTTCCCGCCCTCCGGCCTGCGTATCATCATAGATTCAAAAGGGCTGTCGGTGAAACGGATCAAATCTGTTTGTCCTCGTTTTCTCCATCGCTGCCCCTGTCAGCATCCGGTTCATCGGAACCCTCGATCTCCCAGGGTTCCTCATCCTCCGGGTCCGCTTCATCCTCGCCGTAGTCATAATCGTCCAGATTGTCATTGCCTTTGGTCTTAGGCTTGTTTTTCACCAGCTTAAAGTAGGCAAAGGCTCCGCCGCCACCCAGCAGGGCAAGCACCAGGATCAAAAGCGCCGGGTTCAGACCAGCAGGTTCCTTCTCCGGTTCTTCCGTCACCTCCGGTTCAGGAGCTTTCCCTGTGCAGCCACTCAGATTGGTTGCACAAACCGGGCAGGCGGTATTGACTGCACCGGCTTCACATTTTTTCGTGCAGTTACAGGTGGTGGGCTTCTCCTCGGTGGTCTGGCCGGTTTCCATCAGCGCCATCAAGTCGGCCTCGTCAACCTGATTCAAAAAGTGGACCGCAGTTTCCTTGTCCTCATTTGCCCGGTCAATGAGGATATAGAAATAATTGCCTGCCTTAGTGGTGACGGTGATGAGCTGCTTATTGCCGCCGTAATCGTCCACCAGGGCGGCGTTGCCCTCCGGCGTAAGGGGCGGCGTATCCTCTTTCGGCTGCTCCACAATCACGTTGTCATCGTTAGTGGCATCCTGTCCCTCCGGTGTCTGTGCATAGGCGGGAACAGAAAGGCCGCCCACAATCAACAGGGCGGCGCAAAGTGCGGTCATTGTTCTGAAAATATACTTATGCTTCATGGGCGGTATCCTCCTGTTCTTCGTAATCAGCAGAAACAGCGGCTCTGCCGGGAACCATGCCGCTGGACAACATAGCGTTCAGCTGGGCAGGGGTCATCCGCATAGCGCGCACCATCTGGACGATTTCCAGATTCTCTGCTTCAGTTTTCTGTGCTTCCAAAGTTTTCAGCTTCTCCTGATACTCCGCAATCTTCTCGCGGACCTTTTCGATCTCGCGGTCAATGCGGTCAATTTTGTTCATAGCCATTATCATTCACTCCTTCTCAAAAAACTCAGTTACCAGTTCATCAGGCCATAGCCTTTGATAGATTCGTAATTCAGGTCATAGCTCTTGATTTTACAGGCATCACCGGAATTTCCTTCTACCGTGTAAACCCGGCTGCCATCTGTACCAATGACGATACCCACATGGTCAGCAGAACCATCAAGGTCCCAATCGAAAAAGATAGCGTCACCGGGGGCGATGTTCTCATATCCGCGCCCGCCCCATTGCCCATGAGACTGGAACCAGGGAACTCCCTGAGACTGACAGCCTGCAAAGCGCGGCTCAGATAAGCCTGCCTGCCCATAGCACCAGGACACAAAGCAGGCGCACCATTCCACACGGCTGTCAAAGCCATACCAGCTCCAATAAGGGTAGCCGCCCACATTGCCAACCTGACTCTGCGCCAGCTCCACCAGCGCCGGATTGCCGGGGCGTGTACCGTTTACGAACTCCACACCGGTCAAATCTTCGGAATTTCCCATATCCGGGGAACCGCCGCCAAACAGCAGGGGCTTGTTGCCCATCGTCTGCCGGTACACCTGATACATTTCCATCTGCTCCGGGGTCAATAGCTCTGCGGCAACAGAGGATATAGGCTTGCTCGTGAGCGTCACATTCAGGATGTAATACTCATACGGCACCTCCACCTCGTATTCATAGGTCTCGGTGGAGGTTTCACCTGTTACCGGGTCAGTGACAGTATTCGTACCGGTCCTCGTTTCTGTCCGATAGCGTATCTCCACTTCCTCGGTGAGCGTCAACTGATATTGCTCAGAGAATACACGCTCCAGCTCTCCCTGGGCGCTCTGACGGGTGTACCCCTGCAAGACAGCAGACAGGTAGGCCGCCAGCTCATGGGGGTCATGGCCGATCATATCCAGGTCGTAGCGGTATTCGTCATAACCGGGGTGACTGCTTTCAATATTGTCGATCTCAGTCTGCAACTGAGCTTCCTTGGCCGCATAATCAGCTTCCACCGCCAGCATTTCCGGGTCATCGGAGGGATAGGTAGTGCCGGAGATCACGGAACCGATGCTCTGCGCCATCATGGAGCAGGAGGACATGGTATTGAGCAGCAGACAGAGGATCAGGAAAATTGCACCCGCAATCAGAAACCCCTTTTTATGGCGCATGACAAATGCACCTGCCTGCTGTGCTTTTTCCTTTACTGTCCGGGCGGCCTTTCCGGTGGTCTGTGCAGTTTTGGCAGTATTCCCAGCAGTCTGACCGGCGTGTTTAGCGGCTGCATACTGCTTTTTGATGGTCTGCTTCTGCTGCCAGCGGGAAAGGGGATTGCTGGCAAACTGGGGATTTTCCTGCAAAGACTTCTGATACAGGGCGCTGACATTGGCCTTTTCCAGCTGACGCTCGGCCTGGGCTGCTTTGCGGTAGGGCTTTAGCTTGTGGCTGTGATACCCCTCCCGCACCAACCGTGCGCCGGTTTCCACCGCTTCCTCAGACTTGTGGGCGCTTTCCACGCCCACGTTGTCCTGCTCACTCTCCCGGACTTCCTTATGAATTTTGCCAGCAACCATATTGGCAGGGGCATCCCGCAAGGTATGGGATAGCTTGGAAGGCGGCTTTTTCTTGTCCTCCAGTACCAGCTTCGTTGTGGTCTTTCCAGTCTCCTGGTCAATCTCCACCTGCCGGACTTTCTTTTTAGGGATTTTGGCCTGCGCCCTGTCCGCTTTGGCGGCGGCCTTGTCCGCCTTGCGGATGGGCTTTTCCAACGCCGGATTAGCCCGTTCCTCGTCCGTAAAGCGCAGGCGTGGTTCCTTAATCAAACCATTCCCCCAGCATGAGGGCGGCTGTCATGTAGTGCAGCTCCACATAGAGGGCCAGCCCCACCGGGTCGTGAAAGGGGTGCTGAATCAGGTGGGCGTAAATCTGCGCCACCACATTGGCCAGCAGCTGAACCTGACTGCCCTCAAAAATGATAACGCCCGGTGTACCCTGCATGGCGCACCAGATTTCTGTCAGACGGAGCAGCCCCGCCTCGCCATCCTCGTTCAGTCCCGCAGACTGATCCGCAGCCGTGCGGCACTCGCTGATGGCATCCGCCATCACGGTGAGCAGCTGAGCGCGCTGGCTCTCCAACGCCGCATCGAAAAACATCATTGTATCCAGTTCACAAATGTTCTGGTTCATGGTTACTCATCCTCCTTTTTCAATTCCTGGGGTTTGGTGGTCATTATACGGTAGAGTTCGGTGTCCTTCGGGAAGTGGTCTACAAAAGGCAGAATCGTGGAGCCGTAGAACAGAAGGCCCTCGCCCTCGCTGGAGTGGGTCACATAGGACAGCTGATGGGGAGAAATGCCCAGCTGCTTGGCAAGAATCTGCCGGTCTCCGCCTGCCTGATTGAGCATATACACAAAATCGCTGTTCTCGAAAATATTTTCCACTTCACGGGAAGAAAGCAGGTCCTTGACATTTTGGGTGATCTGATTGTTCTTAACAGGTGGCTTTTTATCCACCTCTCTGGAGCTTTCGCTCATTTTCATCGGCGTGCCTGTTCACGCCCAGCATAGCATACCTTTTTGCCACGGTTTTTCCGTATCGGCAGGCAATGCGGACTCGTGGAGCTGTTATATTCTGCATCACGCAGGTTCAAGCTCTATGCGTTGCGTGTGACTGCCATTTTACGGACAGCCTTCCACTCGGATTAGGGCGCTGCTCCCTTCCCGATTTCTTCCGCATTGATAATACTGACCTACTTGCCGATTTCAGTCAGTACGGCGTGGTCTGATTCTCTAAGCGCATAAACAAGAAACAGACCTGTTCACCTGTGGGGATGCCGCCCCACTTTCTAAAACGCTTCCAGATTTCGACTGTATAGGCCGCCGTCTGCTCCTCTTTCAAGAGAAGGTGCATCTCATCAATGTAATATCGGGTGGACTTATGCGCCGCCCGGTTGATGGTAACACGGTTCCATACCTGATCCTGCACCACCAGCATCCCGATTTTTTTGAGCTGCTTGCCCAACTCCTTGATGTCATAGCAGACAATGCGGTTCTGGATATTCACATTGGTACGGTGGTTGAACACATTCAGAGAGCCGGTCACATAGATTTCCAGCGCCGTGGCGATGTACTGCGCCTCTTTTTCTTCCTGTGTCCGCAGCAGATCATAAAGGTCCTCCAGCACCGGCATATTCTCCGGGCGCGGGTCATTGAGATAATTCTGATAGACCATCCGCACACAACGGTCAATGATGGTTTTCTGCACCGGCTGTAAGCCCTCCTTGCCGCCCACAATCAGCTCGCACAGCGACAAAATGAAGTCAGACTTCAAAGACAGCGGGCTTTCGTCATCTGAATAATCCAGATTCAAGTCCATCGGGTTGATGTAGTCACCGGATGTGGGTGAAATCTTGATAACTTGCCCATGCAGACGCTCCACCAGCGGAGCATACTCTGCCTCCGGGTCGCAGATGATGATGTCATCATTGGTGAGCAGAAAACAGTTAGCGATCTCGCGCTTGGCGCTGAAGGACTTACCGGAACCGGGTGTACCAAGGATCAGTCCGTTGGGGTTCTTCAGCAGCTTGCGGTCCACCATAATGAGATTGTTGGACAGGGCATTGATGCCGTAGTACAGCGCCTCTTTGCCATTCTGGAAAAGTTCCTGAGTAGTAAACGGCACAAAAATAGCCGTGGAGCTGGTAGTCAACCCCCGCTGGATCTCGATTTGGTTCAGGCCCAGGGGCAGAGAGGACATCAGCCCCTCCTCCTGCTGGAAGTCCAGCCGGGTCAGCTGGCAGTTATATTTCTGCGCGATGGAGCTGGCCTGAAAGATGTTGTTGCCCAGCTGACGGGGATTGTCCGCCGTATTCAACACCAGAAAGGTCACAAGGAACATTCGCTCGTTGCGGCTCTGCAAATCCTGCAAAAGCTTCTTGGCCTCGGCTCCGTAGGTAGCCAGGTCGCTGGGAATGATGTCCATATCGTATCCTGCGCGGACGGCTTTTTTCTGCTCCTCGATCTTGCTCCGATCCAAATCTGTGATTTTTCTCTTGACAGTCTTAATGGCCTTGACCTGATCCACCGACTGGATGTGCAGGTTCACGATCAAGCTGGATTCCATATCCAAAAAGTCTGCCAGCATCCGGTCATTCAGCTCCGGGGCGAGAATCTGCAAAAAAGAAACTGTCCCGTATTTCTTACCCATACGGAACTGCTTGCCGGTGCGGAACTCAAATGAAGTAGGAGCGATAAAGTCCTTGGTGGAAAGGCCGGAAGGAGCCAGCCAGTCCCATGAGAAGCAAAAAGGCACCTGTTCATCCATGTGGAAGATACCATGCAGCTGGGCCAGCCGCGCCATACCGTTTAACACCTCGGCAGAAACGCCCAACCGCTTGAAGTTGTTGAGGATGTCAGTCTCAATGCGCTCCAGCCGGGGCTTTGCCGACCTGATGTTGTCGGCGTCAATGCCGAAGGTCAGATACTTGGTCTTGATAAGACCGTTGTTTCCTTTCGCCAGCTGGTTTTGCAGCATCTGCGTGTACTCAGCCCGGATGCTGTCAAAATCGTCCTCTTGAGGTGGAATAGAAATGGCGCTGGCAAAGGTCTCTTTGGATGCCGCCAGATTGAGGAAGGACAGCTGAAATGAAATGGAACTGTCGAAATAGTTGAGGAAGTCACACCAGCCATCAAAGATTGCGGATTTGTCCTCGTTCTGAGAAAGCTGATAATTGATGTCCTGAAACTGGATGGTCTTGGTATAGTGGCACTCTGACACGCGGCAAATGCCGTCCGGCCACATCCGTTCATAAGGGATGCTGTCCTGAGCCGATTTTTCCTTCCGGTCCGTGCGGTTGGCACGGGCGATGGCGGCCTCGATCTGCTTCTTCTCAGCACGGGACAGCTTTCTTCTTGCTTTCACCGGCGGCGTCTGTTTGCCATCCTTATCTGCCTGCCGGTTTTTCTTTGCTGTGAACAATGTCATACACCTCCTTGTCGAGCTTTTCCTGCCGTTCCAACACGGCATAGAAGTTGTTGGTCTTATACGGGCGCTGTTTTGGCCGGATCACGGCAACCTTAATGATGTTGCTGATGATCTTTTCCAGGGGCTGACCGTGCTTCTCATACATGGCCAGCATGAAGAAGGGCAGCATGACCAGCATCATGCACATGGCCGCCACACTGCTTCCCGCAGGCTCCCGGAGCAAAAAGAAAAGTGGTACGCCGATAAGCGCTCCGCTGCCAAAGCAGACCAGCTGCCTCTTGGTTAAGTTGAACATGACCTTGGTTTTTACTTTCGTCAGGTCTTTGGGTACGGGTACATAAGCCAATGGAATTACCTCCTTCCATGTCAGTGGGCATTAAACACAGCTTTTGCGAGGCTGCCGGTCTTAAAGAGCGTGAAGCACAAAAGAACCGTATAGCCCACGCAGCTCCAGATTGCCATAATGATGTCGGATTCCGTGGCGATATTCTGCACCAACACCGCGTAGATTGCCACGCAGACGATAATGAGAAACGCCTGAAAGCCCAGGGCAAACAGGGAGCGCAGATAATTCTGACCCATGCCGCCCCATTCCTTGCCCATCATGGTAGCCATCGGAATAGGTGCTACTGAGGTCACGAGATATATTTCCAGCATACGGCCATAAATGACAATGAAAATACAGATATACAGCGCCCACATGGTAATGCCGATAAAAAGCGATTGGAACCACAGACCAAACAAAGGTCCCAGTTCCATCTCCATCAGGCGCGGCTCCAAATCGCCCATCACAGAGGAGATGTCGATGGATGCGTCTGCGCCGATGACGCCGGATGCCTGCGCAACCACGCTTTGCGCCATATCAAATACGCCCATCACAATGGACCAGGTGTTGGTAACGATGAGAATGGCGGCGGCACTTTTGAACATCCATTTGAAGATCATCCATGTGTCTACATCGTGCAGGTTGTTTTTGTCTGTAATCATCTGAATCAATTCAATGGTCATGACCGCAGCCAGAATCACACCTGCAATCGGCACGATAATGGAATTGGACAGATTTTGGATCATGCCGAAAATACTGCCGTTCCAGCCCTGCGGGGTTTGCCCCACCTGCACGGATATATCCGCGACCTGTTGGTTTAGGCTGTCGAACATCCCCGACAAGTTGCTCATGATGCCGCCCACCAGCATTTCCTTCAGCCATGTGGTGATTGCCTCAAGTAAGAAATCCATACGGTGTTACCTCCTTTCAGCCGCCCCCGCATGACTGCGGGGACGGCAAGGATTTCCTGTGGGGACGATTAGACGGTAAACAAACTGGAGAGCAGAGGAACGAGGACCATGCCGACTACGGCCACACCAGCGCCCGCCATGAGCTGCTTCATTCCCTGGCTTTTTACTGATGTGCGATAAAGAAGTAATAGAAGTGTAAAAAATTTTGCCGTTCCTATCCGGCACTTGCGCGTTGTGTCGGATAGGTCGGGCGTTAGGCTTCGGGCAAGTCAATCTTGCCGACAAAGCTGTAATAAATCTCAATGTCCTGCCTGCGGGTGCCGTTCTCGTCATAGCTGCACTCATGCACGACGATTTTCTCAATCATCTCCCGCAAGAGGGTGGGGGTCAATTCCTCAAAGGCAAGGTGCTTTCGGACGATACCCATAAACTTTTCCGCATTGACGGTGGCGGCCTGCGACTTGGAAAGTTCCTCCTGCAAAGCGGCGGCGCGGTCTTTCAGTTCCCGCTGTTCCTGCTCATAGTCTGCCGACAGTTCCATGAAACGCTCGTCGCTGATTTTGCCGTTCACATTGTCCTCATACAGCCGCTTGATAATGCGGCTCACTTCGGCAATGCGCTCCTGCGCCTGTTCAAGCTGCTTGGTGGCTGCGGCGGTCTTTCTCTTGCCGCCGATCTCGTTCTGCTGGATAAGCAGCTTCACAAAGCGGCTCTCATGCTTGGCGGCATACTCGGTCACTTGCCGGAGATTGGAGAGGACACCGGCGGTCAACAGGTCGGTGCGGATAAAGTGCGCCGTACAGTCGCGGGTGCGCTTCTTGTAGCTGCCGCAGATGTAACAGTCCTGCTTGCGGTTCTTGTTCTGATACCGCTGCTGGTACATCACATGGCCGCAGTCGGCGCAGAACAGCATACCGGAGAACAGCCCCACTTCATCATAGCGGTTCGGGCGTTTGCGCTGCTTGCGTAACTCCTGCACGCGCTCCCATGTTTCCCGGTCTATGATAGGCTCATGGTGGTTCTCAAAAATGGCCTGCTTCTCGATGGGGTTCTCTACGCTGTGCTTGGTCTTGTAAGAGGGCTTCTCCGTCTTGAAGTTTACCAGACAGCCGGTGTACTCCCGGTTTTCCAACAGGTGGACAACGGTATTTGTCGCCCATTTGCACTCATAGCCGGGGTGGTAGCGGCGGGTGCTGCCCGTCCTGCGGTATTCCAGCGTCCCCGGCGTGGGGATTTGCTGCTCCGTAAGCATACGGGCAATCTTGGTCGGGCCGTTCCCGGCAAGGCAAAGCTGGTATATCTGCCGGACTACCGGCGCGGTTTCCTCGTCAACGATATAATTCTCGTCCTCGTCCATGAGGTAGCCGTACACCGGCTTGCTGGTAACGGGCTTGCCGCTCATGCCTTTTGCTCTCTTAACTGCCTTGATTTTCTTGCTCGTATCTCTCACCAGCCATTCGTTGAACAGATTTCGCAGAGGGGTAAAATCGTTGTCCATGCCGCCGTTTGCGCTGTCCACATTGTCGTTGACAGCGATAAAACGCACTCCCTTTTGAGGGAACAGCATTTCCGTGTAAAACCCTACCTGCAAGTAGTTTCGCCCTAACCGGCTCATGTCCTTGACTATGACGGTTCCGACTTTCCCGGCTTCAATGTCTGCAAGCATGGCTTGAAAACCGGGTCTTTGAAAGTTCGCGCCGGAGAAGCCGTCGTCGGTGTACCAGCGCAGATTAGTAAAGCCGTTCTGCTTGGCGTAGGTTTCCAAAATCCTTTTCTGGTTCGATATGGAATTACTCTCGCCTTGCAACTCGTCCTCATGGGACAATCTCGGATAAAGGGCGGTAATGAGGTTTTGGGTGGCTTGTCTTAACATAAAATCCTCCGTTTCCGACAGCCAGCCCCACTATTCCGTGGTTTCATTGTACCACGGAATAGGGCGGGCTGTATAGCGGCAAAAGTGTAAAATCTGCTTCTTTATGATTTGTCAAATTGCCGGTTTTTGTGTAGCAGCGGCTTCCGCTTCCAGTACCCGCGCCATTTTGTCGGCGGCGGTGGTGGTAGTGTCTTTCTTGAAATAGCCGGACACGACAAGGACGGAATTGCCCATGCGGATTTCCGTCACGCAGTCGGGGCGGCGGGTGGTGCGGGTGTCGTGCTGCTTGTTATCTGCCATAGGCAATACTCCTTTCAGTCGGTAATCAGTTTCTTCATGCTCTCCATTTTCCGCTGCGCGGCTTCCTGCCGGAAGTTGTCGCCGGTAAAGCGTACCGGGACGCACATGGAAAGCAGGCGGTCATAAATCCGGGAATGGGCGGTGTCCTCCGGGTTCCGCAGGTCGTCCAGCGTGAGGTTGGTCGTGACGATCAGCGGCTTGCCGCTGCGGTAACGGCTGTCAATCACATTGAAAACCTGTTCCAGCCCGTATTCCGTCCCGCGCTCCATGCCGAAGTCGTCAATGATAAGCAGCGGATAGCGGCAAAGGCGGGAAATGTACTCGTTGCGGTTCTCAAAGCTGGCGGCAAGGTCGTTGAGGATAAGGGCAAAGTTCGTCATGTGGACGGGGATTTCTTTCTCCATGAGGGCGTTTGCGATACAGCCCGCAAGGTAGCTTTTCCCGGTTCCCACGCCGCCCCAGAACAGGCAGCCGATATTGTCGGTTCGCATATCCTCCCAATGCTCCACATACCGGCGGGCAATCCCGGCCTGCGGGTTCCTGCCGTTGTCGTTCTCAAAAGTCCAGTCCCGCATGGTGGGGTCGGTAAAGCCCCGGCGTTTCAGTTCTTCCACGGTGTCAAGGTGCCTGCGCCGCTTCTCGGCGGCCTCCCGTTCCTCGCGGGCGGTTCTCTGGCAGTCGCACTCTGCCGGGTGACGGTCACGGCCAAAGATAGCGGCCTTATCCGGCGCAAAATAGGCTTCTTTCGGCTTGCGGCACTTGCCGCAGTACAGTAAACCGTCCTCGCCGGTGTAGTCCTCCGGCTCCGGGGCGGTGGTCGTCATATTCTCCAAAACAGCGTTGATTTCGTTCTTCATAAACTCTCGCCCTCCTTGCATGAGTAGTCTGGTATGCCCTTTTTCGGGGCTTTCTTTTTGTCGTTCCCCGCCCATATCCGCAGGGCGGCGGCATAGTTCTGGTAGCTTTTCCCGTTGGCGGCAAGGTAGCGGCTCATTTCCTCGATGAACCGTTCCAGCCTGTCGGGGTACTCTGCCTGCAACTCGTCGTATTCGGTCTGTGACAGAAAAATATTTCCATATCGGCCATAGGGCGCGGACGGCCCCCCACTCACTCCCTTTGTTTGGCTCTCTGTAAGGTTGTTTATAGTAGTTTGGTTAGGGGACGGTTTTCCGACCATCATAAGGTCGGTTTTCTGACCATCAGTAGGACGGTTTTCCGGCTCTATGAGGGTCGGATTTCCGGCCATCAGTTGGTCGGAAAACTGTACCTGTGGCACTCGCGGCACTTTGACATAAAGCCGGTTCGGTGCGGAGAAGCCGCCCCGTTCCCGTTCCAGCAGCCCCGCCATGTCCAGTTCATTAAGCGCCCCCTTTATGGTGGTGCTGCCCTTATCCAGTATTTCGGCTATCTCCGCGATTGGATAGATAATATATATCCTGCCCTCGTCGTCCTGCCACTTGTTCTTCTGGGAGAGTGTGGAACGGTCTAACAGCAGCGAATACAGCAGCTTGGCGGTCTGGGAAATCTCCATTTTCAGCAGGAAACGGGGGTAGGGCAGATAGATAGGCAGCGGCGTGTCTGCCATGATATAATCAGCGATAGTATCACCTCCCTGTGTTCGGGTTGATTGTGGTGTTTTGTCACGCCTTAGAACGGCGTTTCCGGGGGAAAAGGATAAATGTATCGCGTACCCTTTGACACTCACGAAAAAAACCTTGATTCATGCGGGTTTGAAAGGCTCTAAAGCGTGACATTTCTGCCTTTGTTTCCGCTTTCTCTCGGCGGCTTTGATTTTCTTCATGCGTCCGGCGCAGTCGGGGCAGTATTTTCCCCGGTTGGATTTGGGGACAAATGCCGCCCCGCAGACCTCACACCGTTTCCGGCTCCCCCGGTACAAGAGGGCTGCGGCCAGTTCCCCGTCAAGGGGCAGGACAGCCACACGGAACCAGCGGCACATGAGGGAAAGGGAAATGCTTTGGACGCACACGCAAGGCTCCCCGTCGTCTAACAGCAGGCAGTTTCCCTCGTCGTAGTTACAGCACTCATGTACCAGCCGCCGCGCCCGCCGGTGCTGGCGGTAGTCCATGCGGGGCAGGTTATCGCTCATGGCTCTGCTCCTTTCTGCGGTGGGGTTCCTCCCGGCGCAAAATCTGGTCGATGTTCCGCTTGACGGTCTGCAACTCCTTGAACCGCTGTTTCTGTTCGTGGTAGGTGTTATACAGGCCGTCTTTCTCGGAGATAAGCTGCTCGATCTCGGCCTGCAACGCTTTCCGGGCGGGCAGCTTGGTAATGCCATGCGCCTTGAAATACCGGGCGGCGGCTTCGGCTATGATAAAATCGCTCTCGTTTGCCTGCCGGTAGGCGGCGCGGGCTTTCTCGGATTTCTGCGCTTTCAGCCCGTCGCGGGTGGGCTTGGTCTTGGCATAGGCAAGTACCTGTTGCTGCAACTCCTTTTTCCCTTGTAGCTTCGTTTCCAGTGCTTTCAGTTCGCCGCTGGTCTGGCGCATTTCCTGATAGGCGGTATCAACGGCGGCTTCTAACTGCTCCGGGGAAGTAAAGCCGTATTCCTGATACACATTCAGCGTCGCGGCCATTTGTTTGAGGTTGTGCATGGTCGCCCAGCGTTCATAGCCCCGGCCTTTGCCCTCGGCCATTTTCTGCTCAATGTCCACAAGCCGCTGCACACCGTCCTGCTTCGGGGCGGTTTGTGGGGCTTTTGTGTTCCCATGCCGGGGGTATTCGAGTATGGCTGCGGCCTTTTCTGTGGCTCTGGCGGCGTTCTGCTCCAAAACGGAAAGGACAGCGGTGCGGTCAAAGTCGTCGCCCAGCTTCCGGGCGGTAATGGGCTTTGTCCTGTCCGGCGTGAGATAGGACAGCCGCCCCCGGCTCTCCTTGACGGTCACGCCCTCCCGCAGCAGCAGAGAGGAAAATTCGTCAAAGCTGGCGGCGGTGGCAAGGGCTTTCCGTATGGTCTGCCGCAGCTTCTCCTTGTTCGTTTCAAACTTGGTCTGCCGGGGCGTGATACCGCCTGCAATCATGGGGGCGTTCTGCTTGTCCAGCGCGGCCTGTCCCTTTTTCTGCGCCCAATACTCCCGGTCGGTCACGCGGTTCTTGCTGCCGTTCAAGAGGTCGATTTGGTAAAGCCCCTCCCGGTGGCACATCTCCATGACTTCGGACTTGAAGTAGCGCAAGGCCGCGTCGGTACAGCGGTGCTTGCAACCGGCTTTCGTGTCGGCTGGCCTGTCCATGTAGGGCAGGAACGGCACTTCCTCTATCCGCAGGCTGTTAATGACGATATGCACATGAATGTTGCCGCTGTGGTTATGCCCGTCCGGGTGGGTGCATACAAGGGCTTGGTGGCCGGGGAAATGCTCGGCGCAAAACTTCTCGCCCAATGCCTGCGCCCGGTCTACGGTCAAGCCGTTGTCCGGGCCGTCCCGTGGGTCAAAGCTGATGATATAGTGGTGGCTTTTCACATCTTCCCGCCGCTGGTTCTTCCCATAGCGGAGATTTGCCCGCATACACGCAACGGCAAAATCCTCCCCGCCGCAGTTCAGCGTGGACAGCCGGTAGTCCTCGCGGGGAATAAGCCTGCCGGTTTCATCAAGGACGGGCTTCATGGTAAACTCGTCATGCTCAAAAAGCAGGTATTGTTCGGCGGCTCCGTAGTCGGCATTTTTAGAGTTGATATGCTTGAGTGTTGCCAACCGCATCACCTACTTTCTGTAAGACTTCATACTTGAGGGCGGCAAGGTCGGCTATGGCGGCGCGTACCTCGCCGGACAACGCATTGTAGGGTGCGCCGTACTCGTTCAGATACCGGGCAATCTGGTTGAGGTTGCCGCCAATCCTGCCGTACTCGGCGGCCAGCTTCCCGACAGCGGAGAGCAGTTCGTCATTGACCGCCGACACATGGATAACGGGGCGTATGGCGGTGCGCCGTATCGCCTGCCGGAGAAATTCGGACTGGCTGATACCATAGGGCGCAAGCCGCGCAGTGAAGTCGGCGTATTCATCTTCGGACAGCCGGGTTTTCACAACGCGGCTGCGGTGGGGCGTGTTGTATCGCTTCGGCATAGGCTATAAACCTCCTTTCACTTATCACAAAAAATAGGCTGGTCTGTTAGGTATTTCCGGGACAGTTCCCGCAAAAAAACGGCCTGCCGGACGGAAATATTTTTGCGGCGCAAGCCGCCATAGCAGGGTTTGGGGAAGGCACTCCCCAACAAGTTTCCCGCGAGGGGCAAAACCGCAGAATTGCGGATTTTGGCACCGTGGTAGAAACTTGCTCTCCGTGACTGCAAACTTCCCCTCACTTCCGTCCGCCACTTTTTCGGAAAATCGCAACCACAAAAGTTTGTTTCTCCTTTCCTGCTACTACTAATCCTGCAAAGGGCATTCCTGCCCGCTTTCGCTAAAATGACGCCGGACGCAGCGGTTTCTACCCGGTGATGGAAAAAGCCTTTCTCTTTGCTCTCTACTACGGGTAAATGCTCCAAATGCCAAACACCAGGGCAGAAAAATCCCCCTCTCACTTACTACTACAACCGGCAAGGGTCAAAATGGCCGGGAGCGGAGCCGGACAACAAAAAAAGCAGCAAATCTGTTGCAAGACTTACTGCTTTCGCTGGCCGCGCTGATGGCGGCTGGTATTCGGTTTTTATGGCTTGTCCAGCGGATCGTCAAGCCGGAACTTGAATTGACAGTCAATTAACCGCTGCTTTACATAGTCCTCCACCTCGGCGTTGACCTGCCCGTTCACTTTGGAGAAATAGCGGATATATCCGGCGTAGTGGAGCAGGACAGCGTTCACGGCTTCCGGGTCGCCCTCACGGGCTTTGAGGATTGTTTCATAGGGGAGAAGTCTACTCATACCGGCTCGCCCCCATTTCTTCGCGCAGCCGCTGCAAGGCAAGCTGGATATGCCGCCCCGCTGTGCTGCGTGACCGGCCAATGTACGCGCCGATCACGCGCTGCGGCTGGCGCAGAAAGTAATAGCGCAGGATTTCTTCCCGCGTCTGCTCCGGCAAAACAGAGATCGCGTCGGCAAGGGCAGCATTGCTCAATAGGACGGTCTGGCCGCAGACGGTAAAGGGATATTCCTCGTCCGGCTCCGGCTCGGCAAACTGGACAAACTTCTCATTTGTCAGATAGTCAAGGGAAACTTCCCGTTCCCATTTCTGCCGCAGCCGTATGATTTTCCCGATGGCGGCATACCGAATAACGGCTTTACAAAAGGCGTTGTGCTTGCACCGGATATACTCTTGATAGGCTTCAATCTCGGTCATGGAAATTCCCCCTTTCTGAATAATAGTACGGGGCGGCAGCACCCCTTGCTGTCGCCCCTTGTCTGCCTACCAGCAAAGGCGGGCGGGGCTGTCAACGGCGGCGCGTATGCGCCGTTCATCTTGACCGTTGACTGGCTCGGCGGGCTTTGCTAATCAAACTTTTTCTAAATCAAATCTTTCTTCACAAAAATCTTTTTTGAAATCACAAACGATACAAGCCATATAAAAATCCCACAACCACACAAAATAGCTGCTGCTATTGCTGAATTTGATTGCATAAGTGAAGCTAATTTTGAGGGAAAGCTAATTCGTTTTGTTATGTCTATAATAACAGGGGAAAGAAATAGCAAAAAACACACAAACTTTGTCTTTTCATACCCAAACTTATATTGTATCGGAAGAAAAATTCCCATTCCAAACGCTTGAATTAGAAAGACCAACGCAGCAGCTTGAGCAAAGTTATCGAGTTTAAGTTCTGGAATAAATTGCATTTCAACCAAATACGCGATACAGCAGACCGTATAAATAATAAAGTACAGTGTATATTTTGAAATAACCACTTTCCCTTTTGTATAGGGAGTTGAAGAAAGTAGAGCAGTTGCTCTCGGATATTGATTTTCTTTTTCTGATATAGCTAAATTAAATGCGACTGAAGAAATCAAAACCGCCATTAGCAGACTAATCATACCGCCCATTTGAGGCTGCCGCCATGCAAGTAATAATGGCAAACCGATTGCTATTGCAACTACTCCCAAAGAGTAGCCTTTGACTATCATTAAATCTTTCTTTATCAGGGGTATCAACATCTTATTCACCTTCCTTTACATACGCCAGCATTATATCCTCTATCGAAGCCCTTTCAAGAAGTACGTCGGGATAAAGAGATTTGATTTTCGACGCATTATCTGAAATTCCTGTAAATCCATATTTGCTTTTTTCAAAGTGAAGCATAAGCGATTTTATATCCGGGGAAAGATACTTGACATCACCTTTAACAACTCTAAATTTATCAAGCAAGAAATCCTTTTCTTCTTCAAAAAGAATTTTTCCTGCATTTATCATTATCAACATATCTGCTGATTTATCCAAATCGGTTGTATTATGAGTAGAATAAAAAACAGCTCTACCGCCTGGCTCTATATAGGATTTCAATATGTTAATAAACTGTTCTCTCATTAACGGATCAAGTCCACTGGTCGGCTCGTCCATAATGAGTAATTCCGCATTATGTGATAACGCTAACGCCAAAGCGTACTTCATCTTCATTCCCTTAGACAATGTTCCGATTGTCTGCTCCTGTTGCAAAGAAAATCTTTCCAAATATTGTGTGTAGGTGTGATTGTCCCATTCTGAATAGGCAGGAGCAAGTAAAGCTGTCATGTCCTTGATTGTCAATTCGTCATAAAAACAACCACTGTCAAACACAACACCTATTTTATCTTTGAATGTCTTTTCATCTGTTGAAATGTCTTTGCCACGAAACTTGATTATCCCGCCATCTCTATGGACTAAATTCAAAAGTGCATTGATAGTAGTTGTTTTACCTGCACCATTCACACCGATAAATCCGGTTATACAATCCTCATGGATTGAAAAACTGACATTTTTCAGCTCAAAATTTTTATATGTTTTTTTCAATCCGGATACTTCTAAAATCGCAGCCATATCTTATACCTCCTCGTAAAGAATATCCATCATAGCATTGAGTTCATCTTTGCTAATATTTAATGATTTTGCAGTCTGTATCATATCCTGCATTTTCTGTTCTACAAGCCTACGTTTAGTATCTCTTAGTAATTCAGCATTACTTGCAGATACAAACGTTCCAATACCAACTTGACTTACGACAAATCCCTCTTGTTCTAATTCTTCATACACTCGTCGTATCGTAAGCACACTAACGTGCAAATCATTTGCAAAAGAACGAATTGACGGTAACGGGTCACCCTCAACTAATTCATTTTTCAAAATAGCGTCCTTTATCTGGTCTTTGATTTGTTGATACAAAGGGATGTCAGAAGTGTTTGAAATAATTATTTTCAAAAACCTGTTTCCTCCTTGTTTTAGTGTGATGTTTCTACATACACACTATACACTAAATACACTTATTTGTCAATCAATTTGAAAGCAAAAACAAAGCGCAGGACAAGTTATGATGTCCTGCGTTTTACGGAATAGTGGGCTGTCGTCTATCAAATTCTTGTGTGCTACTTTATCGCACATGAGCATTTGCACCTGGGTTGTCGTTTCCGTAGCCCTCCATGAGGTTAATGCCGCCCCAAATGCCAAGTCCTGCGCCAAGCGCGATTACCAAAGTCTGCAATACGTCAACTGCGCTGTTGAAAAACTCCATAGAAACCTCGCTTTCTGCCGCTAAAACGGCTCAAAAAATGATGTTGAAATAAAAATGCCGCCGTTACGTTTCGGCGGCTGCGTCCTCGTCGGACAAATCTATTTCGTATATGTCAAAGGGTTCGTCCGGCTTTACGATTGCCGGACGGGTAGACATATACCGTTCAACGTCAAAAGCGTTTTTCTTGTCGAAGTCGGAAAGGTATTTGTAATTCGGGTGCTGCGTTATATCGTATTTATCGCTGAAAAAGGGGCGCACACCGCGCAACTGCAA
>ENA-OQLI01000772-OQLI01000772.1-human-gut-metagenome-genome-assembly--contig:-NODE-772-length-32195-cov-4.567045_pt1 | contig 32195 bp, 19 predicted proteins | sample MGYA00242805_ERZ504812 | MGnify/ENA primary metagenome ERZ504812 (study PRJEB26092, sample SAMD00036430) | human gut metagenome | host: Homo sapiens | study: EMG produced TPA metagenomics assembly of... | reverse complement strand
TCAAACTATTGGGCTATGCTTAAGGATCCTGAAAAGGAGGAAATCAGACGAGCCCTGACAACCGATTCAGGTAAAATTGGTGTGTTTGGAAGTTGGAGAGAAAGTGATTGGGCAAAGAATTTCCGTGGTATGATGGTCCGCAAAGATATTTTGGATAAGGAAGGTTTGGAAATACCCGTTACAATTGCGGATTGGGAAGAAGTGCTGACTGTGATGAAGGAAAAATATGATTTACAATTCACTGCTGAATTTAATATTTTTAATCAGGGACCGGCATTTGCCAGCGGATTTGGCGCATACAATACCTGTTGGAGCACCATGTATGTGGAAGATGGAACGATTTATAATTCCCATATGCAGCCGGAGTGGCGTGAATTAATCACAACCATGAATAAATGGTATGAAGCCGGATTGATTGATCCGGATCTGTTGACGAATACGGATGAAGAGGTGACAACAAAGGTTTATAATGACAAGGCTGGGGTTGTATTTGGGCCTCTTTCCAGAGTAACCAGATATGTGAATAATGCTGAAAAAACTGAAAATGGTCAGGAATGGTACGGAGTTCCTTATCCTGTAGTAAAAGAGGGAGAAAAAGCTTGCGCTATTCAGTTTGAAACAGCAACACGTGATATTGGAGTTTCAATTGCAGCCAGTGCATCGGAAGAAGAAATTATCGCTGCATGCCGTGCTATGGATTATTTCTACAGTGAAGAAGGAATTGAATTTGCAAACTTTGGTACAGAAGGAGTTTCTTATACATTGGATGAGGAAGGAAATCACATATTTACTGATTTGTTGAAAAATGATCCTGATGGTTTTGATATGGCTTTAAAGAAATATGCAACAGCTTCCGGAATTAATGTAGGAATCCAATTGACAGAATATGTTAAGAATAAAAATCATCCGGTTGGTGTGGAAGCAGTAGATAATTGGACTTCTAATCAAGAAGCCGCTGAGCACTATTATCCCTCTGTATCATTTACTGATGATGAACTGAGAGAGAAGACAAGTATTGAATCTGCGATTTCCACCTATATTCAGGAAGCAACGATGAAATTTATCATCGGAGATATGGATATTGAAACCGAATATGATTCTTTCATTGAAACATTAAAGGATATGCAGATGGAACGTCTGATTGAAATTTATCAAACAGCATATGACCGTTATATGGCAAGATAAGAAAAATAGAACAGGGTATTAAAAAGACACCTTTTACGCAAGGAAATTTTCTGGAATATATCCAGTGATTTCTATATAGTAAAAGGTGTCTTTTGTCAGATGAAAAAATTTATATAAAGGATATTTTTTTATGAAAAAAATGGTAGAATAGTAGAAAAAACAATGCATGAGAAGCAGTGCTTGTTTGGAATATGGTGATTTGGAATGGAAGATAGCTTTTTAGAAGGGTTTGTTTTATGATAATGGCACAAAACATTTTGCTGCGCAGCAAAAATATTTGTAATTGTCAGAGTTAAGGTATTGGGAGGATGAAAGGAGAACGCAATTATGAGAAAACGTAAGGTGTATGCAGCAGCTATGGCAGCCGTAATGGCAGCATCTGTATTGGCTGGATGTGGAAGTGATGCAGAATCAACAAAGGATACAACAACAAAAGCTGTTACAGAGACAAAAGCAGAAGGGACAGAAGGGGGAGAAAAGGAAGCGGAAGAGTTTTCTTATCCTATGGAAACCGATGTAACATTAAATATGTTTGCCGGATCTTTCTTCGGATTGGCAAATACAGAAACCGATTATCACAATTCACCATTCTGGCAGGAAATGACAAAACGCTTAGGTGTTACCATTGATATGGAATATGTTCCGGTCGGCGGTGATGCAAAGCAGCAGCTGAATCTGGTTCTGGCAGATCCGCAGTCTATGCCTACCTTGGTAGGAAATATTTTAGTTACAGATGTGGAACAATATATCAATGATGGAGCGATTTTGGATCTGACACCATATCTGGAACAGTATGCGCCAAACTATTGGGCTATGCTTAATGATCCGGAAAATGCAGAAATAAAACGTGCACTGACGACAGACTCCGGTAAAATTGGTGTGTTTGGATGCTGGAGAGAAAGTGATTGGGCAAAGAACTTCCGTGGTCTTATGGTTCGTAAGGATATTTTGGATGAAGCAGGACTGGAAGTTCCTGTGACCATAGCAGATTGGGAAGAAGTTCTGAAGGTCATGAAGGAAGATTATGACATGCAGTTCACATCTGAGTTTAAGGTGTTCAATCAGGGACCGGCATTTGCCAGTGGATTTGGTGCGTACAGCACCTGTTGGAGTACCATGTTTGTGGATGATGGCGTAGTAAAACATTCCCATATGCAGCCAGAATGGCGTGAGTTGATCACAACCATGAATAGGTGGTATGAAGCAGGATACATTGATCCGGATTTGTTGACAAATACAGATGAGGAATTGACAACAAAGGTCTACAACGATAAGACTGGTGCGGTTTTCCACGCTATGTCCCGTGTGACCAGATATACGGATAATGCAGAAGAGACAGGAAACGGACAGGAATGGCTGGGTGTTCCATATCCGGTTGTAAAAGAAGGCGATAAGGCATGTGCAATCCAGTTTGAGACAGTAACCCGTGATGCTGGTGTGGCGATTGCTGCCAATGCTTCAGAAGAAGAAATCATTACAGCGTGCCGTGCAATGGATTATTTCTATACCGAAGAAGGTATTGAGTTTGCAAACTTTGGTATTGAAGATGTATCCTATACAGTAGATGATGATGGCAATTATGAATTCACAGATCTGTTGAAAAATGATCCGGACGGATTTGATCAGGCGCTGATGAAATATACAACAGCTTCCGGAATCAATGTGGGAATTCAGCTGACAGAGTTTGTACAGGATAAGAATAACCCGGCAGCTGTAGAAGCAGTGGATAACTGGACATCGAACCAGGAAGCAGCAGAACATTTTTATCCATTGGTCTCCTTTACTGATGACGAGTTAAGAGAAAAGACCAACATTGAATCCGCGATTTCCACCTATGTTCAGGAAGCATCCATGAAGTTTATTATCGGAGATATGGATATTGAAACGGAATATGATTCTTTTATTGAAACATTAAAGGGAATGCAGATTGAACGTCTGATTGAGATTTATCAGACAGCATATGATCGTTATATGGCAAGATAATCGATAAAAATACGCAGATAAAGACTTCATCTTTCATCCGGATGAGAAATCATCCAAGGATGAAAGATGGAGCATTTGTCTATTTTAGGGTAGGGTTTTATGAAGCGAAATGAACATGTATATTGGAAACGATTATATCATTCTTTTATGATCTTTGTGATAGTAATTGGTGTGATGATTATTGGGATGGCGTGGTATGTAGGTACACAGGAGAGAAAAGAGATTGCAGAAAGTGAAGAAAAAACGATTTCTTTGTTTTCTGTGGATAAAGAAGAAAAATTAGATCGTATGGTGAAAATGGCACGTCAGATGATACAAAGTAAGGCAACTCAGCGTTATCTTCAGGAGAGTTATTTGCCTGTGACAAAAAACGCTTATGGGCGGTTGGAAGTAAGGGAATATTTAAATGATCTCTATACCAATTATTATTATAAAGAAACGATCTATGATATGTTTTTGTATTTTGATAATACGGATACAATTATTTCCGGTGTATATGGTGTGGCAAACAGTGAGGATTATATAAAAACACATGTATTTAGTGATCTATCCAAACCGGAAGAAGAGGTAGAGGCGGTACGACAGGAAATATTTGAAGTGGATCGAATTCCACATTTGTTTTTGTATGAAAATAATGGGAAAGAGTGTTTGGGAATCTCTCTGCGTTATTATGGTTCGTCCGAAAAATGGTTGAAAGATTGTTGCGCTGTTTTCCTATTAAACGAATCGTTTTATTCTGAGTCTATGGATTCTATGGATACCGATTTTATGCTTGGTATTCAGGTGGAGGATAGCCGTAAACTATTAGCTGGAGATTATAATACGGCATTGTTTGAATCCACAGATATTACGGATTTGGCGGAAGAAAAAAGTTTTTTAGCTTTTAAGAAATATAAAATTAACCGTGTAGAATCAGAAACCTATCCGTGCAGTTATATTCTGGTAATCCCGGCTCTTCCCTATTTTTGGATGACATACCGGATTGTGATTCTGTTGGGTGCCATAGTATTGATGATTGGAATTGTGTTATGGATTATGAATTTTAAGGTGACCAATTATGCCTATGCGCCAATTGAAACACTGATGAGTAATATACAACAAGAGGAACGGATGGAGAACGGAGAGAAATATGATGAGTTTAGGCTGTTTCAAAATGTTTTGAAACATTACAGTACAAATATGGAAGATCTGAAAAATAAAGTATCGGAGTATGAAAAGAAAATCTGTTCCAATTATCTGACAAGGCTGATTTTGGGGACGTATGATGAAGAAGATATGCAGGCATTGAGAAAACATCTTAATTGGAACAATGACTGCATTTATGCTGCTGCTTTGATTCAGAAGGAGCGTGTATTGGCAGAAGGAAAAGCAGAAAGAGATCAGGCTTTGGATTTTTTCATTTATAAAAATGTAATTGAAGAAATTTTAGAAGAATACGGATCCGGATATTTGCTGTTGTTGGGAGAAAACTTGTATGTATTGGTTATGAAACTTGATAAAAGCGGGGAAGCAGATATTATCTCTCATATTATGGAGAAAATTAACAGCTTTTTAAAGGAGCATTTTTCTTTTTCCCATATCATCGGGGTGGGAGAAGGATTTATGGAAATGGAATTGCTGCATTTGTCATACGCTCAGGCACAGGAGGCATTGCGCTATCAGTTTTTGTGTGAAAAGAATAGTGTGATTTCTTATGAATCGATAAAAAAATATACACAGAATCAACCATTTTTAGCAGAAGATATTGAACGGTATTTTGTCCGGTTTATCCAAATGGAAGAGTCTGTGGATACAAAGCAGTATATAAAAGATATGCTAAAAGAGATCATAAGGGCAAATGGAATGAACCTACGCGGTTTTTATATGTGTTTATCTTCTCTGGCCGTTTCGCTGCAACGATTCTTTGCTGAAATTAAATTTCATGATGAATCTCAGTCTGTAGCCCGGATCGCCAATGCAGAAAATCTTCAGGAGACAGAGGTGATATTGGCGGAAGTCTTATCAGAATGTAAAAAATACTTTGCCAGTCAGAAGAAGGAGGATTCCATTGCGTACCGGGTTGCCAGTTATATACGGGAACATTATATGGATTCGGAAATGTCCATTTCGCTTTTGATGGAACAGTTTGGTATATCACAATCATATCTGTCCAGGATTATCAAAGAAACATATGGAAAGACGGTGTTGGAGTTGATTGGTGACGTTCGGTTGGAAAAGGTAAAAAAATATTTGACGGATACTGATTGGGGTTTGGGTGAAATTGCGGAAAAAACCGGCTTTTTAAGTGCCAATAGTTTGATTCGTTTTTTTAAAAGCCGTGAGGCAATTACACCGGGCAAGTTCCGTGAGATGAAACAATACGGAAAAACAAAGGAAAAACTGGAATCAGATATTGAATAGTGATATGGAATATAGAAGTATGCTTGTTTTTATGTTAATGTGAAGTTACAGAAAGCAGTATTGAAAATTTGAAGAAAGGAATTGGAGGAATGGAAGCATACGCAAAAAAAAGGAAGAAGCCATCCGGACAACTGGGGATGGAACTTAAGAAAGATTGGAAGAGAAACAAAGTAAAATATATTATGCTTATTCCAGTTGTTATTTATTTTGTTCTGTTTTCTTATAAGCCCATGTACGGGTTGATCATTGCATTTAAGGACTTTCGACCAGGATTGGGTATTATGGATAGTCCATGGGTTGGTCTGGATAATTTTGAAGCTTTTTTAAAGGATGTATATTTTTGGAGACTTTTAAGAAATACACTGAGTATCAGTGTGCTGCAGATTATATTCGGATTCCCGATTCCGATTATTTTTGCACTTTTCTTAAATGAATTAAAGGGACAGAAATTTAAAAAGACTGTTCAGACAGTCAGCTATTTACCTCACTTTATTTCTATTGTCATTGTTTGTGGTATTGTAAAGGTGTTTGTACAGTCTGATGGTCTGTTGCCAAGTATGATGGAAAGCGCTTTTGGTATACAGCCAACCAACTGGCTGACAAAAAAAGAACTGTTCTACCCCATTTATATTATTTCCGGTATCTGGCAGAACATGGGATGGGATTCCATTATTTATCTGGCAGCATTGGCTGGTATTGATCAGGAACAGTATGAAGCGGCTAAGATTGACGGAGCTGGCAGATTTCAGCAGATGTGGTATGTAACATTACCGGGAATTATCCCGACCGTAATGATTATGTTTATTTTGAGAATGGGTACACTTCTTTCCGTTGGTTATGAAAAAATCCTGTTGTTATATACACCAACTACATATGAAGTGGCGGACGTGATTTCTACTTATGTGTACAGACGTGGTCTTTTGGAGGCGGATTATAGCTATTCGACAGCAATCAGTATGTTCAATTCCATATTCAATGTCATTTTTTTGCTGGCAACAAATAAAATATCGAAAAAGATGAGTGGAATCTCTCTCTATTAATTAGGAGGTCGCTATGAAGAGTAAAGAACTAAAAGGTACGAAAATCAAAGTCAGTAAAAAAGACCGTGTCATTGATGCGATTATTGTAGTGGTAATGCTGTTGATATTAATTGCTACAGTATATCCTATGTATTATGTGTGTGTGGCATCTGTAAGTAACAGTAATGCTGTGGCAGCCAATCCGGGCAAATTATTATGGCCCATTGATTTCAGCCTGTATGCCTATAAACTGGCATTTGAACATCCGCTGATTATGACAGGTTATAAGAATACGCTGATTATTTTATTTGTATCTCTGCCATTGAATCTGTTAATGACGTTGCTGGCAGGATATTTTATGGCAGCAGAAAACATGAAGTTTAAGAAAATCATCGTAGCATTTTTAATGCTGCCGATGTATTTTAATGGTGGATTGATTCCGGGTTACTTAAATATCCGTGATCTGGGCTTATACAACAGCTTATGGGCACTGATTCTGCCGGGAGCATTGTCAATCTTTAATGCTATTATTTGTAGAACGGCAATTCAGAGTATTCCTTCTTCTCTGGTAGAGTCGGCGAAAATTGACGGGGCCACTGATTTTATTGTATTAATTAAAATCATAATGCCGTTAATTAAAGCAACAATGGCGGTTCTGGTATTGTATTATGGTGTGGCACATTGGAATAACTGGTTTAATGCATCAATTTATATTAAAGATGATGTATTGATGCCGGTACAGAATGTATTACGTTTCATTCTTCTTGCCAATGACACCAGTAATTCTCTGGCCTCCGGTATGATTGGAGATGCCTTTAATGAGTATGCCAATGCTATTTAATATGTAGCTATCGTTATTTCTACTCTTCCGATTGTCTGTGTATATCCGTTCCTGCAGAAGTATTTTGTAAAAGGGACGATGGTTGGCGCTGTTAAGGGTTGATAAAAGAATGTAGAAAAAGGAAGGAAAGTAATATGTATTCAATAGATAAAGAATGGTTAAACGAAGTAATTGAGAAAATCCAAAAGAAAATGGATTGGGTCAGTGATAAAAATCATACGAAGGTTCCTTATACAACGGATGAAAACGGAAATTATGATGACCGTTCCGATGAAAGCATTGATTGGACCATTGACAATGGAATCAATTTCTGGACCAATGGATTCTGGGGTGGCATTCAGTGGCTGCTGTACCAGAATACCGGTGATGAAAAATATAGGATATATGCCAAGGAATGTGAGAAGAAACTGGAAAAATGTTTTGATATGTACTATGGCCTGCATCACGATGTCGGGTTTATGTATATGCCGACAGCTGTGGCAAATTATCGCCTGACCCAGGATGCTGAAGCAAGAAAAATTGCTATGCATGCTGCAAACTTGCTGGCCGGCAGATTTAATCCGGTCGGAAAGTTTATCCGTGCATGGAATCTGGAATCCAAAGACACAAGAGGCTGGGCAATCATTGACTGTATGTTTAATCTGTCTCTTCTTTACTGGGCAAGTGAGGAAACAAAGGATCCCCGTTTTAAGCAGATTGCGATGATGCATGCGGATACGGTTATTAAAAACTTTGTAAGAGAAGACGGATCGGTGAATCATATTGTTGAATTCAACCCGGAAACAGGAGAAAAGGTTTGCAGTTATGGCGGCCAGGGTTATGAAGACGGATCTTCCTGGACAAGAGGACAGGGCTGGGGACTTTATGGTTTTATGATCAGCTACCGTCATACAGGAAAAAAAGAATACTTAGATACGGCAAAGAGGATTGCACACTATTGTATTGCTAATATTCCAGAGAGTGGATTCATTCCTGTAGATTTCAGACAACCCAAAACACCGGCATATGAAGATTCCTGCGGCGCTTGTGTCATTGCAGGAGGACTGCTGGAATTGGCAAAAGAAGTTCCGGATGTGGAGAAAGAAGTATACATCCGTCCGGCAGTAAAGATTTTAAAAGCAATCGCTGAACATAGAAGCAACTGGGATACCGATTGTGATGCTATTGTTCAAAATTGTTCTGGTTCGTATCATGCTGAAAAACATCATATCACAATGAATTATGCAGATTACTATTTTATAGAATCAATCTTGAAATTAAACGGCGAAGGAATATTTATGTGGTAAGTTGTTCGTTTGCGTTATAGCCGCCCTACAAATATTGCTGGGGCGGCTTTTTGTATTAAAATATCGGAGGAGACAGAATCATGGAAAAGGAAATAACAAGTAATAAGCGGAAACAGTTGGAGGGAATCGTTGGTGAAGCACGGCAGCTGTTGGATCAGTCTGTGGAGAAAAGAGAGAGCCGGGCATATCAGGTGCTCTTAAATATGACAGAAAAAGCGGAAGAAGCGTTGGCAGGAAAACGTTTTCCATTTACCTGTCAAAGAGAATTTTGGAAAAAACATGAGGATGATGAAATTTCTTTTTATCTGGATCATATGACAAAATCCCCTTCTTTTTGTGAGGAACCGGGAAAAGACAGCAACTATGGCTTGAAGGCTGTTGTTGAGTGGTATAAGCATTTGGAGAAGTATACATCAGCCGATCCATGTAAAGTCAGACTGCAGATTCGGGAGACAGAAAATGGTAATTTTTTCCTAAGTGATAGTGAAATAGCGGAGATCCGGGAAAAAATTAAAACAACGGATGCGTTTGTTGAACAGTATAAAAAGATTAAAGAAATTGCAGATGAAGCAACTTTGGAACAGAGAAAGAAATGGTATTACATGAATCGGGACGGAGTGGGATATGACGTGCTGAGAAATGAATGCGATTTGTGGAAAAATTGTGGATACGGGGCAAATTTTACAGTTCCGGAGGAAGCAAAAAAGATAGTTGTATCTGTGGTACTGCCTTCTTTTGAAAACCGGGAAGAAGGCCTTGGGTATATCTGGCTGAGGAATTTTTCGCTGAAGTCTTCCAATGGAGATATGATTCGTCTGGATTTTGGTCCGGAAGATGAATTGTATTTAAATAATGAAACAAAAGAAGACTGTGCTGCATGGCAGTCAGAATTACTGGATGTTGTCGGCGGATTGTGTTATACCATTTCCTTTGATGCAAAGCAGGAAGGAAAATTTAAAGAAGGATTGCAGATTACAGTTACCTCCTATGATGAAATGGAAAAAGAAGTGGATCGCTATACCTACTGCTATAATAAAAAATCCTGGATGCCGGTATTATATTATAATCTCAGAATGCAGTGTGATGCCATTGTATATATGGTGAGCGGAGATACGAGTTATGCCGAAAAGGCAAAGTATGAATTGTTACAGGGACTGGATGATATGTGCCAGGGGGCGTATTACTGGATGACCTATGGGGAACGTCCGGAATGTTCCGATTCCTATGGAGCGGTTCAGGCGGGAAGAAATCTCTGCAGTGTGGCTGTGACCTATGCTTTGATTGAGGATGCACAGGTTTTCACAGAAGAAGAGAAAACGTTATTGTATGATCTGGTTGATTTTATGCTGTTATTTGTACTGGATTTACGTGACCGGACAATTATGTCCTTTGATCGTGCTCAGCTGCGTACCGGTAATTGGCAAACTGATATGTGTATCGGTGCATCCATGGCAGTGTTGGCATTGAAGGATTTTCCAAATCGCGAGATGTGGCTGGATAATGCGTATGCGGTGGTCTATGGACAGATGAGAGCCAATCTGAATCCGGACGGTTCCTGGCCGGAATCCATTCGTTATCATCATGCAGTGCTGCAGCGCCTGACTGCCTATGCAAGAGTATTGAAGCGGAATGTTGGAATTGATTGGTTTAAGGACACCGATTTAAGCAAAATGTTTGCTTACGGGATTGATATTCAGACACCGCCTTATGAATATTTTGATGGATGCATCAGCACTCCTCCTTTTGGTGATCATAAATTGAGTGCCGGAGATGAATTTGCTGTATATGGTCTGTATGTAAAAGAGGTAAAAGAAATCAATCCGGAACTGGCAGATAAGATGTATCTGGTGTGGAAGAAGGGTGGAAGAAAACTGCCGCGTTTCTGGGGAGAAAGCATTACGGTGGAAAATTTCCTGTATCCGGCAAAATATGAACCAACGATGGTGAGCGAGATTGAATTGGCATCTTTGGATACTTATCCGGATTCGGGCATCTACATTTTCAGAAATCCGGGAGAAAAGAATACCATGGATTATCTGGCAGTTATGTCCAGTAAGAAGCATATCGGACATGGTCACTATGATCAGGGATCGTTTATTTTATTTAAAGAAAACGTACCTCTGGTTATGGACACGGGAATTGAGGGATATTTCAATTCCAGTACCGCATGGCATAAAAGTTCGTATTCCCATGCATGTATGCTGTTTGCATCAGAAAAGCTAAAAAAGGAAAAGGTGGAAGGATTTATTAATTTATCGGTAGGTAATTTTACAAGAGAACGGGGATTCTGGGATACACCTGTTTCCAGTAAGGTACTTTCCTGTGAAATGGGAGGTGAAATTGAGCGTCTGCAGATAGAAGTGGAGCAGACGGAAGGAAACGGAAAGCAGATCCGAACCTTTGAAGCGGATAAAAAACAACGCACATGGACCATTAAGGATTCGGTGGAGAATTACGAGGGAGAGGTGATGTTTATCCTGCCGTTGATGGCTAAGGAATTGCAGGTGGATGGCAATGTAATCCATGTGGAAGGATATTATGGGATGGAAGCCACCGTTACAATCGGAAGTCATTTTGAGACAATGGAGATTGAAAACGGAAAAACAATGCCGGTTTATCCTACAGAGGAAGAAATACAATATTTAAAATATGTAAGAATCCGTGCCAATGCAGCTGATGGATTTTTGGTAACAATCCAGTAAGATATTAAAATATGAGGAGAAGAATAGAGGGTATGAAAATAGATTTCAGAAAAGAAGGGAAATACCTGCCTCACACATGGAGTACCTGTGTGGGGGCAGGAAGGGCCTGTGAAGGACTTCGTGCAGAGTGGCAAAGACAATTAAAGGAAGCGGTAAAAGAGTGCGGATTCCGCTATATCCGTTTTCACGGTCTATTTGCGGAAGATATGTTTCCAATTAATGATGAATTGGAATCTCATTCGTATAACTGGTACTATATTGACCAGTTGTATGATGCTTTATTGGAAATTGGTATCCGCCCGATTGTGGAACTGGGATTTATGCCTCCGGCTTTGGCCAGCGGAGAGGGTACCTGTTTTTGGTGGAAGGGAAATATCACACCGCCCAAGGATTATGATCAATGGAAGGATCTGGTATATCATTTAACCAAACATCTGGTGGAGCGTTATGGATTGGACGAGGTGAAACAATGGTATTTTGAAGTTTGGAATGAACCAAATCTGCATGGATTTTGGCACGGTACCAAAAGTCAGTACTTCAAATTGTATGAAGTAAGTGTGGAAGCCATAAAAGCAGTGCATAAAGATTTGAAAGTGGGAGGACCGGCTACCAGCAACTTCGTTCCGGATGAACGTTTTGATACAGAGGTGGAAGATGTTTCCAAGCAAATGACGCATAAAGTAGAAGATATTGACTCCCTGTCATGGAAGGGAGTATGGATTCAGGACTTTTTGAAGTTCTGTGAAGAAAAAGGATTGCCGGTGGATTTTGTTTCTACCCATCCATATCCGACGGATTTTGCATTGGATGGAAACAAGGTAACTGCAGGACGCAGCCGACATGTGGATGCAGTGTATGAGGATATTACCTGGCTGAAGAAACAGATTGCTGCCAGTGCCTATCCTGATGTGGAAATCCATTTAACAGAATGGAGTTCCAGTCCAAGCAGCCGCGACTATAGCCATGATACACTGGCAGAGGCGGCATATATTGTACGTTCCAATTTAAAGTGCAGCGGTATGATGGATTCCTTGTCGTATTGGGTGTTTACAGATATTTTTGAGGAGCGTGGCGGGGGTCCGGAACCATTCCACGGCGGCTTTGGCCTGATTACTATGCATGGAATCAAAAAATCTTCTTATTATGCTTATAAGATGCTGCATCAGCTGGGAGAATGGGAGCTGGAACGTGATGAAAACTCCATTGTGACCAAGGATGAAAACGGAAAAGTAAAAGCGTTATTTTATCATTATCCCAAAGAAATGAACATGACGATTCCTATGGTAACCTACGGCGATGATACGCCTGTGGATGCCTATATGAATATGGGAACCGATCAAGCGGTTCAATTGGTTTTGGAACATACAAAGAAAAATGCTGTATTTTGTCTGGAAGTGGTGGATGATGCGTCCAGTCCGTTTACCGTATGGCGTAAAATGGGAAAACCAAAAAATTTAACCAGAGAAATGGAAAAAACATTGAAATCATTGGAACACAGGAAATTATTCTTTTATGCGGATGATGAGGGAAAGGTGGAAATTTCTTTTATAATGAAGCCATGGGAAATTGCATTCCTGTCAGAACAGTAAACAGATTAGGTGGCAGTGGAATGCTAAGAAAGTAGGGAAAGTATGAAAACAATACAATATGAGACATCGGATAAGGGTAAGATGAATATGAATCTGTATTATCCGGAAGGAGACCATACAGGTAAAGAATTGGGAGTTGTGGTGTTCTTTTTTGGAGGAGGCTGGTCCGGCGGTACCGTAAAACAGTTTGAACCGCAGGCAAAAGAGCTGGCTCGTCTTGGTATGGTGGTGGCTCTGCCGGATTATCGGGTACTATCCAGGCATCATACACCTATTGAGGCAGCAGTGCGGGATGCTATTTACAGTATTGTCCATTTATATGAATATGCGGAAAAATATTGCATTGACCGGGAAAAGATTGTCCTGGGCGGCGGAAGTGCGGGGGCGCATATTGCCCTTTCCGCAGTCCTTCTGGATTCTTTTATTCCCCAATCCTTCCAGTATAAGGATAAGATTAAGGGATTACTGCTCTGTAATCCGGTTTTGGATACCGTTCAGTTTGCCCATCGGGCGGAGGCCATAAAAAAATCGGCGTATCAACCGGAGGACTTATCCCCATTTCATCATATTTATCGTGGAATGCCGGATACGGTTATTTTTCAGGGCAGTGCCGATAGTACCGTTCCTGTGGAAATTGCCAGGGAATATACCAAAAAAGCGTGCAGTCTGGGAAATACTTGTAAGTTGGTGGAGTTTCCGGGAAAGAGTCATGGATTTTTCAATTTGCGTCGAGGGCAGATTAAAGAGTATTATGCCGTTTTGGGAGAAATGGTACAGTTTCTGTTTGAGCATGATATGTTTTGTATGAAATGAAAGGATGAGGTATGTTTATGGACAGACAACCAAATATATTGTTATTATTTCCAGATGAACATAGAGGAGACTGGATACCGGGAAAGGAAGATATTCCGGTTAAAATGCCAAATTTAGCCAATCTGATGAAGCAAGGGGTTCATTTTACCCGGGCGGTTACTCCGTCTCCTTTATGTGCTCCGGCCCGTGCCTGTCTGGCGGCGGGATGTGATTATTTTTCCTGCCAGGTACCAAATAATGGATTCAACTATCTGTTATCAAAACCGACATTTTATCAAAAACTACGGGAAGCAGGATATCAGGTAGGTGGTGTGGGAAAGTTCGACTTACATAAGCCCACCCTGTACTGGGGAGCGGATGGCTGGATTGATGATCTGGGAACATTGGGCTTTACAACAGCAGTGGATAATGCCGGAAAGATTGATGCTGTCGTTTCAGCAAAAGAGGGTCCAAAGGATCCGTATATGACATGTCTGCAAAAAGAAGGATGGATGGAATATCATATTGATGATCTTTTGAATAGAAAATTAAAGACACATCCGACGAAACTTCCCGACGAATTATACTGTGATAATTGGCTGACCAAGAATGGTATTGATATGCTGAAGCAGTTTGATAAAGAACGTCCATGGTTTCTGCAGGTAAACTTTACCGGTCCTCATCCACCCTTTGATGTTACAAAAGAGATGAAAGAACGATGGGAAACGGTAAGATTTCCGGAACCGATTTGTTCCACAGAAGATCCTGAGGAAGCCCAGGCGATACGGCAGAATTATGCGGCTATGTTGGAAAATATTGATCAGCGTATCGGAGATATCCTTTCTTATTTGGAGGAAACCGGACAGAGGGATCATACTTTAATTGTATATGCGTCGGATCATGGCGAAATGTTGGGCGATTTTGACCGGCATGGAAAAGGAAGACCGGAAATTCCTTCGATTCATATTCCATTTATCATAGCTGGACCTGGAGTTGAGAAGGGAATCGTAAGTGAAGCATTGGTGGAGTTACAGGATTTGGCTGCTACTTTCTGCGATTATGCCGGAGTGGCAGACGCAGAGTTTGAAGATTCTATTTCTTTAAGAGAAGTTTTATGTGATTCGTCCAAGAAAGGAAAGAGAAAGATTCAGAAATCAGCGTTATTTAAAACAAAGGATAAAACGGATCGGACAGCATTGGAAAGCGGATGGATTTGTATTCAGGACGAAACCTATAAACTAGTGGAATGGAATAAAGAGGAATACAGGTATTATTATCGTCAGGATGATCAGGTAATTTTGACAGGGGAAGAAATGGAAAAAGCAAAACAGGCTTTGCAGCCGCTGTTTATTTCACAGTATGGCCAAAGAGAATGCTGATCGGAAAAGGGAGAAAGAAAATGAAAGAAAATTATAGGTTAACTATGAAATATCCCAGTAAGTGGTGGCAATCCAGATGGAGAGAGGCTATACCATTGGGAAACGGAATCACGGGAGCCAGCGTATATGGTTCTGTCTGGGATGAAACCATTATGATTACCCATACGGATTTGTGGTGGAAAAGTGAAACACCGGATCTGCCGGATGTCAGTGATACATTGCCGAAAATCAGAGAAAAACTGCTTGCTAACGAGCCTTTTGAGGCAGACCGGATTATGAAAGAAGAATTGCAAAAGAGGGGATATGATCCCGTATTGGGTGTACCTCTCCCGCTTTGTGATTTAAAGCTGAAAATGAAAACCAATCAGGGATTTAAACATTACAGGAGAACGTTGGATATGCATCGCGCCGAAGCAGTGGTATCCTGGGATGATGGCTCCGATACATTGACAAGACGTTGCTTTGTTTCCTATGAAAAAGATGTATTTGTAATGGAAATTATGGAAAAAAATAAGCATCCCTTTGATTGCAGCCTGCATTTGGAAGTCCATGATCTGGAGGATGCACAGTGGTATCATCAGGAGATGGATGAATTTTTACCAAAGGAAAGAAAATCTTTTGTCCACCAGGGTAAATTTATCGCATATACAGCGAAAAATGAGGATGCCACTTATTTCGGAGCAGCTGCCAGGGTATATTATGAAAGTGGAAACTGCCAGGAAAACGGGGAAAAACTGGAGTTGGAACAGGTGACAAAGGTAACGGTTGTTTTGAAAAACTTTGTTCTGGCCGATACAAATGATGCTGCTTTTGCGGTATGCGATGATTTGAAAGCCATTGGTTCCGACTACGAAGCATTATTTGAAGAGCATAAAAAAACCTGGGAATCCATATTCACATCGGCGAAATTAGATTTAAAGGCAGATGACTATAATACATCCAATGAGGAATTGTTATTGGATGCATACCAGGGAGAAGCTTCTGTGGAAATGTTGGAAAAAATGTGGAATTACGGGCGATATTTACTTCTGGCAGCTACCAGACCGGGAAGAAATCCCTGTCATTTGTATGGATTATGGTGTGGAGAATATATGGGTCAATGGACCTTTAACATGGTCAATGAAAATCTTCAGATGATTTACTGGCAGGCATTGACAGGAAATAATCCGGAATTGCTTCTTTCCGTATTTGACTATATCGAACGGTTGATGGATGACTTCAGAACCAACGCCAGAAATTTGTATGGCTGCCGTGGTATATTTATACCTGGTCCCACGGTACCGGATTCCGGATTGATCAAGAATGTTTCGCCCCATTTATTATATTGGACTGGCGGAGCAGGATGGGTTGGTCAGCATTATTATGATTATTACCTGTGTACCCAGGATAAGGAATTTTTAAAGAATCGCGCAATCCCATATTTGAAGGAAGTGGCATTGTTTTATGAAGACTTTTTTGTGGAAGATGAAAAGGGTTACTATATGACGATTCCCTCCAACTCTCCGGAAAATTCCCCGGGGAATTTCTGGGATTATAAGACTGGCATGGATGTGGGAATGGAAACAACCATGAATGCGACCATGGATTTTGCCATTGCGAAAGAAGTATTTACGCATTTGGTGGAAGGCTGTGAGATTTGCGGAATTGAGACAGAAAATGTGGAAAAATGGAAGAAAATGATTCAAAAAATCCCGCCATACCAGTTAAACGAAGATGGTGCGATTAAAGAGTGGATGCATGATTTCTTCAAGGATAATTATCGTCATCGTCATCAGTCTCATTTATATCCGCTTTTCCCGGGCAATGAGATTCATGAGGAAACCAACCCGGAATTATACCGTGCATTTGTAGAAGCGGCAAACAAGAGGCTGCAGATTGGAATCAATCAGCAGACTGGCTGGTCTCTTGCCCATCTGGCAAATAATTATTCCAGAATGAAAGAAAGCGAACATGCCCTGGAGTGTCTGGACTTAATGTGCCGTGCCTGTGTAATGAATAATTTTATGACGGTACATAATGATTGGAGACAAATGGGTGTCGGATTAAAAATGGCATGGTCCACAGTACAGCTGGATGCCAATATGGGCTTTACGGCAGCGCTTAATGAAATGCTGATGCAGTCATTTGAGGAAACGATTCTGGTGTTACCGGCTCTTCCCAGTCGTTTATGGCAAGGGGAAGTGACACATCTTCTTTCCCGTCAGGGAATTTTAGTCAGTATGCGGTGGAATATGAAGCAGGGATGGATTGAGGTACGTCTGGAAAATCACCATGTACCAAGGACAGTACAGTTGAAATTGCCCAAGGGATTTATCTGTGAGGATAGGCGCATTCAAAATGAGCTTGTTATGGTGGATGAGAATGGGGTCATCCTAAATTTTAAATCTTAGACTTTTCATTACTAAGGTTGAAAAGAAAGGAGCGTACTGGTGCATTTCATTATAAATGCATCATACAAGAAAATAATGAGTGAAATTTTTGTAGCAGAAAATGGTTCCGATAGCAGAGGGGACGGCTCTCTTTTAAAACCGGTTGCATCACTAAAACAAGCATTAAAGCTGACTCGTGATAAAGAGGATAAAACAGTCATATGTCTGAGAGAAGGACATTATACACTGAACGAGCCATTGGTTTTGGAAAAAGAGGATTCCGGACTACATATTATGGGGTTTCCGGGGGAAACGGCTGTAATAAGCGGTGCCAGCCAGCTGGAACAGCTGGTGTGGGAAAGGAATAAAATAAATCCGGATATCTGGAATACATTTATTGGAACCGGACTTTTTATTGATCAGTTGTTTATTGATGATGTTCCGCAGATTATGGCAAGGTATCCTAACTATCAGGCGGGAGTCCTGCCATTGGGAGGTACTGTTTCACAAGAAGAAATAAAAGAACGGTCAAAGAACTGGAAAAATCCATCTACAGGATATATTCGTGCACTTCATGAAGCCGGATGGGGGGGAAATGATTATTATATCCGGGGAAAAAGTGAAAATACGCCCTTGGGACTGGATATTGAGTGGATCGGAGATAATAATAGAGGAAATTATTATAAAGCAGATGCACTTGTGGCTGAAAATATAAAAGAAGAATTGGATTGTGAGCAGGAATGGTTTTATGATGCAGAGACAGGGATTTTATCGGTTATTCCCCAACAAAATGTATGTTTGGGATCTGATACAAAAATAGAGATTTGTACCAATACAGAATTATTCCGCATTTGTGGCATAAATTTTGAAAATCCTATAGAAAATATCCGTATCAGTGGATTGATACTGGAAAAAACATCCAGGACAATGTTCACAACAAAACAAGAAGGAAAAGAATATATTTCTCTTTTAAGGGGAGACTGGGCAGTTGTCCGTTCCGGAAGTATTTATATGAGCAATGCAAAGAATATAGTCATAGAGGACTGCCGGTTTTCGCATATAGGTGGGAATGCAATCTTTGCATGGGGATATAATAGTGACCATTGTATCTGTAATAATGAATTCTGTCACATCGGTTCTTCCGCAATTCAGCTGGTTGGTTCTCCTGAGGCAGTTTCTCAGCCTTCTTATTGGGAGCATATGCATTACCCACAGCACACGGTGCATGTCACAGAGGTGAAACACCCAAACCAGCGCGGACCGGTATCGGAAGATTATCCAAGGGATATTGAAATCTCGGAAAATCATATTTTTGATGTGGGAATTTACGAAAAACAATCGTCAGGTGTGAATCTATCCGTATCCAGCCGGATTCGGATTTTCCATAATACGATTCATAATAGCGCCAGATCCAATATTAATGTTAATGATGGAACATTTGGCGGTCACGAGATTGCATATAATGATATCTATGATTCGCAAAGGGAGAGAACGGATCACGGTCCATTTAACTCCTGGGGACGAGACCGGTTCTGGTCGGTTCCGGACTATAACAGTTTTGGATTAAATGGCGAAATCATCAGGCACTATATAAAAGATGGAAAAGAGTATGATATCGCTCTTCTAGATGCATATCAGACCACTAAAATTCATCATAACCGATTCCATCATGATAATCGTGAGACACATTCCTGGGGTATTGATCTGGATGACGGATCCAGTAATTATGAGATCTACAAAAATCTGTGTCTGGGAATAGGGATTAAGCTGCGAGAAGGTTTTGAAAGAAACGTACACCATAATATTATTATTGATGGGCAGATTCAACTACACTGTACTTATAAAGAGGCCAGAGACCGGATTTATGAAAACATTATTGTTCATAAAAATCCATGGGGATTTGCCGGTCTTGGAGAAGATGAAGCAGAGCGTCTGAGACAGGGAGAACTGTATATCGATAAAAATGTGTATTTCTATCCTGATGAGAACATTTATCTGGAACCTTTCTGGAAACAGCTGGGGTATGATCAAAATGGATTAAAGGATGTAAACCCGGCGTTTATTAACCTGGAAAGGAACAAATGTAAAATCACGAATCAATGTTTACTTGATAAATTTCATTTTTTGAATTTTGAACCGGATTTCTACGGCAAAAAGAACTGCTCGGAAACAGCACCCGTATATTTATTCCAAAAAGAGTTTGATAAAAAGGAACTTCATGAACAGGAATGGAAAGGGGCATGGATCAGCAATGTGGATTATGCGATCATGTCATCAACCGGGACATCGGGAACAGACGGAGTATATTTTAAGAAAGTTCCTAAAGATAGTGAGGCATATGAATTGGGATTTCGCACTCATCAGGTATTAAAATACTGGAACGGATGTCATTTGGAAAATGTAGAAGCGTTTCTTATGAAAATGTCATGAAGCAGAGTAATATTTTTGTATCATGGAATTGATTTAAGAATGATCCTGACAGGCAGCATAACTGCCAGGATAACAAGGAGGAAGAATTCATGAGTCAGAAAAGACCGAATATTGTATTTGTATTAACCGATGATCAGGGTTATGGAGATCTTGGGTGTACAGGGAACCCATGGATTGAGACACCGAATATCGATGCCTTTTATCAGGATAGTGTCCGTATGACCAATTACCATGTGGGAACGACTTGTGCGCCCACAAGAGCTGGGCTGATGACGGGACACTATGCCAATAGTACGGGTGTGTGGCATACCATTGGAGGAAGAAGTCTCTTAAGAAAAGATGAATGGTCTTTAGCCACGGCGCTGCGGGAACAGGGATATGAAACAGGAATTTTCGGAAAATGGCATCTGGGTGACAGTTATCCGTATCGACCGGAGGACCGTGGATTTTCCGAAGTTATTGTGCATGGGGGAGGCGGAATTTCCCAAACACCGGATTACTGGGGCAATAACTATTACGATGATACCTATCGCGTAAACGGAGAATATCAGAAATTCCATGGATATTGTACGGATGTATTTTTTGCTGAGGCAAAAAAATTTATAAAGAAGAATAAAGAAAATCCGTTTTTCTGTTATATTGCCACCAATGCGCCTCATGCGCCTTATAATGTGGAAGCAAAATATGCGGATAAATATCGCGGTAAAGTGATGGAAAGCAGAGCAAGATTTTATGGAATGATTTCCAATATTGATGAAAATTTTGGAAAGCTGCGGGAATTTTTACAGGAAGAAGGCCTGGAAGAGAATACCATTCTCATTTTCATGACAGATAACGGTTCCTCCAATGCATTGACTTATGCCCCGGACGGAACGGTGGTAGAAGGTTATAATGCAGGATTGAAGGGACTGAAGTGTTCCGAATACGATGGCGGACACAGAGTGCCGTTCTTCCTTCGTTATCCGGATGGAAACATTACAGGCGGAAAAGATGTGGATGGACTGACGGCATATGTGGATTTTATGCCGACGTTGTTGGAGTTTTGTGATGTTCCGTGTGGAGAACACAAATTCCACGGAATTTCCTTAAAACATGTGATGGAAAATCCGGATGAATCGTTACCAAAGCGTTTTGTTGTAACCGATACCCAGAGAGTACCGAATCCAATAAAATGGAAGCAGAGTGCAGTTATGATGGGCGAAATGCGTTTAGTCAATGGAAAAGAACTGTATGATGTGGCAGCAGACCGAATGCAGGAACATGATATTGCAGCTGATTATCCGGAATTGGTGGAAGAAATGAGACAGGCGTATGAGGACTGGTGGGACGTGGTGTCCAGAAAATATGAAGATCCGATTCCTCTGTATGTAACGAAAAAGACAAGACTGACTGCCCATGATTGGCGTGGCGATGTGGATAATTGTGTATGGAACCAGACGCTGGTGCGCAAAGGGCAAAGAACCTGTGGATCCTGGGAAGTATATGCGGAGAAAGATGGCATCTATCAGATCCAGGCATACCGGTGGGCACCGGAAACAGGATATGCGCTTTGTCAGGGAATTGAAGGAAATGACAGCGGATATGACCGCACTTTTGTGGAAGAGCGTGCATGGATGGATTACGAAGGCGGAGAAGAAATTGAAATTGAAAATGCGGTGGTGGTAATAGACGGCAAACGTATGCAGGTTCAGGATTCCATTGACGGAACAAAGCCCTGCGTGGAATTTCAAATTCCTATGACCAGAGGGAATCATATGCTTGAAATTCAGTTTAAAGAAAAAGGGCATGGAATATTTGGCGCCTATTATGCTGTAGTGGCGTGTATAACGGAAAAATAGTATCCGTTCAGCTTATAGATCTGAACGGTTTCCTTTACAGCCCTATGGCTGAACTGTTACGAAAAATAACAATTGCGGGAAAGCATGGGATACGGAAAAGAATTGGGGAAATTGGAAATGTATGAGGAATATGAACAAAAACGGTTTTGTATAGAGGGGCATGAAGGAATTGTGATCTATCCCAAAAAACCAAGGGAAGATCGGGCATATATTTGGAGAACAGAGTTTTTGGGGGCATTTGATTACGCGGATCGGGAACTTCTGAAAAAAGGCTGGTTTTTGGTTTACTATAAAATCAGTGATCAGTTTGGCTCTCCGGATGCGGTAAAAAAAATGCGGAAGTTCCAGAAATATCTGGAAGAAACGTATCAATTGAAAGAAAAGGCAGTGCTGTTTGGTTTTAGCCGGGGAGGTCTGTATGCAGTTAATTATGCAGCGACATATCCGCAAAAAGTATGGAAACTTTATCTGGACGCACCAGTACTGGATTTATTCAGCTGGCCAGGAGGATTCGGAAGAGGAAACGGAAGTAAAAAAGACTGGGAACTTTGCAAGAAGATTTTTCAGATTACACCAGGCACCAGGGATTGTACCGGAAATGCCATTCATAATATTTCCACATTAATCAAACATCAGATTCCTGTTTTGCTGATTGCTGGGGATTCGGATGCCGTGGTTCCATTTCAGGAAAATGGAAAATTGCTGTATGCGGATTATCAACTGGCAGATATTCCCATTGTCTGTATTATTAAAAAAGGCGTGGGGCATCATCCCCACAGTCTTGAAAATCCCAAAGAGATTGTGGATTGGGTTTGTTATGACCGGCAATATGGCTGTATCATTGAGCAAGGTGCCAAAGATTGGCAGATTTTTCAGCAAACAAACGGACGTGCAGAGATCACATTGAAGGGAAGGTGTGTCGATCATGGTTCCGGCCAAAGCTACCATGCCTTTGTTCGGGTGGTGGAGGAAGCAGACGGACGACCGCTTTTTCCATGGAAACGCTGTGAAAAACAGGAAAACGGATGGAATGTTGTATTAAGTGTACCTGCGGGAGGCTTGTATCGCATCGAAACCTGTATGGATGTGGCAGAGTGTTGCAATGAATGGTCAAAACGCGGCGATTGTATCCATCATGTCGGTGTCGGTGATGTATTTGTTATAGCAGGACAAAGCAACTCAGCCGGATATGGGAAGGATATGATCACCGATGAGCAGGAATTGGGAATTCATCTGTTGAAGAATAACGGAAAATGGGATCTGGCATCCCATCCCATGAATGACTCCACCAATACGATTCATCCTCAAAATCGGGACGGAGCCAATACCGGACAAAGTCCATATCTTTCATTTGCAAAATATTTAAAGAGAACCTTGGGATATCCCATTGGTTTGATTCAGACAGCTCTTGGAGGAAGCAGTATTCGTCAATGGAGTTTTGATGAGGGAGATTTATATCAAAATCTGATAGATATTCTTCAGAGAGAACGAAAAGTAAAGGCGATTTTATGGTATCAGGGATGTACGGAGGCTATGAGAGAAGAGGCTGATTCCTATGGGAAGGATTTTGCTAATATGGTGAATCAGATTCGTCAGGATACAAAGGATGCGTCCCTTCCGTTTTTTACATTTCAGCTTCATCGTTTTTTGTATGCATGTACAGATGAACAGAGACGTGGATGGGGAATGGTCAGAGAAGCACAGAGACAGGCAGCAAAGAAACTGGATCAGGTTTTTGTGATCCCGGCAATGGGAGGGACGATGTGTGATCAGATTCACAATAGTGCGCTGACAAATTTGCTGCTGGGAGAGCGTATGGCCAAATCCGTGTTGGGACATTTATATAGAAAAAAATTGTATGTGACGCACCAGATATAAAACGAGCTGTGAAAACACACAAGAATATAATACTTTTGGAGTTTTCGGATGTATCTTCTCAATTGGTTTGGTATAGTGAACAGGCAAAGAGGAAAATTTTTGTTGTTGAGAAAGATGGAAAAATGATGTATCCATCGCAATGTGATATCGTGAAAAAAAATAAAATCAAGTTGATATTTGATGAGGTGCTGCCAAACGATTGTGTGATTCATGGAGCGGCAGATTCGGATGTAATTTGTGATCTTCCGGTGGATTTTATAACACGCCTGCCGATTTTGGCATTTTATGGAGTACCTGTAGAAGAAGTGTAAAATGAGAAAGAAGGATAAGGAAATGAAAAAACCTAATTTGATTTATATTTTAGCAGATGATATGGGATATGGTGATATTTCAGCATTCAATGAAAATTGTGGATTTATTACCCCCAATTTTGATGAAATGGCAAAAAATGGAGTCAGTTTTACCGACGCCCATGCTACATCGGCGGTGTGCACGCCATCCCGTTACGGGATTTTAACCGGACGTTATAATTGGCGTTCCTGGTTAAAATCAGCTGTTTTAGGTGGATATTCGAAACCGTTAATTGAAGAAGGAAGGGAAACGGTGGCCAGTATATTGAGAGATCATGGCTATCGTACTGCTATTATCGGAAAGTGGCATTTGGGCATGGAATTTGCAAGGGAGGAAGGATTTGAAGAACTTCCCCAGCATGCTGCCTGTGACCATGTAGATTACACGGGAAAAATCAATCGCTCACCGGTTACCAATGGATTTGATTATTATTATGGAATTAGTGCATCTTTGGATATGCCTCCATATATTTATATCGAAAATGATCATTTTACGGCATGTCCGGATCATGAAACGGAAGGAACGGGAATGGGATTTTTCAGAAAGGGCCCGACAGCTCCGGACTTTGTCCATGAAGAGGTATTGGATCATTTAACCGATAAAGTATTGGAAAAAATGGAAGAATATAAAGAGGAGCCTTTCTTCCTTTATTTCCCGATGCCGGCACCGCATACCCCGATTCTTCCATCCAAGAAATTCCAGGGAAAATCGGGAACCAATGAATATGGGGATTTTGTTTTGCATTGTGATGATGTTGTTGGAAGAATCAATCGTAAATTGAAAGAATTGGGTCTTTATGAAAATACTATAGTGGTTTACACATCGGATAACGGATGTTCCCCGGCAGCCAATTATCCGGAACTGTTGGAAAAGGGGCATAATCCGAGTTATGTTTTCCGTGGAACAAAGGCGGATATTTATGAAGGAGGACATAGAATTCCGTTGATTGTACAGTGGCCGGATCAAATGCCGAAGGGAAAATTCTGTGACCGGACCGTATGTTTGTGTGATTTAATGGCTACTATGGCTGATTATCTGGATATTACTCTGGATGAAAAAACAGGGGTTGACAGTGTCAGCAATTTATCTTTGTGGATGAATCCGGATGGAGAGGAAGTCAGAAAAGATCTGGTTCATCAAAGTATCGATGGATCCTTATCCATCCGCAAGGGTAATTTTAAATTGGAAATGTGTCCGGGATCCGGTGGATGGTCTGATCCGAAACCGGGAGAAGAGTCGGCAGATGCACCGAGATTCCAGTTATATGATTTATCTAAGGATATTGGTGAAACAAAAAATGTGATAGAAGATTATCCTGAAGTGGTCAAAGAATTAAAGGCTACATTAAAGAGCCATATTCTCAGGGGAAGAAGTACAGAGGGACCAGAGCAGGAAAACAATGGCCAGCAGATCTGGGATACCATTCGTTGGGTGGAAGAAGAGGAGTGATAAGCAGTGCCGCCAATCAGTGTACTTATGAAACCGGCTTCCGGGTTGTGTAATATGCAGTGTGATTATTGCTTTTACTGCGATGAAATGGAAAAAAGAAAGCAGCAATCCTATGGATTTATGTCGGAAGAAACATTAAAAAATGTAATACGTAAAACCATGTTTCGGGCAGAGGGCTATATTTCCTATGCATTTCAGGGTGGGGAACCACTGCTGCGGGGACTTCCGTTTTTCGAAAAGGTAATAGAATACCAGGAAAAATATAACAGAAACCATATTCAGGTCAGTAATGCATTGCAGACCAATGGATATGCCCTTGATGAAGATTGGTGTCGTTTTTTTAAGAAACATAACTTTCTTTTAGGCGTGTCTGTGGATGGTACAAAGGAAATTCATGACGGTTACCGGCATACGCAGGGAGGAAAGGATACGTATGATACCATTGCAGAGCATATCGGTCTTTTGGAAAAGCATGGGGTAGACTATAACATTTTAACGGTGGTTACTTCAAAAGTAGCCACCAACATTAAAACCATTTATCAGGAATATAGCAAACGGGGTTGGAGGTATCAGCAGTATATGGAATGTCTGGAACCCTTGGGAGAAGAAAAAGTGGTTCATCCCTATTCATTAAAACCGTTGGAATTTGGCCAATTTATGATGGAATTGTTTGATCTATGGTACGAAGACTGGAAACAGGGAAGACAGCCTTACATCAGAAAATTTGAAAATTATATTGCCATATTGGCAGGTTATTGGGCAGAATCCTGTGAACAGAGAGGAATTTGTGGTATTCAGACCGTTGTGGAAGCAGATGGCAGCGTATATCCCTGTGACTTTTATATGACGGATGAATACCGGTTGGGAAATTTTAATCAGAATCGCCTGGAAGAAATCAATCAAAAGCGTCTGGAAATCGGATTTGTGGAAAGATCGCAGAAAATTTCTACAGAATGCAAGAGGTGCAGATATTTTAAGATTTGTCGCGGAGGGTGCCATAGAAGTAAAGAATATGACATTATAGGAGAAGGATACCGCAGTTTTTATTGTCAGGGATATCAGATGTTTTTTGATCATTGTCTGGAACGGATGAAGGAGATGGCAAAGACAATATAGAGAAAGAGAGGGGAAGGATGCAATGAAAAAACCCAATATTGTATTTATTGTAACGGATGACCAGCGGTTCAATACCATTCATGCATTGGGAAATGATGAAATCATAACACCGAATATGGACTGGCTGGTACAAAACGGAACCAGTTTTACACAAGCACATATACCCGGAGGGACTTCTGGTGCGGTCTGTATGCCGTCACGGGCTATGATTAATACGGGAAGAACCTTGTTTTCACTGGATGGAGAGGGTCAGTCCATTCCTAAGGAGCATAAGACACTGGGAGAAACGTTGCGGGAAAATGGATATTTTGCGTACGGAACAGGGAAATGGCATAACGGACCGCCGGCATTTACAAGAAGTTTTGACATGGGACATGAAATCTTTTTTGGCGGTATGTGGGATCATTGGAATGTTCCAACCAATTATTATGATCCAACCGGCGAGTATGACAATGAGATCAATTTTGTCGGTAACTTTTTCCAGAGCAATGAAGTGACAAAGGTACACTGCGATAAATTCAATCCGGGTAAACATTCCAGTGAACTTTTAGCAGAGACAAGTGTTCATTTTATTGATGAATATAAGGAGGAAAAACCATTTTTCCTGTATACAGCGTTTTTAGCGCCCCATGATCCAAGAACAATGCCGGAAGAATATAAAAAACTGTATGATCCGGAGAAGATTAAATTACCGGAAAATTTCACATCCCATCCGGCATTTTTTGGCGTACAGGATATCAGAGATGAAGTTCTGGCAGCATATCCCAGATCAAAGCAGGAAATAAAAAAGCATATTGCAGAATATTATGGTATGATTACCCATTTGGATCATGAGATCGGTAAGATTATTGATGCAGTGAGAAGAAAGGGAGAGCTGGAAAATACGATTTTCATTTTGGCGGGAGACAATGGTCTGGCAGTGGGATGCCATGGATTGATGGGAAAACAAAATCATTATGAACACAGCATCCGGATTCCGCTTATATTTGCCGGAGCCAATATACCGAAAAATAAACGTGTGGAAAAATATGTGTATCTTCTGGATATTTATCCAACCCTGTGTGAGCTTTTAGGTATAGAACAGCCGGAGAGCGTGGAAGGATTAAGTTTTGCTAAAATGTTTACCGACGATACGTTTGAAATCAGACCGGATTTGTATTTTGTGTATAATGATTTGATTCGAAGCGTGAAAAATAAGCGGTATAAACTAATTGAATATAGGAACTATGTCAAAAAGACAGAATTATTTGATCTTGTGAATGATCCTGATGAACGGAATAATCTGGCTGACTGCGAAACGTATGCCCATGTGAGAGAAGAGCTGACGGATCTTTTGATGAAATATAAAGCAACGTGGGGAGAAGAAAATCATAAATTCGGAAAAACCTATTGGGAATGTTATTAAAATGTTGAAAATCAATGAAAAAAAAGAAAGAATATTGTGTTCATTCTGAGTGATGATCAGGGCGAATGGGCCATGGGGTGTTCCGGCAATCAGGAAATCATAACACCTAATCTGGATCGGATGGCAAAAGAAGGGATTCGATTTAAAAATTTTTTTTGTGCCAGTCCGGTTTGTTCTCCCGCCAGGGCTTCTATTTTAACGGGAGCAATTCCATCCAGACATGGGGTGCTGGATTGGCTTTGCGCAGGAAATTTAGATACGGAGAAATATCCGGATATAGAGGAAAAAAGAGGTAAAAAAGAAAAAGATCATTCGATCATGTATTTGGAAGGGCAGGAGACGTATATCCAATACCTTGCCGAGGCAGGTTATCATTGCATGCACAGCGGAAAATGGCATTTGGGTGCTTCGGATCATGTTCCGGAGGGATATGCACAATGGTTTGCATTGGATGGAGGAGGATGTCCGTATTATCAGCCTGATTTTTATGAAAATGGCAGAGTCGTATGTGAAGATCGGTATGTTACAGATGTGATCACAGATAAAGCAATTCAATATCTGGAGGAAAGAGCCGGAAAAGAACAACCGTTTTACTTAGGTGTTCATTATACGGCTCCCCATTCTCCCTGGACCGAAGAAAATCATCCCAGGGAATATCTGGAAATGTATCAGGATTGTCCGTTTGAATCGGTGCCTGATATGCCGATTCATTGTCGGCAACGGGAAAATCATATCATTCCAAAAACAGAAAAAGAAAGAAGAGAGTATTTGACAGGGTATTATGCATCCATTACAGCAATGGATGCCAATATTGGCCGTTTAATAGATGCGTTGGAAAGAATCGGAAAAATTGAAGATACGATTATTATTTTTACCAGTGATAATGGAAACAATATGGGGCATCACGGTATTTGGGGAAAGGGGAACGGAACCTATCCACAAAATATGTATGACTCCTCTGTAAAAGTACCGTTTTTGATGTGGAATGCGTCGTGGAACGATCGCCATTTACATGTCAATGAGAATTTATATAGCCACTATGATTTGTTTTTGACCATTCTGGATATTGCTGAAATTCCGTATCCATACAAAGCGCATAGGATCGGTCATAGTTTCTGGGATGATGTGAAGCAAGATCTTCTGCGGGAAACAGAAAATGAAATTGTAGTCTGCAGTGAGTATGCGTCTGTGCGGATGTTGCGAACAAACAGATATAAGCTGATTTTGGATTATCTGACAGGAGAGGATTATTTTTATGATTTGATCAATGATCCGCAGGAAGAACACAATCAGATATATGAAGAGAATTATGCTGTGGTCATCAATGCAATGAAAAAGAAATTGGAGCAATGGTTTCAATTTTATGGTACAGAAAAAAATGATGGAAGAAAGTATTTCATTACTGGAACCGGCCAGCGTGATTTATGCGATCAAACAGGGGCATTTCGTACTGTGTTGGAGATGTATTGGGATAAGGAAGTAGAAAAGGGAAAATATGAGTCATTTAATAAACAATGATTTGGATGTGGAATTGCTGGAAGATAAGGGGGGTATTTTTTATCGGATTCAAAAAAAAGAACAGGAAGTGATTGGCCTTTCCCGTATTGCTGTCACTCTGAAGGGATATCCTGCATTTTCATGGAAAAAAATCGGAGAAAAATACGATTCCCATGAAGATGTATGGGAACGTATATGGGGAGCAGATAGTAAGCCGGTAAAAAACCAATATAATGAGTTAACTGCAATTTATCAATCGGAAACCGAAAAAAAAATAGAATTACAGGTAATAATACGATGTTTCTCCGATGGAGTAGCAATCCGTTATTATATCCCGGAGCAGGAACATATTGATTATATACATATTGAGAAAGATCTTGTAGAGTTTTGTATGGATGGAAATTATCCGGTTTGGTTTGTCGATGATGGATTATATCGCGGGCGGGCAATGAATCAGGGAGCAGTGTCTGTAAATACTGTTTCCGATGCGGTTTCTCCAATAACCATTAAAAAAGCTGAAAATTGTTACATTTGTCTGCATGAGGCGGATATGTGGAAATATGAGGAAGGCATTTTTTCAAGTGGAGAGAGAAGAAACAGCATTTGCTGTAAATCGGTATCGATATCAGCAACGCCGGTTGTTTCTCCGTGGCGGGTGATTCTGATATGTGACAATTTGAACCAATTGTTTCAGTCTGCTACTATTGAAAACTTAAATCCTGCGAATAAAATAAAAGATCCGTTTTTTGTGAAGCCGGGAAAAAGTATGTGGGATTGGAGAAACCATGGTGCGACATATGGAGAGTATAAATATGGACTCAATACGGAAAGCATGTTCCGTTATATCGATTTTGCATCGAAAAATAGAATTCAGTATTTGATGATTGATGGCGGATGGCATGCCGACGGGAGGGATATGTATAAGGTAAATCCCCTGGTAAGTGTGAAAAACATGGATATGAAAGCAATTTGTTCTTATGGAAAGAAAAATGGGATTGGAATATGGCTTTATATTGATGATGAGGCATTTATTTATCTGGATCCGGAAATGATTTTAGATACATATAAGAGTTGGGGGGGTGTCGGTATTAAGCATGGATTCCTTGGAAGCCGTGGTCAGAGGCGCTGTATGGATACCATACGAATGGCAGATTTATGTGCAAAACGTGAACTTATGTATGATCCTCATGAGCCGGAACGTCCATGGGGAATGCACAGAACGTATCCCAATATGTTGACAACAGAATTCATTAATGCTACCTATGACGGACCGGACAGACCGGAAGCGACACCAACTGCATTGACTGTGATTCCATTCACCAATTGTCTGGCGGCACCGGTGGATCGAGCCTGCGCTATGTTTGATATCAATGGTGAGTTGTTGAGAGACCATTGTAGGAAAAAAGTTCTCAGTACAATTGTCAGTCAATTGGCACAGAGTATTACTTTTTTTACGGGATTGCTGGTTTTGTTGGATAATCCCCATGCGTATGAAAAAAGGATGGATTTATTTGAATTTATCCGCCAGCTCCCGCCTATGACATGGGATGAGAGTCGTGTTCTTGATGCAGAAATAGGAAAATATGTCTGTATAGGTCGAAGAAGCAATACATCGTGGTTTATTGGTGCACTTACCAATGAAGAGGAAAGGGAGTTGACCATTCCCGTTAATTTTCTGGGGCCCGGAAATTATCTTATGACCTTATATCAGGATGCAGCCGATTCCCATTATCTTTATAACCGGGAAGCTTATGAAATTCGTACAGTATCAGTAAAAAATGGAGACAGCATTTCATTTCGAATGGCACCGGGTGGCGGATGTGCAGTCTGGATTCGATTGATTTTTTAGAAAGAAAGGATTGTGATAGATTATGTATACATTGCAGAACCAGTTTTTGGAGAAAAGTTATAAAAGTATGAGAGCAAGTTCGTTTGATGTGACAGGAGCGAACCGTGATTATGTAAATGTAGAACCGGGACAATCAAAAACCATTACTTTAGAGGGATCCGGAGTTATCAAACATATCTGGACCACATTTTTGCATCAGACTTCAGAAAATTATCGGTCTTTGCAGATTACATTTCAGTTTGATGAAAATGAGCCATCCATTGATATGCCGATCGCAGATTTTTTTGCATTACCGGATGGCAATATGCGTGATGTAAACAGTCTGCCGATTCAGGTATCTGTGACAAAGGAGCATCCGAATCAAACTGTTTTTGGAAAGAAACCGTATAGGGGAGCAATGAATTGTTATTGGGAAATGCCGTTTTTAAGGAAATGCCGTATTACATTGACGAATCACGATACGGTTACCTATGGTTGGTATTACCATGTGGATTGGGAACAGTATGAGAGAATGCCTGAGGATATTTTATATTTTCATGCAACACAGATGCAGGAAATGACGCAAACTGTGGGAGAAGCGATGGGACATGGAAATACGGACTTTGATCAGGTGCATGACAGAGATACGGATAATTATATTTTCTTAAAAGCGGATGGCTATACCGGGCATTATGTAGGTCTTTCTCTTATGGTCGATGCCGGAGTGGACTGTGACAGCAGCTGGTGGGAAGGGGACGAGATGATTGTTCTTAATGGAGAACCCTGGCCGTTTAGAATTCTCGAGACGGGGCAAGAGAACTATTTTGGTGTGGCTTATCGAATGCGTATGGTATATTG
>ENA-OQLI01000750-OQLI01000750.1-human-gut-metagenome-genome-assembly--contig:-NODE-750-length-32826-cov-4.023365_pt1 | contig 32826 bp, 24 predicted proteins | sample MGYA00242805_ERZ504812 | MGnify/ENA primary metagenome ERZ504812 (study PRJEB26092, sample SAMD00036430) | human gut metagenome | host: Homo sapiens | study: EMG produced TPA metagenomics assembly of... | reverse complement strand
ATAGGGCAGGCGCGCCCTCGCTGGGGCGGGCAACCGGCATGAGTGATAGTGATTTTGGGAAACCGATTATCGCCATTGCCAACTCTTTTACCCAATTTGTACCGGGTCATGTACACCTAAACCAGGTGTCCCCGCTGGTGGCGCAGGCTATTAAAGATGCCGGTGGGGTGGCGAAAGAGTTCAACACCATCGCGATTGATGACGGGATAGCAATGGGGCATCAAGGGATGCTCTACTCTTTGCCCAGCCGAGAAATCATCGCGGATAGCGTGGAATATATGGTGAACGCCCATTGTGCAGACGCTCTGGTTTGTATCTCTAACTGCGACAAAATCACTCCGGGAATGTTGATTGCGGCTATGCGGCTCAATATTCCCACAGTGTTTGTCTCGGGCGGCCCCATGGAGGCCGGACGCGGCATCGACCCCAATATGATTGTGGGACCGTCCCAAAACGGACACGGCAACCTAATTACAGTCATGAATGCGACCGCTGACCAGGATATTTCTGATCAACAGCTGACCGAGATTGAAAAAGCGGTTTGCCCCACCTGTGGTTCTTGTTCGGGAATGTTTACCGCCAACTCGATGAACTGCCTGACGGAGGCTTTGGGGCTGGCGCTGCCCGGCAATGGGTCTACCCTGGCGACCCATGTTGCGCGCCGCGACCTATTTACCCAGGCTGGCAAGCTAATCGTGCAGCTATGTGAGTGTTACTATGGTCAGGAAGAGGACGCGGTTTTGCCTCGGCAGATTGCCTCTCGCGAAGCCTTTCTTAACGCCATGAGCCTAGATATGGCAATGGGGGGCTCCTCCAATACGGTGTTACACCTGCTGGCGATTGCCCGCGAAGCCGGGGTGTGCTTTGATTTGGAAGATATTTCCCGCCTGGGACGCAGCGTGCCTTGCCTGTGCAAAGCGGCTCCTAACCACAATGATTACCATATGGAGGACGTTCATCGCGCCGGGGGAATTCCAGCCCTCCTGGGGGAGCTTGACCGCGCCGGGCTGTTAAACCATGAGGTCATCTCGATTCATGCGCCCTCGTTAGAAAAATGGCTAGCCGATTGGGATGTGCGCGGCGGGTCTGCCACCGACCAGGCCGAAAAGTTGTTTAAGGCAGCTCCGGGAGGAGTGCGCACCACCGAGCCATTCTCAACTGCTAACCAGTGGAAAGAGCTCGATACCGATGCGGTCAGCGGTTGTATCCGCGACAGTGCCCACGCCTATTCGGAAAATGGGGGACTGACGGTTTTGCGGGGAAATTTGGCAGAAAAAGGCGCCATTATTAAAGCGGCCGGGATCGATAGCGACCTGTATCATTTCCGCGGTAAAGCCATTGTGATGGAATCTCAAGAAGAGGCCATCGAGAAAGACCTAGACCACAGTGTTAAGCCTGGTCATGTGGTATTGATTCGCGATGAAGGGCCAGCGGGTGGACCGGGAATGCAGGAAATGCTCTACCCGACCTCGTTCCTAAAAGGGAGGGGATTGGGTAAAAAGTGCGCCCTAATCACCGATGGGCGTTTTTCGGGGGGCACTTCCGGGATTTCGGTGGGGCATATTTCTCCCGAGGCCGCTGACGGAGGCTTAATTGCCCTAATCGAGGACGGGGACGAAATCACTATTGACGTCAATACCGAATCCTTGACCTTAGAGGTTCCGGAGGCGGAGCTTAATCGCCGCCGCGAAAAAATGGAGCAACGTTCTCGCCCCTATACGCCGCGCAGCCGCAAACGCACGGTTTCGGATGTCCTGAAACTCTATGCCGCCTGCGCCCTCAGTGCCGACCAAGGCGGCGCTCGCGATGTAAGTCGGGTGACCGGATAACGGTCTCAACTACCAGTCAATCTAGGACGTAAATCCGGGCTGGCCGGCAAAAAGTACTCGGGGGACCCCGGTGAGCCTTGCTGAAGCGACAAAAGAGAAGTATCACGATTATTTCAGAAATCTCTTGCGGGTTTCGGATGTAAAAAGAAGTAAACGTAGCCACATATCATATTTCGTATCCGATGCTGACAGTAATGGATACAAGGCTGTCCCTATCGCATCTTTTTGCCAGCCAGCGTCACTGTGCTATCCGGCTCTAGTTTTCAATCCAGCTCTGCTGTAGCATAGCTACTTCATGATTACTGCTGTTTTAAGGACGACCAAATAATTTCCGTCATCTGGTCGGCGAAGTCGTGAGGTTCTTCAAGCTGGTAGAGCCTAGCGCGATCCTTAAAATAGGCGACAGCCAGTGAATACTGCATCATCACCATGGTGCTATCTAGGGTGAAAGCTAGAACTTCCGCGGGTAAATCCGTGCGGATTTCCCCGCGCTCTTGACCTTGCCTAATTAATTCAATTAGTCCTTGTGAAGCATAAGTCTCGAGTTCGCGGGCAATATCTCTGATTAAATCTCGATTCCCGGTAGCGGTAATCTCGTGGTATAGCTGCTGGTATTCCGGGTAGTTTTGACAGGCGTGGATAGTTAGCCACATTAGTTCTTTAATCTTGTCGCGTCCGCTGATTTCTTTCTCTAAAATCTTGCCGATGTCGGTTTCTATAATCCCCGCACCTAGGTGAATTACATATCGAAATAAATCTTCTTTAGTTTTGAAATACTGAAATAGGGAACCGACCGAGATGTCTGCGGCGTTAGCGATTCGGTTGGTGTTCGCCGCTTCGTAGCCTTTTTCTGCGAATTCGCTGACAGCTGCGGCAATAATCCGTTGCGACTTAGCTGAATCTAGCTGTCGGAAGCGCTTCGTTGCCCATTCCATTGCGAATTCCTCTTTTCAGGGAGTAAAACTACACCTATCTGGCGTGATAGTAGCACGTCCTATCACAGAAAAAGGGGTACTTCGTCCTCTATCTGGGGTTATCGTCCGGGTCATTAGGACGTTACCTGATTCCTTTGGTCTCTGGGTTTCGTGTCATAGGTTTCGGTGTTGAGGGATTCATGGTTACTGCCCTGGTGCGCAGGTGTTTGAAATAGGTATTTAGGAGGAAATGTCCTCTGGATACTGGGTTTACTTAATCGCTTCGGGCGTTGGTTGTGCTGCGGGTTTTCCCGGTCTAAAAAGCTGTTCCGTTTGTTGAGCACAATCCCACAGCCCCTGGGTTTGCAAATTGAGGTATTTCGCGCTTAGGCTTTTGAGAGTACCTAGGGGCTATGGCGCAGTTGGTAGCGCGTCTCGTTCGCAATGAGAAGGTCAGGGGTTCGAATCCCCTTAGCTCCACTAAAATGTTGAATCCCCAGGTTTATCCTGGGGATTCAACATTTTATAAGCTTGGGAATTCGAACCCGTGAGGGCTGGCGCGGGGAGGTAGTGAACGCGGGTTGAGCGTTCGCCCGCGCCAGTGGTTTTCGGGGGCTGTGCTCCGAAAACCCTTGCTGGTGCGCAGCACCGCCGAATCCCCTTAGCTCCACTCCGTTGGCACAACAGGCAGTGTTGCTAGTGCTCATGCGACCATTCTTGGCTAGCTTCCAGCCGCATACTCCACAAATACGTTGATTACAAGCACCCTTCACACCACATGCTCTCAAAGCATGTGCAACCCCCTAGTCAAACCAAGAAAACAGTGATTCTGTATACACAATTGTTAGTTAATCGAATTTAAAGCTTCCTCAATTTGCTTTTGTAATTCACCGTAAGGCGGCTCTTTGCCTTGGAAGTAGGTGGGATGTATAACCTCTTTCATCTTCTGACTAAGGTTCTGCCATGCTTTAAGGATTTCTATATCTCGAGTTTCGGTAGATAAGAATGATTCTTCCAGAGCTTGATCCACACCTTCAGCATTGACAATTTGGTTGTAATTGAAAGTGCTACCACTGTGGTAACAGATAATTTCAGTGAGCTCTTCAATGTCTTTAACGGTTAGTGAATAAGCAACGTTTGTTAATAAGGCAGCTGCTTTGGTCGCCTCTCGCCAGCTGTCTACAGAACGGAGATTATTGAATATTGCAGTCTTAAATTTTGCTTTGTTGTAAGCACGTCTTATTGCAGTAGAAAGGTATTCTCCACGGAGACCATTTAGGAGTTCAAGATATTTTGTGTCATTTTGTTCATCTCCGGAGTCAATAGGATGGCCATCGAAAAAATCCATTTTCGCGAGTCGTCCAGATAACTCTGAATCCGACGTACCGTGCATGAGTGAGTAAATTTTCGCACGGATGCTATCGGAGAGACTTTCCCACATTTCTGGATAATCGCCAGCTAAGCTAATGAGACGGCAGAGATATTCGCTGTTTACTTTTCCGTTGTCCTCCGCTCGGTCAGTGGCGTCCTTTAACACAGAGAAGAAAAGTGAATAATCAATTTCTTTAATCATCCTGCTCGCATGTCTAAAACGGAAAAAGACAGTGTCTTCCTGAACCTGAACGTCAGGTATCGAGGAAATATCTGGGGGAGTTAGTGTGCTCTTAATGAAAAGCTGCGTTAGTCTTCTTCGTCCAGTTTCTGTAAGGCGATTAAAATAATGTGTTTTGAGGTATTCCTTTACGCTTTTCTTTTGTGGCCAAGTCAAAGAGCAGATCTCATTTGAGAGTATTTCGGTCATTTTCTTTGATTTTTCTAGTGGGTGGCGGGTGAATAATTGAACATAGGCAAAATCAAGGTGAGCGTAAACCTCAGGGCGTGAAGGGGTGAATTGCGTATTCAAGCTACCTTTGGGATGAGGATGAGCGCACCGATTTCGATCTTCATAGAGCCTTGTTAGGGCAATTTCCTCATCAGGATCGATAATTTCGAACTCCAGTGCTTTTTTAAGAATGTTATGTTCTATTTGCTGCATCTTCTTCCAGCGACCACTATCTCCCATCTCAGTTGCTGCTTCTTCGTAACTCTTTATGTAAGAACGGGCGTTATTGTTTGAATCAGCCATCAAGGTGATTCTTTCCAGGATATCGAAGAATACTGCGACCCAAAGGGATAGTACCGCGGCTCTTTTTGCTCCAGCGTTCAAGGCATTAACTGACTCTTCAAAAAGTGATCGCGTATTAGGGATGATGATTTTATTGCTATCGAAGTCTAGTCGCAGCATTTACCTTGTCCTCTCTGTAACCTTACAGGTTGGTTATTTACGATTATCGGTATGATATCTGAGCTCTGGAGGAGGACACGTATCCAGGCGAATAATTAGCGATTCGCACGTGTTCTGGAGGACTAAATCTCCAAGGATGAAGTAGTAAAATATACCCAAAGTATCTTGTCTCCTCCCCTAAACGTGCGTACTGCACCCAACAATGCTGGAAAGTCCCAGACATAGCCCGCCTAACAGGACACAGCGAAGGCGTTATCTATAACTGGCAAAATGGCAAAACCAAACCCCTATGAGCCGTCTTATAGAATAGTGCGTCATTGGAGAGGGACTTCGGTTAGTTTAGCGCGTAAATATGTATGAGTGAGCAGATTAGTCACAAGGTGTCCATCGCGAGATGGTAAATCGGCTGTGTAAAAAGTTTAACGACGTCTCAAAGTTAGAAAAAGAATGATTATGGACAGGCTTCAGTACAAACTGTAACATCTGGCTTGAATCGTGCGGTATTAATATCCTAGGTATTAACGTCGGAAAAGCTCTAGGGATTGGCTGTGATTTCTCCGGGTTGGGAAAATCTAAACTCTATCAGGCTTTTCTTTTGAGCATTACATAAATAGCCTTGAGCATTTTCCAAAACTCTTTGAACTCCGATGTCCAACAGGTGGCACCAAAAAACATTACGATACTGAGAGCAAAGGAAGCTATCCCTCTTAATAAAAGAGAAGTTAAAGTGGTGTTGCCGATGGGATACAAAAGGAACCACACCAGCAGTGTGCCACCTATAGTAGCTATCGAGTATGCGGTAATTTTCAAAAAGTAGCCACGAGATGACACTTTAAATCCATGCTTATAGAGCATATAAGCTTCAATAGCTCCGGAAACAAAGAAGCTGGTAAAGCAATTCGCAATCAGTATCCCAATAATCCCAAATAGTTGCGCAGCTATAATACTTAAACCAATTAATACGATAGTCTCGATAATCGCTTTCCAGCGAGTGAACCAATATAGTCCATAAGCGCTAGTAAAAGTTAAAGCAGCGGTACGTATGGCTTTCAAATAAAAGAGGCAGACAATCGCTAGCTCGATTGATACTGGAAAAACATATTGTTCCCCGAAAAAGACATGCATAGCGTTGGTGAAAATAGCTAATAGAGGAATCGATACCAATGCTGCTAAACAGGCATTAACATAAAAAGTCAGATTGAAAACCCGCAGCTGCTTTTCTTGAGTCTCTTCAACCCCCAGATTACCTATGGATGCAACAGTGGCATCAAATACTCTGGAAATCAGGCGCTGTAAAGCGTTGGTGATTAGTAAATAATTTGCGTAAAGAGCAACGGTATGCAGACCAATAAAAACTGAAAGAATTACGTTGGTTGCCGGAGTTGAAGCTATACCAGCGATTTTATGAAGAACCAACGCGAAAGTATTTTTCTTTATTTTTGACAGTGTATCCGGGTCGATTTTCTGTACCGGCATTTTGCTCTTTAGGAATGGGTAACGACGATCGGTAACTATCGAAACTACGAAGTTTTGCAAGAAGGTACATACAACCATGCAAACTAAAAACCCAAAATAGGAACCTGTCGTTAAAAGTACGATGATTTGACCGAGGGTCATGATTAGAGTGAATACATAGCGCCAAATATCCACGAGATATTGCTTTTGATCTGCTCCAATCAAAGTGCCCTTATAGGAGTAGAGATAAGAGACAGCGGTGTTAGCTACAAACAATAGGAAATAAAGGCGCAGGTGTTTGATATCGGGTATTTCTTTTATAAACCACTCTAGTTTTAGAGAGAAGAAAATCCCTAGAGTCGTTACTATGGCTGCAATCGTCCAGTAGGCGCGGCGATAAAGTTGCATCAATGCACGAATCTTTTCGCGATTATTTTTCGCTAAAGGTTCGTAGAGTGAGTAGATTATCGCTGATCCGATTCCCAACTCGGCCAGAGAGAGCATTACCAGCAACGAGGAAAACAAACCCTCAATTCCTAAATAGTCCTGACTCAGGGTGCGCACAAATACCATGCGTGTTGCAAAGTTGCAGGCAATTGAAAATACCTGCCCAAGAATTCCAACCGCTGCGTTTTGTGCGCTTCTTTTAAGCCGAGTCATGCTCGCTCGCCGTTCCTGGTATGCGAGCCTTACCGGGCTAGGGCGGCTGAAATGTTGTCTTTATTTATATTTGATAGCAGTGTGCGGGTATCCCGAAGTTCTTGGGGTTTAGCTGCACCTGTTCTAGTTGCTAAGAGAATTGAATCCTGGGGTGCAACCTTTAAAACCCACTTGGGGTTGGATAGTAAATCGTCAATTAGCTTTACGGTCACCATTGTGTTGTCTGCAATCTCAGTGATTGTTTCATAGACCTCAGCGCTGGGGGCATTTGCTCCTAAACCAGCTACCCAAATGGTCTTGGTTGAATCCTCTTTTACTGACGATGCCAGTGATACCCCTAGGATAGAAACCTGCTGATTTCTCTTGACCTCACTCTTGTTAGGCCAAGAAACCAGGGAACCGCGAATCCCTAAGATGTCTACAAAATCGCGTCTAGTGCGTAATCGGGGATTAATGAACTCAATAAACATACCGACAATCAAACCGGCGCACAGTCCGAGAATAGCAAATAGGATAATACGCGAGATTGATAATCCTGACTTGTTTTCAGTAAGAACAGTTTCTGTGGGGGCGGTGGCCTGTTGATAGATATTTACTGACACCCCAGGGAATAATCCGGCGAGATCATTTTTTGTTTCCTTGAGAGCCCAATCGGTTGCTTCTTTTACTAGTTTTTGATTATCGCCAGTAACGTTGATGCTGAGGATGGGGACATTTACTGGCGTGCGGTAAAAAGAGTCTAGGTATGGAGGGGAACTAAAGGAAAGGCTTTCGGCATTAGTACCAAAGTGGGTAACTGCTCTTTTTGAAAGGTCTTGTTCGATAATTCCTTTTCCTGCCTTAATTACAAAACTGGAATAGTCGGTTGCATCATTGGATTCATTGTCTGAGGTTGTAACTTTAGTGGGAATCCCGAGGGCGGCGGACGAAGAGTAACTGCGGGAGAAAGAAGTGGCGGAGCCTCCGCTGGTAAATACCGGGACAGCTGTGAATAACAGGGCAAAAACAATACATAGCCACCAATACTTTTGTATGGCTCCTTTGGCAGAAGAAATAACTGCGTTAGGCATAGAGGTCTCCTTGTGGTTTCTTAGCTGCGAGTAATTCTAGTGGTTTCGAGGAAAGCAGAGCAAGGTTTAGTGGGTGCGGCTTGGGGTTATTTTGAGGTGAAGTACTCAGCTTTTCCCCTCGAGTCGAGTACTTAAGGCTAGAAGTCAGGTAGGGGCGGCGGGAAGATAAAACTTCGCCGAGCAGCTAAACGATAGCTACTAGCTGCCAGAACGGTACCGAAACGATGAAGGTTAGCCATCCCAAGGCAGAGTCGCGGGGTATCCAGAAAATAGATTCCAAAGAGCACAATGCCACTAATCCGCTGATTCCTCCCCGGTCAAACATTCGGGGCATAGCTGCCAAAACAACTCCAAGTATTAGTGATCCGCAGATAACGCCGAGCCAGCTATAATCTACAAACAGTTCCAGTAAATAGGAAGAACCGTAGCCCTCGCCTCCTAGATAGTTCTGGTGTTGAAAAAAACTGAGCGCATGAGCAAAAGAATGAGACTCGGTGGCCATTGTCTGGCTGTTATTTCCGGGTAGGGAGGGTAAGCCGGAGAGTAGTCGCCCGTAGGAGTCACGGGTTAAAAAATCAATGAACGGACCGAAGGTGTAGTTGTTTTCAAAGGAAGCTGCTTTCTGAGCTGCATAGTAACCATGGGAAAGTACCTCAAAGGAAACTCCCTGTTTGTCAAAAAAATCAACAATACTCTCAAGAAAATTTGCGGTTAAATTTACTTGTTGAGAACGAATGTAGTTAATAGAATTCAGTATGACGATAGCAACGGGAATACCGAAAATTAGTCCTCTTTTTTCAAAACGTCCTATCCAGGTATCTTTACTGTCGTGGCGAGCTCGTAAAAAGAAGTAAAGCGTAGCAAAAAGAACTGAAAACATAAATCTGCCACGCAAGCCCACAAGAAGGGTGGGAATGTTTAGCAGTATATTTGAGCTTAGCGCTACATAGGCGTGTCGTTTACGCGGCATGGTGAGTAGATAAATGCAGAGCGCATAGTCAGTGAAGGTCGCTAAAGTGCGCACTGGTAAAGGGGCACTTTCTTTAAAGTACAGAAAATAATCAGTGTACGATTTATCTACGATGAAAGAGAGTTTTTCGTAACCAAGATAGGCGGAGGCTAGCCAGCAGATTATAAAAATAGTCAGGGAAACTGCGGCCAGGGCGTGTAAATTTAGATTCGCATCCCGGTATTTTTCTAGCCATTCAACTCGGTTACCGGAAACGAAGCGGTTTCGAATAAAAGCGAATCGAGAAATAGTTTCGCTTCGTGGTTGTCTGGTAAACAGAGCAAATAGAATCGCTCCCACCCCTAATGAAAATAGCGCTAAGAACAATATCCATAGAGAAAAGTCAACTGCGGGGACACCGCCAATCCACCACTTTTTCCCTTGTAAAATACGGACAAAGGGGCGACCTAAAAGGAATAAGAAAAAAGCAAGCAGAAAGAAAATAGTAACTATTTGTTCTCGCCAACGTGCGCAGCAGTAAACAATCAGGGCTGCCCAAATAGCCCAAATAGTCTTAAAGGAATTTTCCCAATCGACTCTTCCCCAGGTAAAAATAAAAGTAATAGCTGCAATAAAAGCTACGAATAATGCAGCAACGGCAATAATAGAGCGAACAGAGAAGGAGGTGGGAATAGAAATTCTGGTTGTACTATTAGATATTCGTGCCTGATTTGCCATTATCGCCACCGCGCATTTAGCTCATGACTTTGTCTGTGGTTTGGTGGAGGGGGAGTCATATAATCCTCGCCATATTCGACCCGTAGGAACTCGTCGTATCGACGGGGAATTGGGTACATGGATTCTCCAAATTTCACATAAATAGTTTCTTTAAAAATAGATTTACGATGATTCCGAAACAAATTATCAGATGCGAAAACCGTGGTCGCCTTGTCGAATGAATTGAACCATTTGCTAAGGAGTTTTGAGGATGCTACTCCGAACCGTTGGTATCCGATTAATTTTGCTAGCGGTGTTAAGAGAGGGCGTGCTATTTTACCTTTCCAGGTGTGTTTTGGGCGATTTGCTATCGTGGAAATCTGCATACAGACCAGAAGTAAGTAGATTATGCCCTTTCCAAGCGAATTTAAGAATCGGGAGTTTTTTTCCCCGTATAGGGGAAAAATATCAATCCAGACTCCCATATTGTTCACCTTGGCCGTGGATAAAGCTTCAGAGGTAACTGTGCGGGTGTCCACGACTTTCCCAAAAACTGTATAGGAATTGCAGTCAGTTTCGGGGCAGAGAAGTTCCCGGTTTTTGCCAATGGGAGAGGTAACCTTGTTGGCTTTGTAATATGCGAGCATTTTGTAATAGTCATTTGCAGGCATCCAAATGTCGATGTCATCATCCCAGGGAATCATGTCGCCGTGGCGCACCGCTCCCAATAGCGACCCATAGGCAATCCAATAGCGCCAGTTGTGGGCTTTGCAGAAAGAAGCAAAGTCTGCGAGAATCTCAAACTCCAGTTGTTTAACTTCCTGGAGTTTCAATGCCTCTCCTGGCTTAGGGACTAACATTTCAAGCTACTTTCTGTCCGGCAGTCTTATTTCAGCAGCCAGGCTTTCATCGGGTGATAGACGCGTTCTTCGACCGGAGGAATCGTCATGTAGTCTCCGTACATCATTGTGAGCATAGTATCGTAGTTCGCGGGGGCAGGGTATTTGCGATTCCCAAAAACCAGAGGGATGGATTTTTGGAACAGCGTAATCGGGAACTCACGTTCAGAGTGTGCGCTATAAAAGACACTTTGTGCTTTTTTAGTGGTAGGAAAGCAGAATTTTAACCATAATTCTAGGGCTTTAGCGAATGACGCATACCCAATCCGCTTTGCGAATCTCCCGCAAAGCGAGGCAACTAGCTGACCACGTTTCCCAATTCCGGGAAGTCTCTTCCAACAGGCAATTCGCATTAGTAAATAAAGGAAGTCAGAAACGGTGGTTGCACTTTTTTGTATGAATTTCTGTTTATGAACTCCATACAGAGGGAATATATCGACCCATAGTCCATTAAGACTGGGAATCGAATCGATATCTAAAATTTCTTCTTCTACCAGAGTATGAGTATCTATTACTTTTCCCCAACTTACGGGGCAGCGCGAGTCGATTGCGGAGCAAACAAAGCGGTATCGATCATCAATAAAGCCGTTAGTTTCTTTTAGTAGCTCGATAAGTTGAAAATAATCATCCGCTAGCATCACCACATCGATGTCGTCATCCCAGGGGATTAAATCTTTATGCCTTACTGCTCCTAGCAGACTTCCGTAGGTAAGCCACATTCGGATTTTATGTTTCCGGCAGTACTGCCAAAGTATCTGAAGAATTTCTTTCTCGTGTGCCTGTATTTCTTTAAGTGATAATAGGCGCTCGGTGCTGTCACCAGAATCAAAACTCATTTCTACTCCTTTTGCCCTAGTCATATTAGAAACCATGCGAATGTATCTGTTAATCATACACAACGAACAGATAACAGCTTCTCCAGATTTAGGAAGATATTTACCTGGTCAGTTCAGATAAAAATCTTCGCCAGAGAGGAGCAATTTTCTGCATAGAAAAATTTTCCTTGACTAATCTCTGCCGCTTCGAAAACTCCTCTCGTAACTCTTGGCTAGCCATTAAATGTTGGAGGTTGCGTGCATAAAGGGGAGTATCAAAAGGTTTTACCAAGAAACCGCTCTGACCGTCAGCAATGATTTCATTGGGACCGGTAACTACGTCAAAAGAGACGCAAGGTAAGGAAAAAGCGGTAGCTTCTAGGAGGAACATCGGCATTCCCTCCATATCCGAAGTGAGAGTTCCGATTGAATATTTCGGGAATTCTTCATAGAGATGTGCGGTTTTTCCCCGTAAAAATACCTGGTTTTCCAAGCCGTACTCACCAATTTTCTTTTCCAAAGCTTCGCGTTCCGCACCGTCACCAAAGATGTCCCATTGCCAATCAGGGAAATTGGGGAAAATCTCTTTTGCAATCTCGGGAATCCGCAAGGGGCCTTTCTCTGCTGAAAGCCTGCCTGCCCAAATAATTCTTTTTGCGCTGATATCTGCCTGCACGTCCTCGGGATTAATCTCAGGATCAATCCAGTTTGTTATCACCGCTAGCTTTCGCCGCGGTATTTTAAGAAACTTTTGATAATCCGCGGCGCTGCGCTTAGTAAGCACCACCGTTCGGTCACACAGGCGGGCGGAAACCATGCGAATGGTGGTGATATCTTTTTGGCTTAGCTGCGCTGCCAGTGCTCCATGGTCATGAAACACAAACTTGCAGCGATTTCTGCCTCCGAACAAGCGGTTCCATAAAACCACCGGGGCGGCGATAATTCCCATATCAGTGGTTTGCAGGAGGCAAACGTCAATCTGGTTTTGTTTCAGATACTTTCGCAGGGGATTAAAAGATTGCACGATGGTTTTTCGAAGTCGCGGCATCGTGCCTTTGCCTAAATAGGAAACTGTAACCCGGGGGTCAATGGGGATAGAAGGACCGCGTTTTTCCGGATAGCCATAGAGATTAACAATGTGAACCTCAAAGTCAGCGCATAAGGCATTAGCTACCAGCCCAATTACCCTTTGTGCGCCTCCCACATTACCGATATCCCATATCGCAAAGGCGATTCTAGGCTTCCCCAAGAGTAGTTCTCCTTTGTTTAGCCTGGACGAGTAGTTTATAAAGCGGCCAGCCAAAAAAGAGTGCTAGTGCCGCTATCTTGCGAGTGTAGTGAAAACCGGACATTTTTATAACTGCCCAGGTGTGCGCCCGTAAGTCCTTTATAAGCTGAGCTCTGATAGTGTTTTCGGCTGGTGAATGACCCTGTAACAAACGGTCAAGTACCACAAAGCGGGCAGAAATCCAGCGAAAAGTTGCAGCCTCTTTCACCTGAGGATAGGACTGCACACAAATCCGGTGAGCCAAATCTGCCGCTTTTATTAGATCCAGGGAGCTGAAGCTGAAGGGCTGGGTCGTAATCGAGCTTTCTCGATGTACATATACATACAGAGGTTCAAGGTTTACTGAAACCTCTCTGAAATGTCCTAAACCGTCGATCGTGAAAAAGGAATCCTCATAGTAACGTCCTACTCGGACGCGCAGCTTATCGAGGGCGGAACGCCGGTAAAGCCGATTGCATACAGATCCCGGAGCACGCCCTAATAAAGTAAGTTTAAAGAATTCTTCGTAGCTCAATGTCTCGCGTAGGGGACTGGTATTTACCCGGTCTTGGCTGCCGTAACGGTCTACTATGCCCACCACGGCTATCTCAATCGTAGCCTTGTTGAACTGTTGCAAAAGTGCTCCAATAAAATCTGGTAATACCAAATCATCGGAATCAATAAACGAAATGAATTCCCCAGAAGCTCGGGAGATTCCAGTATTACGCGCGGCCGAAAGACCGGCATTTTTTTGGTGGATTACGCGGATACGCGAATCCTCGCTCGCTAGCAAATCGCATAGTTTTCCAGAGTCATCCGTAGATCCGTCATCTACTAGAATAGCTTCCCATTTTTCATAGGATTGTGCCTGAATCGAGGCTACACAACGCCGGAGATGGTTACCGGTGTTGTAAACAGGCAGAATCAGGCTTACCAGGGGCTGCTCAGTGATAGCAGCATGGAGGGGGTTAGCATTTGCCATAACGATTAGATTTCCCAGCTAAATGCAGTTTTAAAGGTACTGCTGAGGTCATTACCAAAAACCCGGTGGATTCCATCTACATCTCGTACTGGGGAATCTTCAAAAATGATTCTGCTTATTCTGGCGCAGAAGCTGTCTTTTTCCCACAGAGAGGCGGCTTTTTCAAAATCTAAGCGACCAGAACGAGAACTACCTACCAGGGTAAGTCCCTTTTCTAGTACCGTGCGGGTAGCTATCCCCACCGGATTCTCAGTAACTCCCATCAAGGTAAGGACGCCCTGAGGTTTTATAACTTCAACTATCTCATTGATAGCAGATACGGAGCCTTCACCTCCGGCACATTCAAAAGCGTAATCTACCGAGAAATTCTCGGGAAGATTACCGGCAAGATAGGTGGCATTTGCCATGCTGAAATAGTCGAGTTTAGGGGGATTCACCCCGATTACTATTATCTCTAGCTCTGGATGAAGTTCTCGCAGTACCGAGGCGAGTATGTATCCGACTGACCCGTCTCCCCAGATTCCTACAGTGGTGCGGTCGGTGTCCGCTAGAGTCCTCCAACGGGAAACTGCGTGGCACGCAACCGAGGTCATTTCGGTTTGGGAAGTAAGGGGGCTTGCCTGGGGAATCTGCACCAGTTGTCTGGCCGGCAAATCCACGATTTCGCGCATGAAACCATCGGCACCTGAAGATAAAAAAGTAAAGCCAGGCGCGTAGTTTTCGTAAACTCCCGCTATGGGTTTTCCAGGGATATTTGGAATCATAGCTACCGGAGTGCCCGCCTGGAAAGCGCCAGAATCATCACGAACCACAACTCCGACAGCTTCGTGAATCAAAGCCATAGGGAATTTTTTTTCTAAAATAGCCTGAGGACGTTTGCCCTGATAATAGCGTTGATCCGCGTGGCAAATAGACATATGGGTGGGACGTACCCACACTCGATTCCGGGCGCTTATCTCGTGAAATTTTACCGCTACAGTGCGCGGAGCAGTTACCTGGTAGGAAGCAGTAATCATACAGCTTCTCCTTGGGGACTGCTTTCCTCGGGTAGACGGTCAATGAGAGCTTGAGCTATGCGGTAATCCATCACTGTGGTTAGCTTGATGTTTTCGGGTGCTCCTGCCACTAAGGCTACGGGAATATCGGCTAGAACCAGCGCTTTGCAGGCATCCGGAATGCTAGCTTTTTCTTCTTCACAAAGGCGCGCATAAGCATCTTGGAGTAAGCCAATCTTAAAACTTTGCGGGGTCTGCCCCTGATATAGCTGGCTGCGATCGGGGATTTCTGCAATTAAGGCAGCATCTGTGGAATTAACTATAGTGTCGGTCGCGGGTATAACGGTATCGCAGGCGCCGTGCTCTTGAGCAGCGCGGATATTGGCGGTAATAATCGCCAGAGAAACAAAGGGGCGGACTGCGTCGTGGGTTACCACAACCGAGTCAGGGTTATCTCCGTGGTCTTTCTGAATGTGATTAAGGATGTTAGCAATTGTTCCGTTACGGTTTGAGCCACCAGTAACCACAGTTACTTTCTCACTCAGTCCCTCGCGGCTAAGAATATCCCTCGTGTAGTCAGTCCAGTCTTTATGTACGCCAACGTATATTGAATCGAACTCGGGAATAAGTAAAAACTTTTCAATGGTGTGGAGGATAACCGGCTTGTCGCCCAGTTCTAGGAACTGTTTCGGCATATTCGCCATTTTCATCCGCGAGCCGGTGCCGCCCGCCAAAATCGCCGCATGTATCATAAACGCTGTGCTTTCTGGTTGTTTAGAGGCTTACGTAATCCGAATTATAGCTGTTTGTGATTTTGGGAGCTGAACATTTGTCGAGTGGCGCTGGAGTTCATATTTATAGATAGGGCAATTCAGTTAAAAATCATCCTGAGGAAGTGCTATTTCTTCCCTCTGAAGGCTCTATATGCGCCTTCAACTATTCCTTTCCAAGTGCCGATACCATAGGCGATATGGAGGGCGGGGAAAATCAAAGGCAGGGCGGCAGCTTTACTGGTGGGCGGATTCAGGGTTGGAAGCGATAGCGCACTTAAAGCCAGGTCGGCGGTTCCATAGCTGGCAGCTAGCAGCCGCAGCGGTAGCTTAACTCCTCGTAGTCGCAGTGCGATTCCCAGGGCAATTGCCAATACAAAAGCACCAGGTACCAGATGGTAGACCTCGACACATCCGGGTTGTACGAACAGGGTTCGCCCTATCCAGTAGCCGTTATGGTATTTTTGCCTAATCATTGCAGAAAGTGAAGGGCGAATTACCTGTTCAGAGTAGATTCTAGAATCAAAACAAATCTTGTATCCGGTCTTGCGAATTCGGTACGAATAGTCGTTGTCCTCAGTACGAGTGAGCTCCTCGTTAAAAGAACCCACTTTATCTATCACCGAGCGGCGGTATCCGGGGTGGAATACCGATTTTACGTACTGAGGTGCGATAGAGTCGGATTTTGACTTACCTCGATATTTTGCAATCGAGGCTCCAAATAAGGATTCTTCGACCGTATGCAATACCCGTTGCCAGGCAGTTGCATTCTTGGGAGTGACAGTAGGTCGAGGTCCCCCGACCACGTCCTCTCCTTCTTGCAGAACCGTTACCATTTGGCTCAAAAAATTATTTGGGATACGGGCGTGAGCATCTAGTCTGACTATTATCTCTCCAGTAGCAGAGTTAAGGAATAGATTGAATCCCTTAGGTAGGGTTTTACCGGGGTTATGGAGCAAAACGACGGATTCAAAGTCGGTTGCCTGCGCGGCAAAGTCCTTCATAATCCGGGGGGTAGCATCTTCAGAACCGCTATCTACCAGTACCACCTGGATAAGATGGTGTGGGTAGTCTTGAGCCTGGATACAGGAGAGCATATCGGGAAGATAATCCTCTTCATTTAACGCAATAATCCCCACAGATATTTTCGGTTTTTTTACAGACTCCAAGTGATTCATACTATTTCCTGGGTAGGACGCCAATAGTTAGTGCTGTCTATACTATCCTTGCTCACCGCATGGTTTGTCCAAGACACACTGCCCGGATAACAGAGTAAGAGAGTCGCGATTCGGTATTATTAGGGAATTAGAAACCGAACAAAGGCTACCGATAGATAGAAAGTTGGTCTCATGCAGGCACTTATTTTGGCGGCAGGAATGGGGTCTCGTCTTAAAGATCTCACTGCAGATAACACCAAGTGCATGGTGAAAGTCAATGGGGTAACTATGATTGAGCGGATGCTCAACCAGCTTGAAAATAAAGCTTTTTCCAAAATCATAATTGTGACCGGCTATGAGGGGCAGAAGCTAATCGATTTTATTGAAACTCTCGATATTTCTACTCCGATAGAGTTCATCAATAACCCGATTTATGACCAAACGAATAATATCTATTCACTTTGGCTAGCCAAGGACAAACTTCTTGAAGAAGATACGGTGCTACTAGAGTCAGACTTGATTTTTGAAGATAGCATCCTAGATGCCCTCCTTGACGATTCTCGTCCTACGTTGGCGCTGGTAGATAAATATGAGTCCTGGATGGATGGCACGGTGGTCCAACTAGATGAGGACGATAGTATTTCTGCTTTCGTCCCCGGCAAGAAATTTGTTTACCGCGATATTGATTCCTACTACAAGACTGTCAATATCTATAAGTTTTCCAAAGAGTTTTCTACCACGCATTATGTTCCGTTTCTAGATGCCTATACCCAGGCTCTAGGACGTAATGAATACTATGAGCAAGTCTTGCGGGTTATTACTTTACTAGATGATCCCGCGATAAAAGCCAAACGTCTAGATGGGCAGAAATGGTACGAAATCGATGACGTGCAAGATCTTGATATTGCGTCCTCGATATTCCATCCTGACACTGCTCAACGCAAGACATTATTTGAATCCCGCTATGGCGGATATTGGCGTTACCCCAAGATGCTCGACTATTGCTATCTGGTAAATCCCTATTTACCTCCCCAACGGATGAAGGACGAGATGCGAGCAAACTTTGATTCCCTGCTTGCGGACTATCCGTCCGGTATGGGAGTGAACTCTTTGCTTGCCGCCAAGAATTTTGCTTTGCGCCCCGAACAAGTAGTGGTTGGGAACGGGGCAGCAGAGCTAATCAAATCGCTAATGGCGCAGCTGCCGATGCCTTACGGAGTGGTTAGACCCACCTTTGAAGAATATCCCAATCGTTGCTCGCAAAAGCCGGTTGTATTCCAGGCAGATAACCCAGATTTTTCCTACACTGCTGATGACTTAATAGAGTTTTTCGGTCGCAGTGAGCAGGGTAAAACCGCTGATGGGGAGCGGGTAAAAGCCCTGGTTGTGATTAACCCCGACAATCCTTCGGGTAACTTCATCCCCCAGGCAGATGCGCTCCGCCTGGCAGATTGGGCGGAAGAAAGTGGGATAACTCTAGTTCTCGACGAAAGTTTCATTGACTTTGCTGAAGGTCAAGACAATTCGCTACTAAGCCAGGAAAATCTGGATTCCCATCCGCACTTATTCATAATGAAATCTATTTCCAAGAGTTACGGGGTTGCCGGGCTGCGGTTGGGGATTCTGGCTAGCTCTGATGCTGCGGCTATCGCAAGTTTCAAGAAAGATCTCCCTATATGGAACATTAATTCTTTTGCTGAATTCTATTTGCAAATCGAAGAAAAATATCGGAAAGACAACGCAGCTGCTTTTGAAAAGATAAAAACTGTGCGTGCCGAATTCCTGCAAGACTTGAATAGTATTCCTTATTTGCGGGTTATCCCCTCACAAGCCAACTTTGTGACCGCACAGGTGCTGGCTCCCCACAGTTCTAAAGAGGTAACTATCGCCTGTCTTGAAAATGACTTGATTATAAAAGATCTCTCTGAAAAAGAAGGTTTTGATGGGAAACAGTACATTCGTCTAGCGGTTCGTTCCACCCAGGATAACGCCCGTTTACTGGAAGTATTACGTGCCATCCAAGATGCAAATCGCTGATATTCATTCAAGAATCTGCAGTTAAGAACGGGATATATGAAGCTCATCGGGCATAAAGAGATTGTGGAGATACAACTGGATTCTGCTGCTATGTTGGATTGAGGCGCTAGAGAGGTCTCAGAGCCTGTTCCGTTTGAGTGGATGGGAGAAGTTGTAATGTCAAAGAAAAATGACCAGGATGAGCAGGATAGTGTGTTTCGTCTTGTTGAAGATTGTATTCTCGCGGAGAATGTCTCCTTGCGTAGTACAGTCAGGTGATTGCGTCCAAAGCAGACCCGCCTGGTAGTTCTTGACATACTTCTCGTCACTGGGTGCGTCTCTGTCCGCGAGGGACGTGTTCAGGGCTAAGCGACATTCAGGTATTCACCCCTAATGAATCTACCTCTTGCCCGATGATTTTAATTTGCCTATTTACCGTTATTTCGAACTGTAATTCTAGGAAATGTAATTACATTAAACTTGAGTCTATAATGAGAAAGATTAGAGGGGATCAGGTTATTAATTTGGCTAATTGTGGAACTATCCAAGTTTCTTTCTAAAATACTTTTCTGTAAAATGAGATAGCTTTTTAAATCTTTGATAGTCTTATTTCTAATATGTCTTGTAAATAAGGTACTTAATCGTGTCTCGCGAAAACGCGTTATAAATAATGCCAATGAAACTAATAATTCATACATTAGTAAATAGCAGAAATTGTGGCATGATATATTCCTAATGAAAATGGAAATTGGGATAGCGGAGATGTAGTAGAATATGACTAATTTTAAGAGGACTTCTGGAAGGTAATACTTGGTGTCCATTTGTTCTTTTTCTATAGTTATATAGCAGGATAGTATAGATTCCGCAAGTAGTAGAAGAAAAATAAATATGATAATTATTGTCATGCGTGCGCTACTATGTAATAAAAATATTGCAACTAATAAAATCAGTATGAGTAGTACGTATCTATCGGAGTGTGAGGAGTTTTCGTCTCTGTGACTTTGAAGGTTATTTAGCTTGTTTAGAGAGTCTAAAAATGGCTTAATTTTTAGGTGATTTTTGTTGGGTAAAAAAATTAATGAGTATAGGCATAGCGCATAAATGGATAAATTGATTATATAGTTTGAGTCTTTAAATACTATATATGCATTAAATTGTGTAACTTTTTGAATAGCTTTACTCAAGAATATTGCGCAAATTATCGTCAATATTATTGTGAGAATTAGGGATATGTTGTCAACTGTCTTGTCGTATTTTTCCTGTTCTATTCTTCTTTGGATAAAGTGTTTATCATACTCGTTTTGCCTGATGTAAGATGGGAGGGTTTTTAGCGCAAAAATAAGTGTTAAAAGTGTTAAATTGGTAGAAGTTAGGTTCTCGGTTGGGAAATTTAAGATGTCCTGTTTCGTAAATAGGCTGCAGAATAGAATAGTCATTACAGCTAAATTTAGAAATCCCAATGATAGTCGTAAAAAGTTATGCCTTATAGTGTTCGAAGGTAATCTAATAGGGTATTTTAATCTTTTTGGCAATTTTAATTATTTCCATCCAAGTTTCGTGTTGCGATGTTGGGTAAGTTTATCATGAGCCTTAGAATAGTGTGGCATGTTGGAGTGGAGTTTTCATTCAGGTGTCTAGCGTGTAGTGGCTGCTAATAATGTTAGGTACTTAATAAGAGCTAGGTTTTGTTCCGCTTCTTATACGGGGGTCAGTTCTCTGGCCCGGTGTTGATTATAGTTTGTGATTAGTTCCTCGGGGGTGGTGTAGCCGAGGGATTCATGGAGACGGGTATTGTTCCACCAGTGAACCCAGTTCAGAGTGGCCCATTCGACCTCGGTGCATGAACGCCAGGTCTGGGAATAGATAAGTTCTGTCTTATATAACCCGTTCACGCTTCTGCTTGGGTGTTGTCATAACTATCACCCACGGTTCCGGTAGAAGATTTGATTTTGTAATCAGTGATTTTCTCACTGCACTTAACGCTCGTGTACTGCGAACCATAATCGAAATGCTGAACAAGACCATCGAAATCTTTGGCGTTCATGATTGCTTGCTCAAGGGCTTCTAGCGGAAGTTCCTCGGTTTGCATGGTCGACCTGGTAGCCCACCCCACGATTTTCCTGCTATAAACATCAGTCACAAAGGCCGTATAGACGAACCCGGACAAGGTACGCACATAGGTGATGTCCGCAACCCACAGCCGGTTCGGCGCGTTGGAGCTGAACCGGCGTTGAACCAAGTCCGGGCGAGTATCAGGGGTAGGCGATGGTCGGGTAGTGACCGGTTTGCGACCGAGATGAACCCCACTAATCCCAGCAATCCTCATTAACCGTGCTACCTGGTCACGACCGATATACCAGCTCTCCCGACGCATCGCGTGCCACAGTTTACGCACCCCGTACACCCGATAATTTTCCTCGAAAACCCGGCGCACCTCACCAACCAAAACCTCATCACGCAAGGCTCGGCTACTCAGCGGTCGCTTCTTGACCAGACGATAGCCACGAGAGGTAATAAACCCGCCAACCGTGTGCTCGTTCAAGACCCGGCAAATACACTCGAGTAAGAAACAATCACGATACTCATCAACAAACGCAATCATTTCATCCCGGGCTGGTCGAGTTCTTTGGCAAAAAAAGCCGAAGCAAGCTTCAAAATCTCGTTAGTTCGCCGCAGTTCAGCGTTCTCACGTTTGAGACGTTTAATCTCCTCGTGTTCCTCGCGGGTAACCCCAGGGTGCTGACCTGTATCAATCAATGACTGCTCGTACCAGCGACGCAGCGACTCAACCGATACACCCAGCCGTGGAGCAATCTCGCTGATGGCTCGCCACTGCGTACACGACCTGTCATCAGACAGACAATCACCAACCATCCTCACCACACAATCCCTGAAATCCTGCAAATACCTCTTAGACATGTTCCAATCCTCTCAAAAACAGGTAGGAACAAAACCCAGGAACTTCACTATCCAATAGCAAATCATCCTCTACCAAGGTCACGAAATCTGATCCAGCGACTCCATCACTCCGCAAGCCAAAAAAATCCTAAACAAACTGGGTCACTAAAGTTGCATGACTCAGGTCTGTATCTCCCTTGAGTATCAACCAGGAAACAATCTCAAAGCAGTAATATCAAGCAAGAATCGAACCCCTGCGAAGGTCAAGGCGATCCGGGATGGCGATAGCCATAATCAGTGACGCCAGATAAGGTTTTGCTGGTTAAGACAGTAGACTGCTTTTTTTAGGGCGCGGCGGTTGATTTTTCCGCTTGGCAGTAAGGGGAAGTCGGGCAGATTGGCCGTCGCCCTTGGCAAATGCGAAGCCGGCAAGCGCCCGCTCAAAGCGGCACGTAGTTTTTTGCCCAGGTATGCCGGATTTAAGTCTCCAAAGCTCAAATCTGCCGCATTTATCTCATCTATCCCGCCTATCCCACCCGAAGGCAAATCTCCCGAGCTTAACTCTCCCGGATTTAACTCACTTGAACCTACGTCTTTCGGATTTACTCCGGCGAAGTTTAGCTTTCCTGAAACCGGAGATTTCGGATTCAGCATAGGGATAGATGTTTCATAACCCCTCAACCTTTGCCGGGAAAAAACTGCACACAACACCTCGCCCCACTCCTCATCAGGCAGACCGCACAACTCTATCCCCGAAAAACCAAACCTCTCAGATGCTTCCTTTACTAGGGGAAGTGAAATATTGACACCCCCACAAATAATAGTGTCGTCTATCCTCCCTAATACCTCTAGGAGGGCAGAAGAAATAACATCAATGATTAGCGGGGTAGTTCGCTGGGTATAATCCTTGGGGCCTATCTTCTGATGTTGCTCCCCAGCGTTGCCCTTCTCGAGGAGTTCCAGCCCAATAGACGCACTATCTGGTGATGGCAGCGGGAATGATAGCGATGTATCCTCATTCCTGCCAGCGCTAGAGCCAGCAGCGTTTTCGGTAATACCGCCCCCATGCTCGTCCTTAAAAACAATCCGTCCCCAATCATTCGTTCTAAGCCAGCGCTCCCCGTTAAACCCTTGGATTTCACGGTCGCATTCTTCCTCTAAATATCCACTCATCAACCCAGGAGTGCAAAGCCAAACCCTCCCCGCATTAACCGCAACTTTCACCCCCGGCAGCGGAATGCCGTCATAAACGCATCCGCCACAGGTTTCAGTCATGCCGTAGGTGGTTAGCAGATTTAACCCTTTCTCGCGTCCCTCGGTCAGCAGAACTGGGGAAATGCGCGCTCCTCCCACCAGGATTGCAGCGCATAAACGCAAAGCTGAAACCGCTTCCTTATTGGCGAGGGCGCGGCGCAGCTGAGTGGGTACTAACGACAAATAAAGTGGCAAGGCGGGGGAGGGAGATAACGAGGAGGTAAGTTCCCTGGCTCGCAGCAGTGCTTCCGTAAGGCGTGAGACCTTAAACCCGCCGGTCATGTCGATAGTTAGTGCTTCGCTACCGCTGGCAAAGGCGCGAGCAATCACTTGAAAACCGGCAATATGATCGCGGGGGAGAGCCGAAATCCAAATCCCGTCTGTACCCAGTCGCTCGCGAGTTGCCTGGTGGGAGGCTTCCAGGGCGGAGAGTGAAAGTCCGACTAAGCGTCCTCCGGGTTTAGTTGAACCTGAAGTTGAAAGTAGGAAAACTACCTCTTTAGGTAATCGTTTTAGCCTTAAAGCCTGTTGGCGTGCCCAAATAGGGGTGAGACGTTCAGCGCGGACGGGAAAGAATATCGGGTGGTAGTTCTCTAAAATCTGTAAGGCGGCAATAAGGTCTTTATGTTTGCTGTCCTGAGAGGTTTCCATATTGACCGGTGCTGCCGGTGCTGAGGGTTTTTCGGCTCGCAACCTGGTTTCTAGAGCGGTGAAAAATAACGCGTCGTGCTCTGGGTTATCGGATACTGGCAGGAAAATCAGGGGGCGAGGCGCGGTATCTTCTGTGGGCTGTCCTGGAGAGTTTTCCCTATTTGGTTTCGGCTGCAGCCAGATAGTTTGCGGAGCGTGTTCGGTTTTCTCAAGATGGTAGCTTCCTGCGCTGATGCTATCTGCAGAAGCTAAAATTTCGCATGCTTGCCTGGCTGTTGTGCTAGGTGGGGGAACAACGCGCAAATCCGACCTCCGATAGTAGGCGCTATCGTTAAGCTTATCGCGCCGGTGGGCAGTAGCTGTGGCTGCTGGGATTGGAGGGCAGTTATGTCTGGTTAGGGAGGGTGGTTTTGTATAGGGAGGGTGGTTTTGTGGCGTTAGTGGTGGATTTTTCGCCCTCCCGGTTGCGGGTCGGCATTACATTTCTGCCCTCCCGAGACGTAATCGCCCTCCCAGTTCGCGTCCAAACCCTCTTTTTAGGTCTTAACTGCAAATCGGGAGGGTGGTTCTGCATAGGGAGGGTGATTTTGCACAGGGAGGGGAGGAAAAACTTCCTGCCTTATGAGGGCGAGTGCAGAAAGGAAATGATGTCGCTTTGCGGGGTAGTGGCTAAGGAGGAAACTTAGGTAAGAGCGACCTCGCGATAAGGTAAAGCTATGAGCCAGCTAGCAAATATATCTGACACTTTCGACGCGCAGCGATGGATTCCGGTTCCCGGATTTGAAAACTTAACTGACCTCACCTTTCATCGCGCAGTAGTGAAAAGCAGAGGCATGAACGGTTTAGCAGCTGCCGAAGATGCCCCAGTTTCAACTCCCGACCTCTTGTCCTCAATATCGCCCCCGCACCCGCCATCCCCCTCGCCCTCGCCCTCTTCCTCGCCCTCATCCCCGTCCTTGCCGGGTGAAACCACCTCCCACCTGGTCAAATCAAGTAGAAACCCAAAACCCTATAAGCCCGGGCGTGAACGCTACCAGCTAACCAACCTGGAAGCTACCGAACTGGCTGATTGCGGGGAGAATGGCGCTAAACTTCCGGTTTTGCGCATTGCCTTTGACCGGCCACAAGTCCGCAACGCTTTTCGTCCCCACACCGTAGATGAACTGCTGGCGTGTCTGGAATATGCCCGTAGTGCCGCCGATGTGGCAGCCGTAATCCTCACCGGGAACGGTCCTAGCGATTCCGACGGGGGATACAGCTTTTGTTCCGGCGGTGACCAGCGGATTCGTGACCGCGGCGGGTATCGATATGAACAGGAAGGTGCCGACCCGGACGCGGAAGTTTCCCAGCGCCGGCAAAATCTAGATTTAGCGCGTACCGGACGCCTACATATTCTAGAGGTGCAACGGATAATCCGGGCAATGCCGAAACCAGTGATTGCGGCAGTTCCCGGATGGGCAGCGGGAGGTGGACATTCCCTGGTGGTGGTGTGTGACCTGGCCTTGGCCAGCCAAGAATATGCTCGTTTCAAACAAACCGATGCCAATGTCGGCTCCTTCGATGCCGGATATGGCTCGGCACTGCTGGCGCGGCAAGTAGGTGACAAGCGGGCAAGGCAAATCTTTTACTTGGCAAACACCTATGATGCGCGGCAAGCCGAAGAATGGGGGGTAATCAACGCGGCAGTACCTCATCAGGAACTAGAAGCCGTAGCGCTAGAATGGGCACTAACTGTCGCCCGGAAATCTCCCCAGGCTATCCGGATGTTAAAATATGCGTTTAACCTGGCAGACGATGGGTTATTAGGGCAGCAACTGTTTGCGGGAGAAGCTACCAGATTAGCCTACGGCACCGATGAAGCCGAAGAGGGACGCACCGCATTCTTGGAACATCGGGAGCCTGACTGGTCAGCATTCCCCTATTACTATTAGATTTATAAGGGAAAAAGTAAAATAACCGGAAACATTAAGCTCAAAAAGCTAGCGGCAAGCCAAAAACCGCTTAGCTAAATGGGACGATAATAACTTACTTTAAAGGGAATCGTGATGGTAGGAAACATAAACACCCCGATGTTGGTTGAGGTGTCAAAACCTGAACTTAGTGAGCTAAGCAGTCTTTTTGACCATAGCGAGTTTCCCCCTATCGAAATTGACCAGGCCTTGGTTTATTCCCTCCCGTTGGTAAACCGTTTCCGCCGGATAATCGTGCGCGAGGGCGTGTTGTTGCGTCGTGGGGATTGCTGGGGAGAGTTCGCGCCCTTTTGGGACTATGGACCACATGAATCGAAACGTTGGCTGTGGGCAACGGTTAATGCTCTGACCGAGCCCCTGCCAGACCCGGTACGGCAAAACGTGCCGGTAAACGTGACCGTTCCGGTGGTATCTCCCGCGCGCGCCACCCAAATCGTAGAGCAAAGCGGAGGTTGCCGCACAGCGAAAGTCAAAGTAGCTGATAGAGGTACTGAACTTGCTGATGACGTGGAACGGGTAAAAGCTGTGCGAGCCGCCCTCGAAAAACAATTCGGCGGGGATTACCAAATCAGGGTTGATGCTAATGGAGCCTGGAATTTGGAGGAAGCGAAAACCGCGATTGCCGCCTTAAATGAGGCAGCGGGGGGTTTGGAATACGTAGAGCAACCCTGTAAGAGCGCCGAAGAGCTCAGTGAACTGCGTAAAACCATCTCCGTGCCGATAGCGGTCGATGAACTGATTCGCCGTTTCCCCAAGCCATTAGCTGAACTGCCAGAAGGTTGTGCCGATGTGATGGTGGTAAAAATCCAGCCTTTGGGCGGGGTGCAAGCAGTACTAGATTTAGCTCAGGAAGCTAATAAACGCGGTATGGAAGTGGTGGTTTCTTCCGCAGTCGATAGCGCTATCGGTATTGGACTGGGAGTGCGTGCCGCTGCCGCCCTGCCCCAACTTCCGCACGCCTGTGGCTTGGCCACCAGCCAGCTACTCAAATCGGATATTTCCCGTGAGTCTTGGCAGGTCAAAGGCGGATGCTTGGAGGTGCGAGCAGTCGAAGTAAACCCAGATTTAATTCAGGTAGCCGATACGGAGCCTCGCCGCGATTTGGTTAAACGGTGGAGTCAGCGGATTCGAGATGTGGCGGAGGTAGCGACTAGGTGACTGACGCTTATCTGCCCTCCCACTTGCCCGGCGATAATCACAATCGTCAAACCGCTGATTCCGGTGAAAATATGACCGAATCCGCTACCGTTCTTGCCAGGGAAACCGTCAGCGAATTGGTGCGGGCTGGAGTGCGAGATTTCGTCATTAGCCCCGGTTCGCGCTCTGCGCCCCTAACCTATGCTTTAGCTGCGTTAGAGCAGGTAGGTTTGGTACGTACCCATGTTCGTCTTGATGAACGTTCCGCCGCTTTTTTTGCTTTAGGGCTAGCGAAATCTGGTATTTATCTACAGGATTCAGTCAAATCTAGAACAGAAACTACCGGTTTTGAGGGCGGCACTCGCGCAACCCTGGCGGCTACCGCTGATAGCGCCACGGATTTAAGCGCTGAGAGCTGCAACAATGGGTGCTTTACAGAAAGCTATACGCCAGTAGCTTTGGTAGTGACTTCTGGTACCGCGGTTGCCGAATTGGGAGCCGGAATTATGGAGGCGTTCCACGCCGGTATCCCCCTGATGGTTTTAACCGCTGATCGTCCTCGCGCCCTGCGCGGCACCGGTGCCAATCAAACTACCTGGCAGGAGGGGGTTTATGGTCGCTACTGTCCGGTTGTGCTAGATATTGATGCCACAGAAGATGTGATTGAAGAATCTGTTGAAAAGATTCGTTGCGCCGTGAGTCGAGCCTGGGCTAACGTGTCTGGAAGAATGCGGCAGTGCTGCCCGATACATATTAATCTTTGTTTCGCCCCTCCGCTGGTAAGCAGCGAAAACTGGGATATTCCTCAAGACCTGCTACAGGTAGAATCTGGCGAGGACGCCGCTATTTTTCCGAGGGTTGCTGGGAATCTAACCCCGCCCCACCAAAGTGCCGGCTCGTCCTTAGGAAAAGAGGAAACCCCAGGGGAAAGCGGCTCTGTGGGGCAAGCTGAGGGGCGGCTAAAGGGCGCGCTCGCGGCTTTAGACGGGGCAGATAGGGCGCAGGGGGGTTTCTCCGCTCCCAGGCCGGAAGCAAAAACTGTGGTAGTTTTAGCTGATCAATGCCCGCAAGCGGTGCAAACGGCCGCTGCCGCTTGGGGCTTGCCGGTGCTAGCGGAGCCAACGGTCCCGGTGGGGATTGGCAGTGCGGTACAGATATCTCACGCCCCGCAGGTTTTACCCGCCCTGGCTTCTGAAATCCGGCAAGTTATAGTAGCTGGTCATGCCACGTTATCGCGTTCGGTTGCGGCGTTGCTTTCCCGCATGGATATTCCGATTTATTCTTTGCCTAGTTTGGGAGCGAAAACTAATCTCACCGGTAAATATGTGGAGACCAGTGTAGAGCGGGTTGGGGAAGTATTTCCTAAAGCTGCTGATACCAGTTGGTTGCAACGTTGGCAGCGTGCCGCCCACGCAGTTGAGGAAGCCTATCGGCGCTGCGTAGATTCACGAGCGGTAACGGTTTGGCAAAATTCGAAGTATGCGGCTCTTGACTCGCGTCCAGGCTCTCCAGGGAAAACTGCTGAGGAGGTAGCTTTAAAGAAGTCTAGCAAGGTTGTGTTTGCAACTTCTGGGGATACCGCTAGGGCGTCTTTAGCGAACGAGGTGGCGCATCGGCTGCGGCTGTCCCATTCGGATAATAGCGCTGAACTTGAGGAGAGTTTGCGGGAGTTAGAAATGGGAATAGACCCGTTTGCTTTTGCCCGTATTTATGAGGACGTGTACGCTCCGGGAGCCAGTCAGGGCTGCACGCCGCCCTTGACGATGTTGGGGGCTTCGAACACGATTCGGGCTTTTGATTTGGCTGCTCGGGGAGGGCGGGGAATCAGATATTGCGCGAATCGGGGACTGTCCGGGATTGATGGGAATATTTCGACCGCCTTGGGGTTGGCTGCCGGAACTGGGCGGGCAGTGCGTTTGATTGCCGGGGATTTGACCTGTCTGCACGATTTGACGGGTTTGCTGACGGGGCAGCTGGAAAAACAACCAGTCGTTCGGGTGATGTGGTTAAACGATAGGGGTGGCAATATTTTTGCTACTTTGGAGCACGGCGAGCAGCGCTACCGGGAGGTGTTTCCGCGTTATTTCTTGACCCCGCAGCGTTTTGATTTTTCTGCACTGGCAACTGGGCTGGGGTGGGATTATCGTTGCGCCCAAGACGCAGAGGAGCTGAAGAAGATTCTTCGGGAGACTCCCCGCCGTGAAATCGTTGAAATTAATGCTTACCTGCCGGATTTGCGTTCTCGTAGAGCTTTACTGGAATCCGCTATTTGTAGTGAATTATCTATGTAGTTGGCTTGGTTACAGACTTGATGTGGGGATTCAGATTTTATTCCTCTTATGCTAATCTAAATCTGTTGGAATTCCTTAATATAATCCTCGGTTCTGGTCTGTAACTCGTAGGCTAAGGGATCGGGGGGGGGGGAGAGATACTGTAAATGAAATTATTCGAGAAAATAGCGGGTGCAACTTTAGCGGGTGTTGTAGCCTTGTCTTTTAGTGCTGTACCCGCATTTGCGGCAGCTAAGGATGACTATCCAGCTAAACCGCCCGCAGAGAAAATCAAGGTTTATAATCCTTGGGATTTAACTGACCAAGAGGTCAAAGCTCTCCAGGAAAAAGTAAAAGAAGCGAACCCTGAGGCTTTAAATGTAACGATTCAGGGTGGGGTTGCCACCTTGCTCTACAAGGACATTTCAACCAACACATTGGATGTTGCGGATATTACTAAATATGCCTGGACTACCGATAACGAGTCCCATGATGTTCCGCAGCTGCCACTGTGGCAAAACAATGGTGAAACCATTTCTGCCCCTGATTACCCGTGGGATACGGTAAATCTTTACTTCTTCCGTGGTGATACTGCTGGGTTGGTAAACCACAAGATTTATTTAGAGAATCTGGCATTACCGGGTAATCCAAAGAATAAAAAGGGTGACACCATCCGCACGCCCTCAATCTCTCAAGTTAAGTTAAATGCCGATGGTAGACCGTACGTGGAAGTACAGGATTTACCGAAAGGTCTACTTCTGGACATGGCAGAGAGCGGACAGGTTAAGTCTGATGCCGATGGTAGTTATCCTCAGTATGAAATCAAAGTAGGCGGCACGGTTGCTCTTGATGCGAAATTAGGTGACCATAAAACCACCTATACGGTTTACCGTGCTTCCAACAATCAAGATAAATCAGTTGGCAAGATGTATTACGTAGTTAAGCCGCTTAAGGATAAGTACGAGCCTGTTCTTGACCAGACTTTGAATAATGTAAATAAACCCATTGAAATTTCAAGCCTCACCGAATTAACCTCCGATAAAATTAACGGGGCAAAAGCTGTAACTTTTAAAGCAAAAGCGAAGGCAAGTGACGCTGATTATAACCAAACAGATTTGCAGCTTCCTGAAGGTACAAAACTTGTACCCGATTCTATCGATCCTACAAAGATCGGAGTTGCCCAAGAGATTACCGTAAACGTCAAATACAAGGACGATCAAAAAGGCGACTCCATTGACACTGTAAAGATGTTCGTCAAAATCAACTTCGCTGATCCGGTTGTGGTTGCGGTTGATGATGTTGCTAAGTTGACTGCTGGTGAGAAGGATGCTGTTAAGGCTGCGGTTAAGGCTGCTAATCCTAATCTTCCTGATACTGCCAAGGTCGAGGTTGCTGATAACGGTAAGGTGACTATTTCTTATGCTGATGGTTCTTCGTCTGTGATTGAGCCTGCTAAGACTGTTCGGGCTAAGACTGCTGCGGAGAAGGCTAAGCCAGGAAAATCTCAGGACTCGAAGACAAAGCCAGGTAAGGGATCTGTTTCCGGTCGTTTAGGAAATACCGGCACTCAAGCATATGTAGCACTAATCTGCTTCATCACAATGCTAGGAGCCGGAATGGCATTAGTATCAGTCCGTAAAAAGGCGAAAAACTAAAAAAATAACTAAATAACCATTTGAGCTACAGCTAGTTATCGGCATTAACCTGGATAAGGGTCGATAACTAGCTGTAGCTTTCTTATAACTAACGGCTAATATGCATAGCGCTTTAAGAAAACACGCCAAGTTCGCGTTTTTAGATATCTCAGTATACTTACGCCGTTAATGCCCGAATAATTGCTGACATTTTGGTTTCAGTCTCGACCAGTTCGCGCTGAGGATTAGAATCCCCCATAATGCCAGCACCAGCAATAACTCGGTAAATATCGCCACGGGAATGATGCCGCTGTGCGCACCGCAACGCGATTGCCCATTCGCCCTCGCCACTGGCATCCATCCAGCCTATTGGGGCAGCGTAACGCCCCCGATTCATCGCTTCCAGTTCGCTAAGGCGGGCTGCTGCAACTTCGCGCGGTTTGCCGCACACGGCCGCGGTGGGGTGTAAAGCTCCAGCAGCGCTCAGCGAGGTTACGCCCTGGTCTGCTAGGTTTTCGGCAGTAATATCGGTTGCTAAATGGGTGACATACCCTAGGCGGAGTAGACGTGGGGAGGGGACTTGCAAATCGAGACCGAGGTTCACAAGTGATTCTTCGGCGCTTTGCACCGCTAATTGGTGTTCTAGCTGCTCTTTAGGGTCGGTAAAGAGATAATTCTCCTTGGTGGGAATAGCCGAGCCAGCCAGGACGCGGCACAGCAGTTTTCCGTCCAGAACGCTGGCTAGCATCTCGGGGCTAGCTCCCACCAGGTCGCCTATCGCGTATGTCCAACAGTTTGGGTATTGATTTGCCAGGTAGCTTGTAACTCTAAGTAAAGAAATCTCCTGATCAAAGCGAAGTTGTATGTCGCGGGCGAGTACGATTTTCTCGGCTCTACCACTTTGAATTTCGCTTCGTGCTCGCCCTACTGCCTGCATCCAGGCTTGCGGATTTAGATGAGGATAGCTTTTCTCGATACAGACTGGAGCGCTTTCCCCGCCGTGACTGGGCATTTTTGCCTGCAGGGTCGCTGGTTTCGCTACGGCTAATGTGGGGTCAGAGGAACACCCCGTAGTTATTGTTTGGCTGGAGTTAGTGGCTAATTTGTCGCTTCGCGTTTGGAAGGAAACTGGCTCGCATCCTTGAGAATTACTATTCTCACCTTGTAAACGCGCCTGCCAAAGCCAGGTTCCACTATCAGTGCTTACCACCGCGAGGGCTGGTATTAGCAAAATGGAGGGAGTGGAGGGAGTGAAACCGAAACTACCGAATACCAACGGCCAGGTAGGTGTCGAATCTGCCTTGTATCCATCAAACTGAGCGCTAGTTTCTTTCCGGAAAATAGGATTATCGGTATTGGCGGCAAGGGGTGCGGGCTGAGAGTCCGGAAGATATTCCTGATCCGCATTGCCATTTGGGAAAATAGCGGTGTTATATATTTGGTTTCTAAGGCTTTGACTGTGTGAACACAGCTTTTGCCAGGTGGTTTGGGCTTTAAGGAAACTGTCTGTCCCGCTAAAAGATTCCTGCCACGCTATTCCTATTCCGGCTATCTTCAGGCGCTGTCCGCTCCATACGGTCAGGGCGTTTTCCGCGGGTAACTGCGCGGAAAGTCGCTGCTGATTTTGCTGTAGATACGCAATTAGCTGGTCGAACTGGCAGCCGTGTTCGCTCAGCCGGCATACGTGATACTGCAAAACTTTGCTTGCGGATAGGCTGTATGGGCACACGATTCCTCATGATAAGTCAGGAAGCTAGTAGAAACGAACCGATTTGCTGCATGAGGGATTTCTTGGGTGAGTTACTGGGGTGTTATATCTTTCGGGCAGCGCTTGATTCTCACGTTAATGCCCTCCGCAGGCGAAACTGCATCCCAACACAAAACCACCCTCTCTGTGCAGAATCACCCTCCCGATACGAAATCGCCCTCCCTAACTAGCCATAACTGTCTCCTAATCCCTCAAATCCCAGCCAATCTGCACCTATAACCGTAACTGGGAGGGTGCTTTTGTCTGTGGAGGGTGGAAATGTTGCGGGAGGGTGGAGATCGGGAGAGGACCGGGAAGGGGGAGGGTGTAGATGTCGGTGGTGGGCGAAAAAGTCAAGGGAGAGGGAAAATGTGGCCGCGAACGACAAAAAAGCACACTCCCTGTACAGAATCACGCTCCCGATTTGTAGTTAAGACTTAAAAAACGAGGGTTGGACACGGACAGGGGGGGGTTCGCTAGTATGCG
>ENA-OQLI01000743-OQLI01000743.1-human-gut-metagenome-genome-assembly--contig:-NODE-743-length-33286-cov-9.893181_pt1 | contig 33286 bp, 30 predicted proteins | sample MGYA00242805_ERZ504812 | MGnify/ENA primary metagenome ERZ504812 (study PRJEB26092, sample SAMD00036430) | human gut metagenome | host: Homo sapiens | study: EMG produced TPA metagenomics assembly of... | reverse complement strand
TGCACCCCCACCCTCTTGGGCACGGAAGTAGTTCTTCGTTGTTGTGTGTGCTGCGTTGTTGACTTTTGTCTGTATGCTGCGGTACTCAGAATGGAACGTTGTGCCGATCTGGTTTCTGTATTCTTCGGTACTTATGGTGGTACGCTGTGCCGATCTGCGATCTGGTTCTGGGATTCTTCGGTACTTATAGTGGTACGCTGTGACGATCTGGTCCCTGTATTCTTCAATATTTATGGTGATACGCTGTGCCGATCTAGTTCCTGTATTCTTCGATATTTATGGTGATACGCTGTGACGATCCCGTTTCTGTATTCTTCGATACTTATAGGAATATTCTGTACCAGTCTGACATTTCAGGACAGGACGCCCAGTCCGCTTCCATCCCCCGCATGTTTTTTCCTGTCGGTTGGAAGCGTCAGCCAGAGGAAGGTGGCATCGGGCCGGGCTGCTGCGGAGGAGGGGTGATTACTACTTGGGCTGCGGGAGACGGCGTTATTGCGGCAGGGTCTGCTGTCTGAGCCGGAGGCGAGTTCTGGCCCTGCCGCAATGCTTTTAGCCGTCTCACGGAGCCCTAGTAGTATCCCCCGACGGAGTCCCTGCCCGGAGCGATGCCACCTTCCTCTGGCGTCCCTCAACCGCATCCACCTCTCAAAACCTCAAAAACATCCCCGCTTGCATCCATCCCCGGAGTGATACCACCTTCCTCTGGCGTCCCTCGACCACATCCATACACACCAAAAAAAGCCCGGCATCTTCATATTCCAAAGACACCGGACTCCCATCAGTCATATATAAGCTGGAAATGAGACTCGAACTCACGACCCCTTCATTACGAGTGAAGTGCTCTACCGACTGAGCTATTCCAGCTTGTGCTAAACACAACTGATATTATACCGTATTTTACAAAAAATGCAAGCACTTTTTCCTACAATCCACTTAAATCCTCACCACACCAATCACCCCCAACCATATTCCCATTTAATTCACAAACCATCACTCATCCCCGGAAGCCCCCTTCCTGCGAGAAGCCACCCGTTTCACAACCTTTACCGCATCCTTTACAGCCACAGATTTTTCAACCACCTTCATTTTCGCCTTATCCATACGCTTTCCCCTGCTTTTCCCCACAGTCTTTTTCACATTTCCTTTCTTCACAGAGTTTTTCTTCACATCCCCCTTCTCCGGTGTACACCCAAATACCGCCACACCATAAGCCGGAAGCTTCAGCTTCAAAGAAAACTCCCTGTTATCACACTCCATATGAATAGCCGCTTTCGCCCGTGCGTTCACCACACCCTGTCCGCCAAACTTTTCACTGTCACTGTTGAAAATTTCCTTATATTTCCCTGCAAAAGGCACACCAACCCGGTAACTGTCATAAGATACCGGTGAAAAATTACACACCGCAAGAATCGTTTCTTCCGGCTTTTCCGTCTTACGAAGAAACGCAACCACATTCTCATCATAGCTAGTAAACTGGATCCACTCAAACCCATCCGAATTACCATCCATTGCATACAACGCCGGATGATTCCTGTAAAGTTCATTCAGATCATGCAGATACGCCCTCATTTCCGGCCCCACATCCCCATCCGGCGCAGTCATCTTCACACCCGGATGAAGCATCAGATAGCCATACGCAGCACGCAGCTGAGCATCCTTCTGCCTTGAAGATCCCGGAAGCTTCTCCAGAAACTCTTTTAACGTACCCACATCTCTCTTCCCCAGAGTCAGTACATAATGCTCACTATATGCATACATCATGGAAAGCGTCAGCTGATCATAATAATTTCGTCTGTCCAAAGGCTCTGCTTCCAGGTAAGAAAGAAGATCCTTTGTCCAGCCACCACTCCATTTATAGTCAAACCCCAGATGATCATTCTCCACACTGTCTGTAAGCTGCGGCCATAAACCATCCTCCTGTGCGATCAGAAGAATCCCCGGATACTGCTTCTTCACAATAGAATTCAGATGCTTCAGAAACTCCATTGCCTGAAGGTTCTCATTGGAACTATAAAGATTAGCCGTCCACTGTCCCGCCTCTCTTCCAAAATCCAGATACAGCATCGCATCTACATCATCCATCCGAAATCCGTCCACATGAAATTCATCCAGCCAGAAAAACGCATTAGAAATAAGAAAATCTTTGACCATAGGACTTCCGTAATTATAAAGCATGGTGCCCCACATCGGATGAACGGCCATAGCCGGATCCTGTACTTCATAAAGAGAAGTTCCGTCAAATTTCTCAAGCCCTGCATCAAACCGCGGAAACTGAGCCGGTGTCCAGTCCAGGATCACGCCAATCCCTGCCTGATGAAGATCCTCCACCAGTGTCCGGAAATCTGCCGCAGTCCCAAAACGGGTAGTCACAGCATAATACGCAGACGTAGAATATCCTCCTGAACTTCGGTCAAGATACTCCATCACCGGATGAAATTCTACATGCGTATAACCGGTTTCCTTCAGAAACTCCACCAGTTCACCACTGTTTTTCCACTCTGTTACATCCGTTTCATAAATAGAAACCGGAACTTCACGGCTGGCAAACCTTTCACGTTCCTTCATCCACGCTTCATCCTGCCATAAAAAATCCCCCAGCTCTGTTACAACAGAAATCACAGACGGCGCTCCCTGAGTTCCATTTCCGTAAGGATCAGACTTCCGCTGTACATCGCCGCCTTTGATCTTGATCTCATACTGGTAAGAGTCCCCTGCCTCTACACCTGGAACAAAAATCTCAAAAATTCCGGACATTGGCATCCGATGCATCGGAAGACGCCTTCCATCCCACCTGTCAAAATCACCGACCACACTGACACGGATTGCATTGGGTGCCCAGACAGCAAAATATGTTCCTTCTACCTCGCCACAGGTCCCCGGATGCGCTCCCAGCTTCTCATATGCCTTGTAATAGACACCGGCACAAAAAGCTCGTTCCTCCTCTTCCGTGATCTGGCATGGACATTCATACGCATCGTAAAAAGTCTCTTTCCTGCTTCCTCTTATCACACGGAAACGATATTCCGGAATCCTTTTCAGTGGAAGCATTACAGCATAATAACCAGCCTCATCTTCCAGGATCATCGGATAACTCTTTTCCCCTACAACAACCTCTGCAGCATCCGCTCCCGGAAAAAATCCCTGGATCAGAACGCCATCCTCTGTTACCCTTGGCTGCATCACATCACGAGGTGATGCCTCCTCCCCATAAACGATCGCCTCGATCCGGGGCCAATCCATATATTCATACGCTTTATCAGCCATAATCGTCTCCTCCATCATATTTGTTGTTTTATAGACTAAGTTTACCACCATTTTACAGAAAAATAAAGATAACAGTTCTAATCTTCGCAAAAAGCACCACAAGTAACCGGTAACAGAACAGAAAATAATTCGATTTGGTTCTTCCCAAAATCATGTGTAACGATTATAATATGAAGCAGAATATGAAACAAATAACTTATCAGGAGGAATCATCAATGGAAAACAGACAGTATGATGTAACAGCTCTCGGCGAGCTTCTGATCGACTTCACAGAAAACGGTGACAGTTCCCAAGGAAACCCTACTTTCGAGGCAAACCCGGGCGGAGCTCCCTGTAACGTTCTTGCCATGCTGAACCGTCTTGGCAAAAAAACTGCATTTATCGGAAAGGTCGGAAACGACATGTTCGGCAAGCAGCTGAAGGCTGCCGTAGAAGAATGCGGCATTGATACCAGAAATCTTGTCATGGACGATGAAATTCACACTACCCTTGCTTTTGTACATACTTACCCGGACGGAGACCGTGATTTTTCTTTCTACCGTAATCCAGGTGCAGATATGATGCTGACAAAGGATGAGGTAGATGCCGATCTGATCCGCAATTCCAGGATCTTCCATTTCGGCACGCTTTCTTCCACACATGAGGGTGTCCGTGAAGCAACCCGCTATGCTCTTGACGTGGCAAAAGAAGCCGGATGCATCATCACCTTTGACCCGAACTTACGCCCTCCACTCTGGAAGGATCTGAACGATGCCCGCAAAGAGATCGAATACGGCATGGAACGCTGTGATGTACTGAAGATTTCTGATAATGAAGTGGAATTTCTTTTTGACACAACAGATTATGACAAGGGTGCTGCCCTTATCGAAGAAAAATATCATATCCCGCTTGTGCTGATCACAATGGGAAAAGACGGAAGCCGCGCTTATTATCGCGGACGGAAGGTCGAGGCTGCTCCTTTCCTTCAGGAAAAAACCATTGAAACCACCGGTGCAGGAGACACCTTCTGTGCAAGCACCCTGAATTATGTGCTGGAACACGGTCTTGAGGATCTCACTGACGAAAATCTCGCAGAGCTGCTTACTTTTGCAAATGCAGCAGCTTCTCTCATCACAACAAAGAAGGGAGCACTCCGCGTAATGCCTGAAAGAGATGAAGTTCTTGACTTCATTGCATCCCGCAAGTAGTGTATGTTTTTCTTTTATTGAATTATTTTTTTGTTTATTGGCTTTGAAAAGCTGAGAAAACACCGCAGGGGGAGAAAGCACTCAAAGTTACGAAGCCCGTTTTTCTCCCCCTGCACCCCCTCTTTCCGGGCACGTACCGCAGAAACGACGCTTCGCGCCTATCCGCCAATTGTTGTGTATTCTTCATATTTCCCCTGTTATATCATATATTTTTATTAATATCTTATCGTATAAAAATTTACAGCCAATATCATTACGCATATTATATTTGCACATTATATTTGTATTTGATATATTTACATTTAATATATTTGCATTTGATATATTTACATTTAATATATTTGCATTTGATATATTTACATTTGATTATTTGATATATTTGCATTTGATATATTTGAATTTGATCATTTGATATATCTGCATTTGATATATTTGAATTTGATATATTTACATTTGATATATTTACATTTGATATATTTACATTTGATATATTTACATTTGATATATTTACATTTGATATATTTGAATTTGATCATTTGATATATCTGCATTTGATATATTTACCCCTCAAATTCACTTCTATATTATTCCAAAAAATCCGCAGATGTGCCCCGCACATCGAGACCTGCCAACGCCCTCCCACCCTCACTCTCAGCTCAACCTTCCACATCCAATACCGTCACATACCTATAACGGCCTCAAGACTTTTTCACTCTCAACAACCCCTTCAGGCCGTTCTCCTCCATCGGCTCAGACTTTCGTTCCCAGCACCGTCGCATACAGACACAAGTCAACAAAACTCCCGTCCTCCACAACCAAGCACTCCTAAAAAAAGCCCGAGGGGTGTGCAGAGGGGCCGCGGCTTTGCGGCCCCTTTGCGGTTTTCCTTTTTTCCTCAAAAAAATACTGTGCGCCATTCGCCAAAAAAAGCAAACGCCACACAGTATTTAAAAAAAAGTATTTCTAACCTCTTGTTACTTTACTTAACAACACGCACCCTATACATTCCCTCAATCTCCTTGAGTTCATCCAACGCCTTAGCAGACGCCGCACTCTCAAGATCAATAAGAGTATAAGCAAACTCCCCTTTACTCTTATTCGTCATATCCGCAATATTCAGTCCCTCAGATCCAAGGATCTTGGTAACCTGACTGATCATATTCGGTGTGTTGCTGTGCGCAAGAGAGATTCTTCCGACAGCCACACAGGTACCCATATCACAGTTCGGATAATTAACAGAATTTTTGATATTACCATTCTCAAGGTAATCGCGGATCTCTTTTACAGCCATCTCTGCACAGTTCTCTTCAGATTCCTCTGTAGACGCACCAAGATGCGGAGTTACCAGAATACCCTCGCGTCCTGCAACTGTCTCATTTGCAAAGTCAGTTACATACTTCTTAACCTTGCCACTCTCAACAGCCTCGATCAGAGCATCCTCATCAACAAGAAGATCTCTTGCAAAATTCAGAAGAACCACGCCGTCCTTCATCTTATCAAAAGCTTCTTTGTTGATCATCTTCTTAGTGCTGTCAAGAAGCGGCACATGAATGGTGATATAATCGCACTGGCTGTAGATCTCATCCAGGCTCTTGCTGTGCTTGATGGTTCTGGACAGGTTCCATGCCGCATCAATAGAAAGATATGGGTCATAGCCATATACTTCCATGCCAAGACCGCATGCTGCGTTTGCCACCATGGCTCCAATGGCTCCAAGACCGATGATACCAAGCTTTTTACCGCTGATCTCGCATCCTGCGAACTGTTTTTTCTGCTTCTCAGCAAGCTTGCCGATATGCTCTTTATCTTTCTCCTGTGCAACCCACTCGATACCTCCTACGATATCTCTGGATGCAAGGAGCATACCTGCAAGTACCAGCTCTTTTACGCCGTTTGCGTTGGCTCCAGGCGTGTTGAATACAACAACACCCTTCTCTGCATACTCCTTAACCGGAATATTATTGACGCCTGCACCTGCACGTGCAACTGCGCAAACGCTCTTCGGCAGCTCCATGTCGTGCATTTTTGCACTTCTTACAAGGATTGCATCACACTGGTCAGCGGTCTCTGTTTTTTTATAATTATCGCCAAAAAGTTTCAGACCTTTTTCAGCGATAGGATTCAGGCAATGATACTGGAACATTATGCATTCTCCTCCTCGAATTTTTTCATGAATGCAACCAGTGCCTCTACGCCGGCCTTTGGCATGGCATTGTAGATGCTGGCACGCATTCCGCCAACAGTACGGTGTCCTTTCAGGTTTACAAGTCCTGCTTCAGTTGCCTCTTTAACAAACTTGGCATCCATTTCCTTGTCACCGGTTACGAACGGTACATTCATAAGAGATCTGTCTTCCGGAACTACAGTTCCTTTGAACAGCTTGCTGGAATCCAGGTAATCATAAAGGATTTTTGCTTTTTCCTCATTGCGCTGTTTCATCACTTCCAGACCGCCCATCTTCTTCAGCCATTTAAATACTTTTCCGCATACATAGATGCAGTAAGCATTTGGCGTATTGTAAAGAGAGCCTGCGTCTGCATGTGTCTTATAAGTAAGCATGGTTGGGGTTCCCGGAAGAACATCCTCTGTGATCAAGTCCTCACGGATGATCACGATAACCATGCCTGCCGGTCCGATGTTCTTCTGAACACCGCCATAGATAATACCATATTTGCTTACATCCACCGGCTCAGACAGGAAGCAGGAGGATACATCTGCTACCAGGGTCTTGCCTTTTGTGTTTGGAAGTTTTTTGAATTTTGTGCCGTAAATGGTGTTGTTCTCACAGATGTATACGTAGTCTGCATCCGGGCTGATCGGCAGATCACTGCAGTCCGGGATATAGCTGAAGGTTTTATCTTCAGAAGATGCGATCTTGTTTGCTTTTCCGTATTTCTGAGCTTCCTGATAAGCTTTCTTTGCCCACTGTCCTGTTACGATATAATCTGCGACCTTGTTTTTCATGAGGTTCATCGGGATCATGGCAAACTGCTGGGATGCTCCTCCCTGAAGGAAAAGTACCTTGTAGTTATCCGGAATGTTCATAAGCTCGCGAAGATCTTTCTCTGCAGTATCAATGATCTCCTGAAAAGCTGCACTTCTGTGGCTCATTTCCATAACAGACATTCCTGTGCCGTTATAATCCATCATCTCATCCGCTACTTCTTTGAGTACTTCCTCTGGAAGCACTGCCGGTCCGGCAGAAAAATTATACACTCTACTCATGTTTCTTCATATCCTCCTCGTCAAATACATCATCAAGGTTCGCACCAGCCGGTACCATCGGGAACACACTCAGATCCTGATCGATCCAGCAATCCAGAACGACAGGTCCCTCTGCTGCCAGTGCCATCTTAAGTGCAGGCTCCACATCCTCCATCTTTGTCACACGAATGGCTTTTGCACCCAGCGCCTCTGATAATTTCACAAAATCAACGGCGTCATCCAGTACTGTGGAAGAGTACCTCTTTCCATAGAAAAGCGTCTGCCACTGACGCACCATTCCCAGTACATGATTGTTCATAACAATCTGGATCAGCTGTCTGCCACAGCGTGCAGCTGTTGCCAGCTCATTCATATTCATACGGAAGCATCCGTCACCTGCTATATTTACAACTGTTTTTTCCGGTCTGCCCATCTTCGCGCCAATTGCAGCGCCAAGGCCGTAGCCCATGGTTCCAAGGCCGCCGGAAGTAAGAAGAGTTCTCGGCTCTTTGTATTTATAATACTGCGCCGCCCACATCTGATGCTGTCCAACATCTGTGGAGATGATCGCATCACCGTTGGTCAGCTCATAAAGCTTCTCTATAATATACGGACCTGTAAGCTGTGTGTGATCATAATTCAGCGGATATTTTGATTTCAATTCCTGGATATGTGCGATCCACTCCGGATGTTCTTTCTTCGGAATTTCCTCCAGAAGGCGTTTCAGCACTTCCTTCACATCACCGATCACACTGGCATCCACTTTGATATTTTTATTGATCTCCGCAGCATCCACATCGATCTGAAGGATTTTTGCATTATGTGCAAAAGTTTTGGTATTTCCTGTTACACGGTCACTGAAGCGTGCACCGAGAACAATAAGAAGATCGCACTCTGTTACGCCAAGATCGGAAGTCTTGGTTCCGTGCATACCTACCATACCTGTATAGAGAGGATCTTCTCCCGGGAAGGTACCCTTGCCCATCAGAGTATCGCAGACAGGAGCCTGGATCCTGCGAGCCAGCTCACGTACTTCCTGGTCAGCACCGGAGATCACACATCCGCCGCCAACAAAAATAAACGGTTTCTCTGCCTCTCTGATCATTTCCAGTGCCTGATCAATATCTTCTTTACGGATACTTTTGATCTCACGGTTAACCGTAGCCGGATGGCACGGCTCATATTCATATTTCATTCCTGTGATATCCTTCGGGACATCCACAAGCACCGGGCCGGGTCTTCCGCTTTTTGCAATATAAAATGCTCTTCTTAACGTATCTGCAAGATCTTCGATATTCTTTACGATGAAACTGTATTTTGTTACAGGCATTACGATACCTGCGATATCAACCTCCTGGAAAGAATCTCTTCCCAGGAGTGGTCTTCCTACGTTTGCAGTAATGGCTACCATCGGTACGGAATCCATGTATGCAGTCGCGATCCCTGTTACCAGGTTAGTTGCTCCTGGACCGGAGGTTGCCAGGCAGACACCTACCTTTCCGGTCGCTCTTGCATAACCGTCAGCAGCATGGGATGCACCCTGCTCGTGGGAGGTCAGTACATGTGTGATCTCATCTTTGTATTCATATAAGGCATCGTAAACATTCAGGATCGCGCCGCCCGGATATCCAAATACGGTATCAACGCCCTGTTCCTTCAGACATTCTACGATGATCTCTGCACCTGTAAGCTGCATATCTTTCGTTCCTCCTTATTTTGCTTTCGGTACTTCCAGGATCGCACCACGGTTTCCGGATGTTACCATGGAAGCGTATCTTGCCAGATATCCGGTTGTCACCTTCGGCTCTCTTGGCTGCCATTTTTCTCTTCTAGCCTGCATCTCTTCATCTGAAACCTTGATCTCCAGTTTCAGCTCCGGAATATTGATGCTGATGATATCGCCTTCCTCAACCAGTGCGATCGGGCCGCCTACTGCTGCCTCCGGTGATACATGTCCGATAGCGGCTCCTCTGGATGCACCACTGAAACGTCCGTCGGTGATCAGGGCTACGGAAGAACCAAGTCCCATTCCCACAATAGCAGATGTAGGATTCAGCATCTCTCGCATTCCAGGACCACCCTTTGGTCCCTCGTAGCGGATAACCACAACATCTCCCTCTACGATCTTACCGCCCTTGATGGCAACAATTGCGTCATCCTCGCTGTCAAATACACGTGCAGGACCTTCATGTACCAGCATTTCCGGTACAACTGCAGAACGTTTTACAACACCACCATCCGGTGCAAGGTTTCCTTTCAGTACGGCAAGTCCGCCTGTCTTTGTATACGGATTGTCGATCGGGCGGATAACATCCGGATTCAGGTTTACACAGTTTTTGATATTCTCACCTACTGTTTTTCCGGTTACTGTCATACACTCTGTATGGAGAAGTCCCAGCTTGTTCAGCTCATTCATGACCGCATAGACACCACCGGCCTCATTAAGATCTTCCATGTAGGTCGGGCCTGCCGGTGCAAGGTGGCAAAGGTTCGGGGTCTTCTCACTGATCTCATTTGCAAAGCTGATATCAAAATCCATTCCGATCTCATGTGCGATAGCCGGAAGATGAAGCATACTGTTTGTGGAGCATCCAAGTGCCATATCTACTGTAAGTGCATTTAAAACTGCCTCTTTTGTCATAATGTCTCTTGGGCGGATGTTCCTTCTGTACATTTCCATTACCTGCATTCCTGCATGCTTTGCAAGACGGATACGTTCAGAGTATACTGCCGGGATGGTACCGTTTCCTTTCAGTCCCATACCGAGAACCTCTGTCAGGCAGTTCATGCTGTTCGCAGTGTACATACCGGAACATGATCCACAGGTCGGGCAGGTTTTGTTCTCGAATTCTTCCAGATCATCTGCTGTGATGGTTCCTGCTGCATAGGAGCCTACTGCCTCAAACATACTGGAAAGACTGGTTTTGTGTCCTTTTACATGGCCGGCAAGCATCGGACCGCCGCTTACGAATACAGTAGGAACGTTGATCCTTGCCGCTGCCATCAGAAGGCCAGGTACGTTTTTGTCACAGTTGGGAACCATGACCAGAGCATCGAACTGATGAGCCAGTGCCATGGCCTCTGTGGAATCTGCGATCAGGTCACGTGTTACAAGGGAATATTTCATTCCAACGTGTCCCATTGCGATTCCGTCACATACTGCGATCGCCGGAAATACAACCGGTGTGCCGCCAGCCATTGCAACGCCGAGCTTTACAGCATTTACAATTTTGTCAAGGTTCATATGTCCCGGTACGATCTCGTTATAAGAGCTTACGATTCCTACCAGTGGTTTGTCCATTTCTTCCTTTGTCATTCCAAGGGCATTGAACAGGGAACGATGTGGTGCCTGCTGTGTGCCTTTTCTTACGGTATCACTTTTCATTTTTAAGGTCTCTCCTTTTTATTCTTTACGATAGGATCCGGTATCTGTTTATAGACTTCCTCTTCCAGGTACCGGTTTTTTCTGTTCTGTTTCGTTTTCTTCTCTCTGTCCCGCTTTATTTATGCAATGGCATCTGCGATCAGATCGCCCATCTCTCTGGTTCCGACAAGCTTGCATCCGTCAGACATGATATCTCCTGTTCTGTAACCCTCTGTGAGAACCTTCTGTACTGCTGTTTCCACAGCATCTGCTTCTTTATCAAGATCCAGAGAATATCTCAGCATCATGGCAGCGGAAAGAATGGTTGCGATGGGGTTTGCCTTGTTCTGGCCTGCGATATCCGGTGCTGAACCGTGGCTCGGCTCATAGAGACCAAGCTTTGTCTCATTTAAGCTTGCGGAGGAAAGCATTCCGATAGAACCGGTCACCATACTTGCCTCATCAGAGAGGATATCTCCAAACATGTTTTCTGTAAGGATAACATCAAACTGCTTCGGATCACGTACCAGCTGCATTGCACAGTTATCAACCAGCATATGCTCCAGTGTTACATCCGGATAGTCCTTTGCCACATCCTCTACTACACTTCTCCAGAGTCTGGAAGAATCAAGAACATTGGCTTTATCTACACTTGTAACCTTATTTCTTCTCTTACGTGCGATCTCAAATGCCTTAATGGCAATACGGCGGATCTCATTCTCATTATAAGAAAGAGTATCTACCGCTGTGCGGACTCCGTTCTCCTCAGTAGTCTTTCTTGCTCCGAAATAAAGACCTCCTGTAAGCTCTCTTACGATGATCATGTCAAAACCATCTCCGATGATCTCATCACGGAGCGGGCAGGCATCACGAAGCTCATTGTAAAGATAAGCCGGACGAAGATTTGCAAACAGGTTCAGCGCCTTACGGATCGCAAGAAGACCTGCCTCCGGGCGTTTGGACGGCTCCAGCTTGTACCACGGGGATGTCTTGGCATCACCGCCAATGGAACCCATCAGTACTGCATCAGAAGCTTTTGCCTGGGCAATGGCTTCCTCTGTAAGAGGTACTCCGTGAGCATCAATGGATGCCCCTCCTAAAAGAACCTCTGTGTATGAAAATTTATGACTGTATTTCTCACATACTCTGTCTAAAACTTTTTTGGCCTCGGCAACAATCTCCGGACCGATTCCGTCTCCCGGAATCAGGGCAATCTTGTACTCCATTTTATTCACTCCTCCGATTTCCCCTGTGCTGTAAAATTTTAACGCACTGGTGTGGATAATTGTTATTATCATAACGCACTTTTCGACGGATTTCAACCTATTAAATAGATAAAGTTATTTCCGGAATGTAAAAAATAAACGGCAATTCCCTGTTTCTGCCGCCACAGAGACATACTTTCGCACACAGAAAAAAGAAAAACTGCCCTACCATTCCGGTACAGCAGTCTTTCTTTTTTTATCATATTCTGTTTTTCCTGATGATCTTCTCAGAATTTCCCGCTAGAACCACCGAAGGTATCACCGGAAGATGAGGTATGGGTGCTGGAACCACCGTTATTATCCTCATTTTTCGGTTTTGCGGATTTTGATACCGTACTGTAGAGGTAAAAATCATTACTTCTGGTCACATTCATACTGCCCTGCCGCACATAAGAAGCCGCCCGATCCTGTTTTCGCACAGTTTTCAGCTTTCTTCTCATATTTCCGGTCACCAGTAATCCTACCACAAGCCCCACAGCAAGAGCGATCAGCAGGTTTATCCCAACCGCAAAAGGCTCATCTGGAAGGTTTTCCACATCGTATGGCTCTGCCTCATCTGCCTGCGTGATAAAATCATCGCATTCCGTGGCAAACTTATGAAACGCTTCGTTATAATCACCGTCACTTAAATAAGGCTTCACCTGATCCATGATGTAGGACTGTCCGGCATCCGTAAACACTTCTATCGCATATCCGTGTGTTGCAATGGCCCAGTTACGGTCTCCCATATCCAACAGGAATAAAACACCGTCACCATTTTCCCCCTGTCCATATCCATGGTCAATAAAATAATCCTCCGCATACGCCTGGGCTGTTTTTCCCTCAAGACTGTTAACAGTAACGACCACAACATCTACCTGATCCCGCTCACTGATCTCATCCAGAGTACTGCTCAGGCTCTCCTGCTGCTCTGCATCCAGAAGGCCCGCCTGGTCATCCAGACGGCTTACGGTGCCTGCCCATACTGGAAAAGCACATGCCAGACACAAAAGGATCGATATCAAAAATACAGATATTCTTTTTTTCATGGCATCCACCTCCCTACAAAGCCCAGATCAGATACAGGATAATATAAGTGATCACACTCACGACCCCCGTTGTTCCCAGGAACCATCGTGCAAAAGCGTTCTTGTCTGTAGGCAGATTTCCCACAAATTTCCCTGTCTGACCATTCATGGCAAATATGTAATTATCACCCTTCCACTTCGTCTGCAGGATCCATACGGGATATAACGCATATTTCGTTGTCCCGTTATGAAGCCGGATACTGGTATTCTCCGGTACCACACTGGCGTATCCTCTCACCGTATCCCGGAATGCAGCCTCTGTGCTGCGGCGGATACGCTCATTGGCACGTTCCTCACACTCGCTGGCTGTCACATCATATTTATCTGCAAAATATCCAGCCAGATACGCAGTCTGAAAATCCACCGCTTCTTTGAAATCAAAAGGCTCTATAGACTCCATCAGATCATTTTCCATGCTGGCAGAGCCATCCACCGGTACATGATCAAAACCAAGAGAACCACTTCTGTGTACTGCATAATAGCTGGTCTCCGTATAATCATAATCACTATCGCTCCAGAACCGGGTCTTTGTTGCACGGTAACGGATATCTGCATCTGCGTCTGTGTCATACAGCCAAAACGGAACGTAGATGCCCTTAACCTCGCTGATATGATTCTCTGACTTAAATGCTTTCGGCAAAAGTCTCTTACCGGTAAGATGCTTTTTCAGCCTCTCCTTTGCCGCTTTCTTGTCCAGCTTAAACGGGATCACATAATCCGGCTTCAGTGCACCGGACAGCTGCCCGGTCATTACCACCGGACTTCCGCAAAACGGGCAGGCCGTTGCTGCCGTATTGGCATCTCCCACGATCTCACCGCCACAGGACTTGCACACATAGGTACGCAGCCCCTCACTCTCCCCGTCCTGCCACTCACTGCCGGCCTCATCCGACCAGCTCATATCCTCAGGCTGCTCTTCCTCCACAGTCTGGGCATATTCCGATAACGTCCCGACATCAAACTCCGTATCACAAAACGGACACTTCATCTTCTGCACAGAACTGTCAAACTCTATGGAGCCACCACAGCACGGACACTTAAACTCCTGCATCTTCGCCATATATTCACCTCACTTCATCATTCTGTATCCAACAACCGGCAGGAGTTACCCTGCATTTTGCTCCTGACCATCTCTCTTTCTGATCTATACTGCATCCTCCGGTCCGAACGGATCACCGCACTCCGGGCAGAATTTCGGTGGATTCTCCGGATCTGCCGGTTCCCATCCGCACCTGCTGCAACGATACTGCATCTTCTTCTCCGGCTTCTTCGCTCCGCAGTTCATACAGAACTTTCCTTTATTCACCGTACCGCAGGAACAGGTCCAGCTGTCCTCCACCGGACGCGATGCACCACACTCCGGACAGAATTTCCCCGAAGAAACCGCACCACAGCTGCAGGTCCAGGAACCAGCCGCAGCCCCTGCTCCGTTCCCTGCCGGCGAAACCGGCTGCGCTGCCTGCTTCTGTACACTCTGCTGCTGCGCCTGCTGCTTCTGGCCCATCTCAAACAACTGCTGCGCATTCAGGCCACCTGCATTAGCAGCCATACCCATGCCCATAAAACCAGTCATAGCCCCTGCTGAATTAGAAGCCGCAGCCTTCATAGCATCCGCCTGGGCCCCGGTCAGAGTAGCCGCAGCCATAGCAGGATCACGCATCATAGCTGTACGCTGAGCCTGCTTGATCATCTCGGCATCCTCATCCGGCAATGTCACAGAACCAAGTGCCACACTGACCACCTTAAGCCCACGAAGCTCCTCCCACTTGGCAGAAAGCACCTCATTCATGGCATTCTCCAGCTCCGTATTATGAGTCACGATCTGATTCGGACGCAACTCCAGCTCCGAAAGCCTTCCGAAAGCAGGCTGCAGCGCACTGATAAACTCCGCCTTCAGCTGTCCGTCCAGCTCCTCTCTGGTATACTCCCGCTCCACATTTCCACACACATTCGTATAAAAAAGAAGGGGATCCGCGATCCTGTAGGAATAAACACCATGACACCTCACAGCCACATCCACATCCAGCCCGATCCTAGAATCCACAACCCGGAACGGGATCGGATTAGCAGTACCAAACTTGTTATCCACAAGCTCCTTGGTATTAAAATAATACACCCTCTGATCCTTACCCGTATCACCGCCAAAAGCAAACCTCTTCCCGATCGTATCAAAGGTCTTCCTGATTCCGTCACCCAGACTACCTGAAAAAATACTCGGCTCCGTAGAAGCATCATACGTATACTCTCCCGGATCCGCACAAACCTCAACAACCTTTCCCTGCTCCACGATCATCATACACTGACCATCCGCCACAGCGATCCCGCTGCCGCTGGAAATGATATTATCACTCCCATGTTTATTGGAAGACCTGGAAGAAGACCTCTTCGTCCCCTTCACAACCATCACTTCTTTATCCATAGCCTCACAGTAAAAAAACTCCTTCCACTGATCCGCCAACGTACCACCCGCTGCACCCACAGCCGCTCTGATAAGACCCATAAATCCAACCCCTTTCTGAAAATTCATTCTTATTTACAATTTTACGATATTCCAAAGCCATCGTCACTCTCATTTCTGATAGTAACATCATTATTACACGAATTTTACCAAAAATCTACTTATTTCTATACAATATTACAATTGTCATATTCCCATCACATCCACAATTGTAGGCATATCCACACAGTCCATCCGCGCTGGCATCAAAGGCTATTCTAGGCACATCCACACAGTCCATCTGTGCTGGCATCAAAGTCTATTCTCCCATCACATCCGCAATTCTAGGCACATCCGCAATTCTAGGCACATCCGCAATCCAGGCTGACAGCGCAGCGCCTCAGCCGTCCTCCCAATCAAACACAAACTCAGCCATTGCAGTCGTCCAGCGCAGCGCTGACGACCCACAACCAACCGTCAAACGACACTATTTCTCACCGGAAGCACCAGCCGGGGAAGGGGATGCTGGATGGCTCTGCTTCTGCAGGAGGGGAGCTGATTCTTGGACGGCGGGAATCTGCGTTGTTTTTCAAAAGTCCGCTGTCTGAGCGGCAGCAGGCCGCGAGTTCGGACTTTTTAAAAACGCTTTTAGCAGATTTCCGGCGTCCTAGAAGCCAGCCCCCGACGAAGCCGCAGACCAGCCAGCATCCCCTTCCCCGGCGTCCCTTCATCCGTTCGTTCGTCCGTCCACATACAAATACAAAAAAGACACCACGTCACAAAAAACGCAGTGCCTCTCTCATATTCAAGTTATTGCGAAAAAAGCATCAAGCAGAAGCCTGATCAGCCTTCTCAACCTCAGCAATCGCCTGCTTCCTCATAGGAATACGGCAATTCTTATTATTACCAAACTCAACAATAACATCTTCCTCAGTCATATCAATAACAACACCATAAAAACCACTGGTAGTAACAACACTGTCACCAACCTCCATGCTGTTCAACATAGTCTGAGTTCTCTTCTGCTCCTTCTTCTGCGGACGGATCATCATAAAATACATAATTCCAAACAGAACTACGATCCAGACAATACCAAGACCCGCGCTAAGTCCGCCAGCTGCCGCTGTAGATGATGCGATCATTTCAAATTCCTCCTGCTAAAAACAAATAATCTGCGGTACCCCCGCCGTTACTGACCTCTAAAAGTGTCACTTCGTACTATCATACACAAAAACCAAAAAACCTTCAAGAGTTTTCTTATAAAATCAAAGTAATTTACACAAATTTTATAAATAAAACTTACCGGTTCCCGTTGATCCTGCCTTCCTCAAAGCCTTCCAGACGCATCTTCTTATAAGCCGCAAAATTCCCTGCATCCAGCGCATCTCTGATCTCTTCCATCATATGATTATAGAAATACAGATTATGCAGAACACAAAGCCTCATGCCAAGCATCTCCTTCGCCTTCAGAAGATGACGGATATACGCTCTGCTGTAATGACGGCAGGTCGGGCACTGGCACTCCTCATCGATCGGTTTGGAATCCAGCTCATACTTTGCATTAAAAAGATTCATCTTGCCATGGTTGGTATACACGTGACCATGACGGCCGTTACGGCTGGGATATACACAGTCAAAAAAGTCAATACCACGCTCAACCCCCTCCAGAATATTGGCCGGGGTACCAACCCCCATAAGATACGTCGGCTTGTTCTGCGGCAAATGCGGAACCACCTCATCCAGGATCCGGTACATCTCCTCATGACTTTCACCAACTGCAAGGCCGCCCACTGCATAGCCGTCCAGATCCATCTCCGCGATAGCCTGGGCATGCTCAATACGGATATCTTCATAAACAGCCCCCTGGTTAATGCCAAAAAGAAGCTGATTCTTGTTAATGGTATCCGGCAGACTGTTCAGACGAGCCATCTCATCCTTGCATCTTTTAAGCCAGCGTGTTGTACGCGCTACCGATTTCTGTACATAATCCCTGTCTGCCACACTGCTTGGGCACTCATCAAAAGCCATTGCAATGGTAGAAGCCAGATTTGACTGGATCTGCATGCTCTGCTCCGGTCCCATAAAAATCTTATGACCATCGATATGAGAGTTAAAATACACGCCCTCTTCCTTGATCTTACGAAGCTTCGCCAGCGAAAACACCTGAAATCCGCCGGAATCGGTAAGGATCGGTCTGTCCCAGTTCATAAATTCATGAAGACCTCCCAGCTGCTTTACCACCTTGTCGCCAGGGCGCACATGAAGATGATAGGTATTGGACAGCTCTACCTGTGTACCGATCTCATGAAGATCCACAGTGGAAACTGCACCTTTAATTGCCGCAATTGTTCCTACATTCATAAAAACAGGAGTCTGGATCGTTCCGTGGACCGTCTTAAACTCGCCCCTTTTCGCTCTTCCTTCTGTTGTGATCAGTTTATATTCTGCCATTTCATTTCCCTTCTAAAAATATTTTAAAGTTGTCTCTGCCCGGCATCTGCGTCGCAGATACAGCCATAACCAGCTGCCGATGCAAATATCTTTCAAAACTTTTAGTCAATATCATAACACATTTTTTTCTTTACGGCTACTGATTGTTAAACTTTTACATTGCCATTTTTTAAACGATATCGTATAATATAGAATATTCGCTTAAAAATCCTTTATAATAAGAAGAAACAACTCCCATCTGACAGAAATGTCAGAGTCGGGCAATCCCTGTATAGATACAACGAGGAGGAAATCAATTTTTTATGAAGAAACACACACTTGGAATTGACATTGGTTCCACCACTGTTAAGATTGCGATCTTAGACGAAAACGATACGCTTGTCTTCTCCGACTATGAGAGACATTTTGCAAATATCCAGGAAACCCTTGCAGATCTTCTTCAGAAAGCTGAGGATCAGCTTGGTGAACTGACACTCTGTCCGGTCATTACAGGTTCCGGCGGACTGACACTTGCCAATCATCTGGAAGTACCTTTTGTACAGGAGGTTATCGCCGTATCCACTTCCCTGCAGAAGCTGGCACCAAAGACGGATGTTGCTATCGAGCTTGGAGGCGAGGATGCCAAGATCATCTATTTCGAAAACGGAAATGTAGAGCAGCGTATGAATGGCATCTGTGCCGGCGGTACCGGTTCCTTCATTGACCAGATGGCATCTCTGCTCCAGACCGATGCACCAGGTCTTAATGAATACGCCAAACATTACAAGGCACTTTATCCCATTGCGGCACGCTGCGGTGTTTTCGCAAAGACAGATATCCAGCCGCTGATCAACGACGGAGCAACCAAGGAAGACCTTTCCGCTTCCATTTTCCAGGCAGTTGTCAACCAGACCATCTCCGGTCTTGCCTGCGGTAAACCGATCCGCGGACACGTTGCATTCCTGGGCGGCCCGCTTCACTTCCTTTCCGAACTGAAGACCGCTTTTATCCGCACCCTGAAGCTGGATGACGAACACATTATCGCGCCGGACAATTCCCATCTGTTCGCAGCCATCGGCTCCGCCCTCAACGCAAAGCAGAACGTAACCGTATCTCTGGTTGAACTGAAGGAACGCATGCGTACCACCATCAAACTGGACTTTGAGGTAGAACGTATGGAGCCGCTTTTTGCCACAGAGGAGGACTATCAGGCTTTCCATGACCGCCAGAGCGCCTACAAGGTAAAAACAGGCGACCTTTCTACATATAAGGGAAAATGTTTCCTGGGAATCGACGCCGGTTCCACCACCACCAAAACTGCACTGGTAGGCGAAGACGGAACACTTCTGTACTCATTCTACAGCAATAATAACGGAAATCCGCTGAAGACCACCATCGGTTCCATCCAGGAGATCTATGAACTTCTTCCGGAAGACGCCGAGATTGCTTTTTCCTGCTCCACCGGTTACGGCGAAGCCCTGATCAAAGCGGCACTTCTTCTTGACGAAGGTGAAGTCGAAACCGTTTCCCATTATTACGCAGCTGCTTTCTTTGATCCTGAAGTAGACTGCATCCTGGATATCGGCGGTCAGGATATGAAATGTATCAAGATCCGTAACCAGACTGTTGACAGTGTACAGCTCAACGAAGCATGTTCCTCAGGCTGCGGTTCCTTTATCGAAACCTTTGCAAAATCTCTAAACTACACAGTACAGGACTTTGCAAAAGCAGCTCTTTTTGCAAAACATCCCATTGATCTTGGAACGCGCTGTACTGTATTTATGAATTCCAAAGTTAAGCAGGCCCAGAAGGAAGGCGCTGAGGTTTCCGATATCTCCGCTGGTCTTGCCTACTCCGTTATCAAAAACGCCCTCTACAAGGTTATCAAGGTTTCCGATGCTTCCGAGCTTGGCAAGCATATCGTTGTACAGGGTGGTACCTTCTATAATGACGCAGTTCTCCGCAGCTTTGAGAAGATTGCCAACTGCCAGGCCATCCGCCCGGATATCGCCGGGATCATGGGTGCCTTCGGTGCTGCTCTGATCGCAAGGGAGCGCTATCAGGAGGGTGAAAAAACCTCCATGCTTTCCATCGATCAGATCAACAGCCTCCAGTACACCACCTCCATGGCAAACTGCCGCGGATGTACCAACAACTGCCGTCTGACCATCAACAAATTCTCCGGCGGCCGTAAATACATCAGCGGAAACCGCTGTGAGCGCGGACTTGGAAAAGAAAAGAACAAGGATCATATCCCGAACCTTTTCGATTACAAATATAAAAGGATTTTTTCCTATGAACCACTTTCCGCAGATAAGGCTACCCGTGGACAGGTTGGTATCCCACGTGTTCTGAACATGTTTGAAAATTACCCGTTCTGGTATACCTTCTTTACAGAGCTGAAATACCAGGTGGTACTTTCTCCTACTTCCACACGTAAGATCTACGAGCTGGGTATTGAATCCATCCCAAGTGAATCCGAATGCTACCCGGCCAAGCTTGCTCACGGACATGTCACATGGCTGATCCGTAACGGTGTGAAGTTTATCTTCTACCCATGCATCCCTTACGAACGCAACGAGTTCCCGGATGCGGTCAACCATTATAACTGCCCGATCGTTACTTCCTATGCGGAAAATATCAAGAACAATGTGGACGAACTCAATGATCCGTCCATCACCTTCCGCAACCCGTTCCTGGCATTTACTTCCGAGGATATCCTGACAAACCGCCTTGTGGAAGAATTCCAGGATATACCTGCCGCCGAGGTCAAAGCTGCTGCCCACAAGGCTTGGGAAGAACTTGCAGCCGTACATATGGATATCCAGAAAAAGGGTGAGGAAACCCTGCAGTACCTGAAAGAAACCGGCCGCCGCGGAATCGTTCTTGCAGGCCGTCCATACCATATTGATCCGGAAATCCACCACGGTATCCCGGATATGATCAACAGCTACGGAATCGCCGTATTTACCGAAGACTCCGTTGCACACCTTGGACATCTGGAGCGTCCCATCCGTGTCAACGACCAGTGGATGTATCACTCCCGTCTCTACTCTGCCGCAAATTTTGTAAAGACAAGAGAGGATCTGGATCTGATCCAGCTGAATTCCTTCGGATGCGGACTTGATGCCGTTACCACCGATGAGGTTTATGAGATTCTGGATGGAAGTGACAAGATCTACACCTGCCTGAAGATCGATGAGGTCAACAACCTGGGTGCGGCAAGGATCCGTATCCGTTCCCTGATCGCTGCTATCCGTGCAAAACAGGCACAGAATAAAAAAAGGAACATCAAGCCGGCTTCCATTGAGAAGATATCCTTTACCAAGCAGATGCGTAAGGAGTACACCATTCTCTGCCCGCAGATGTCTCCATTCCACTTCGGAATCTTTGAGGCTGCTTTTAAGGCATCCGGCTATAACCTGGAAGTCCTCCCCAACGACAACAAGCATGCTGTTGATGTGGGCCTTAAATATGTAAACAACGATGCCTGCTATCCGTCCCTGATGGTTGTGGGACAGATCATGGATGCTCTTCTTTCCGGCAAATATGACCTGAACAAAACTGCAGTCATCATGTCTCAGACAGGCGGCGGCTGCCGTGCCTCCAACTATATCGCATTCATCCGCCGTGCTCTGAAAAAAGCCGGCATGGAACAGATTCCGGTTATCTCCCTCAACTTAAGCGGACTGGAGAGCAACCCTGGCTTTAAGCTGACACTGCCGCTGATCAAGCGTATCGTTTACGGTGCCGTATTCGGTGATATCCTGATGAAATGCGTATATCGCATGCGTCCTTACGAGCTGGAAAAGGGTATCGTAAACCGCAAGCACAAAATCTGGGAGCAGCGCGTCATTGCCTTCGTAACAGGCAGCAGCGTCAGCCATGGTACCTTCAAAAAAATGTGCCGTGAGATGGTCCATGATTTTGATACGATCCCGATCTCCGATGAGAAAAAGCCTCGCGTTGGTATCGTAGGTGAGATCCTTGTCAAGTTCCTGCCTGCTGCCAACAACCACCTGGCAGATCTTCTGGAGGCTGAAGGGGCTGAACCGGTTGTTCCGGATCTTATCGACTTTATCTGCTACTGCTTCTACAACCAGAATTTCAAGGTTGAAAAGCTTGGATTCAAGAAATCCAAGGCAACCATCGCAAATCTTGGTCTCAGAGCCATCGACTGGCTGAGAAAAACAGCAAATGAGGCCCTGGAGCAGAGCCGCCACTTTACACCGGCCGCAGATATCCGTGATCTTGCAAAAATGGCTGCGCCCATCGTTTCTGCCGGAAATCAGACCGGTGAAGGATGGTTCCTGACCGGAGAGATGATGGAACTCATCCACGGCGGTGTCCCGAACATCGTCTGCATCCAGCCTTTTGGATGCCTGCCGAACCACATCGTAGGAAAAGGTGTCATCAAGGAAGTTCGCCGTGAGCATCCGGAAGCCAACATTGTTGCCATCGACTACGATCCAGGTGCCAGCGAAGTAAATCAGCTGAACAGGATCAAGCTTATGCTTTCCACAGCACAGAAGAATCTGCATAAAGACGATAAAAAAGACGCATAACAAGAAATACAGGTTACAAACATCTTTTTCCCAAAAAACAAATTCAAAGCTGCACAGCCGCAGGATCCCTGCCGGCTGTGCAGCTCTTTTTATTTCAGATATGATTCCTGTCAGACAGATTTTTTCTCTGATCCATCACTCTTCACAGGAGGCTTTGCACGGAGCATCAAAGCTCGGGTTAAAGGCATAGAAATTTTTGGCATCCAGCTGCTCCTGCACGGATCTCAGTGCTTCACCGAAACGCTGGAAATGGACTACCTCTCTTGCCCGAAGGAAACGGATGGGATCTGCAACCTCCGGGATATTTTTCACCACCCGGAGGATATTATCGTAGGTGGAGCGTGCCTTCTGTTCTGGTGCGACCTCGTAAGAACAACATAGCTGGAAACCCTTGAAAACACGCCATTTTGCGTAGGACAAGCCTTTTCCTGCTACGATTGCATAAGAACAAAAACATAGAAAAATGAAGATGAAGCAAGCTATCCTACATAGTTCCAATGGTTTCAGCAACTAAGACGTTCAACAATGAGCGTCTATTTTTTTACCCAAAATGAAAGGAGAATCAAACATTATGAAAAAGATTATGAAGCGATTGCTTACAGGTGTACTTACCCTTGCAACCGTATTTACTGCATTACCTGTCACACAGGTTCATGCTGCGGATTCCGTCTATACTACTACGGACGGTAAAGCAGGAACAATCGTCAAGATTGACAATGGTGGTTCAGAGGTTTCCAGCTTTGAAGAAAGCATAATGAACGCTGACGGGCAGATTGCCTACTGTATTGATATAAACACAAATTTCCAATCGGGATATAAGAATCGTATCAATGCAACGGAGCGAATGAGCGACGACCAAATATCTGATGTGGCGTTGAATCTGGAATACGTCAAACAGTATGCAGAAAAGCACAGTCTTTCCAGCAAACAAGTCTATCTGTTGGAACAATGTGTTGTCTGGCGAAGATTGAGCGTTCACTTAGGCTGGGGGTACAACAATGTACGAGCTGCCTATGATGAAGTGTCAGAGAAAATCCAGTCAGAAGTCTATGAGAACGCAAAGGCTTTCGCTAAAGAAAATAAAGACCGTTACGATTGCGGTGGTTACATCTATGTTGGTGAAGGACAGGACTTAGGACAGTTCTGGGCGAAGTTAGCTGTCGGTGATGGCAAGATTCAGAAATCGTCCAGTAATACAGCGATTACAAAATCTAATGACTGCTATTCTTTATATGGTGCGACTTATGGTGTCTATTCTGATAAAGGCTGCACGAAATCAGTTGCCACACTTATGACAGATGGCAACGGGAATACGGATACGGTGAAGTTGAGAGCTTCTACATACTATGTAAAAGAAATCGAAGCTCCAAAAGGATTCCAGTTAGATAACAACGTCTATACCCTTACGGTAAAGGCTGGTGAAACTTCCACATTGAAAGTCAGCGATACACCAAAAGTCACAGACACTTTGGTTGAGCTTTTCAAGATTGATATGGAAACAGGAAAAGCAACCGCACAGGGTAACGCTTCTTTAGAGGGTGCGGAGTTCGTCTGGAAGTATTATGACGGTTATTACACAAAAGATAATCTTCCATCAGAACCAACACGCACATGGACGACAAAGACAAAAGCGGAAAAAGGCAGCGATAACACTATCCACTATATCACAAGATTGGCAGATTCCTATAAGGTATCTGGTGACAGCTTCTATACACAAAACGGTACTATCTGTTTACCGCTTGGTACTATCACTGTAGAAGAAAAAGCTGCTCCAAACGGTTACTTGTTAGATGGTGCTTATATGCAAGCCGCTGGAAGTTCTGAACAGATAAAAGGCGTGTATGTGGCACAGATTACAGAAGATGGCGAACTTGCAGCATTAAGCGGCAGCAACCAGTATTCCGTATCGGACAAGATTATCCGTGGAGGTGTGAGAATCCAAAAGCGTGACCTTGAAACAAAAGACACAAAACCACAAGGCGGTGCAACATTGAAAGATACTGCCTTTGAAATTATTTCCTTAAATGATAATGCGGTATTGGTAGATGGCAAATTATACAACAAAAATGAAACAGTCAAGACAATCCATACAGGCGTTGACGGTATCGCTACGACTGCCGCAGATACTTTACCTTATGGAAAATACCGCTTAGAAGAAAGCAACGCCCCAGAGGGATATTTGACGGACGGTGCAAAACCGATTGAGTTTGAAATCACAGAGAATGGAAAAATCGTTGACTTAACTGACGAAGCACATTCCATCTACAATAAGATTAAACGTGGTGACTTGGAGGGTGTGAAAATCGGTGACGGTACTCATAAGCGACTTGCGAATGTTCCGTTCAGGATCACAAGCAAGACCACAGGCGAAAACCACATCATTGTGACGGACGCAAACGGTCAGTTCTCTACCGCTGCTGACTGGGTATCTCATACACAGAACACCAACGCTGGCGAAAACAGTGAGGACGGTATCTGGTTCGGTACTTCCACACCAGACGACAGCAAAGGTGCGTTGCTCTACGATACCTATACAATCGAGGAATTACGCTGTGATTCCAACAAAGGAATGACACTGATTCCTGCTTTTGATGTGGTAGTTTCAAGAAATAAGACTGTCATTCATTTGGGTACATAGACAGATGATTATGAACCAGAAATCTCTATCCATACTACCGCTGCTGATAAGGCAACAGGCGAAAAATCAATTGTCGCTGGTAAAAGCGTGACTATCGTTGATACCGTCACTTTAGACGGACTTACAAAAGGTACGAAGTATCAACTAAAAGGCTGGCAGATGGTGAAGTCTGAAAACGCACAGCTTCTTATTGATGGTGAGCCTGTGGAAAGTGATTACACTTTCACTGCAAAAAAATCAGAGATGGAAGTTGAGGTTTCTTATACATTCAATGCTTCTGCTCTTGGTGGTAAAGATCTTGTAACTTTTGAGGAATTGTACGATTTATCCAATCCAGACGAGCCTATCAAGGTGGCAGAACATAAGGATATTGAGGACGACGGGCAGACTGTGAGAATCGAGGAAAGAATCATCACCATTCATACCACAGCTACCGACAAGGCAACAGGTGAAAAGATGATTGTTGCTGGTAAAGAGGTGACTGTCATTGATACGGTCACTTTAGATGGCTTGGAAAAAGGAACAAAATATCAGCTTAAAGGTTGGGAAATGGTGAAATCTGAAAATGCAGAGCTTATCGTTAATGGTAAGCGTGTGGAAAATGAACTTACTTTCACCGCTACCGATACGAAGATGGAAGTTCAGATTGCATTTACATTCAATGCCAGTGAGCTTGCAGGAAAAGAGCTTGTCACATTTGAGGAATTATATGACGTGACAAATCCAGACGAGCCTATCAAAGTAGCTGAACATAAGGACATCAAGGATAAGGGGCAGACGGTGACAGTCAAAGAAAAACCAGAATCCCCTGCCACATCAGAAGAACCCAGCACACCAACAAGAACAGGCAATTCACCAAAGACAGGTGACAATACACCATTTGCCGCATTGTTCGCTATGATGGGGATTTCCGCTGCTGGTCTTATTTTTGCAGGATATAAGAGATTTCGCAAAGTAAAGAAAGTTAAATAATACGGGAGGTCACAGTATATGAAAACTTCCCGTTCGCCGCCCACCATAAAGAAGTCAGTCTGTAACTGACAGCTTAACCAAATTCTGCTTGATTATCATTTATCTTTCTGAATGGGGATTGTCAAGGGTGCTTCAAGCACAACGCTTGCCCTTGATGATTCACAGGCAGACAGATACTATCCAGACAGCAGAATGACACTATCAATCATTAAAAATATAGAAAGAAAAGAGGTAAATACATTTATGGAATTAAAACACGTTATCCCTAACATGGAAAGAACATTCGGGAATTTGGAATTTGCAGGTGAGAATAAGGTGGAACAGCGTAGGATCAACGGACGTATGACGGTCGTTTCCCGTATCTTCAACCTTTATTCGGACGTGCAGAGAGCAGATGATATTATCGTGGTGCTGCCTGCTTCTGCTGGTGAGAAGAACTTTGAATCAGAGGAAAAAGTAAAACTTATCAATCCAAAAATCACCGCAGAGGGTTACAAAATCGGTACAAGAGGATTCACAAACTATATCCTGTCAGCGGACGATATGGTGAAAGCATAAGGAGGAAAAATTTATATGAGATTAGCAAATGGAATCATTATTGATAAGGAAAAGACATTCGGAGTGTTGAAGTTCTCGGCGTTGCGTCGTGAGGTACATATCCAGAATGAGGACGGTACGGTTTCTGAAGAAATCAAGGAACGTACCTACGACTTGAAGTGTAAGGAACAGGGACGCATGATACAGGTAAGTATTCCCGCCACTGTTCCGTTAAAGGAATTTGACTACAACGCAGAGGTGGAAATCATCAATCCTGTGGCTGATACGGTGGCAACCGCTACATTTCAAGGTGCAGACGTTGACTGGTATATCAAGGCAGATGATATTGTGTTAAAGGGTAAAATAAATCAAATGGCAACTAATAATATACTACCAAAAAATAAATAGTATAGATAAAAATTATCTGATATAATCATTTATAGAAAGTGGGTGATTATATGAGTAAAAAAGCAAAAAGTTTTGAAGAATTTTATTCTAAAAATAAAGATGATATTTTGGATATTGATATTGTAGCTGATTATGCAGAGTCCCATGATGGGGATACTACACCATTTGATAAAGATATGTTTTGTCCAGAATGTAAACAAGCAGAATTGAGTTTTGTTCATAAAACTTCTAAACGTCGTGCTCATTTAAGAAGAATTAAAAGCTCAAATCATAAAGATGGCTGTTCATATAACTATGAATATGCTTCCAAAAAGACAGTCAAAAAATATGTAGATTCTTTAAATTATGAGGAAATACAAGATAAGTTAAATTCAATTATGAATATGTTATGCCGAAAACATAATACGAAAAAGACAACCAGTAATGATAATGAGGATTTAACGAAAAAAAGAAAGAATCCTATGCTTATCCCAGAACGAAAAGATTGCGAAACTGTTTTAAGAGCATTGCAACGAAAAAGACTTAATGGCTGGATTGACGAATCAGATGGTGAAGATTTTTGCGTATTCTATGGCAAAGTAAAATTAAAAGTTATAGAAAAAGAAAAAAATAGCGATGACCCAAAAAAGACTTATAAATATTACCTGCTACAAATATATACCCAAAATAAAAAAGGCGAATGGAAATTCAGAACAAGTTTATATCGAGGTAATATGCGAGATTTAGTAAATGAAGAAGTAATGTATAATATTGTAATGATTGGACACTTGGATTTTCAATTTAAGCCATTTACAATCAAATTAGCAAATAAAAACGCTATCAAATATCGTGAAGCATAGTTATAGAGCAGTAGATTCTACAGAATTTACTGCTTTTTCTATATCCAAAGGAATGTTTATGAATTTACTGAAATATAAAGGAAAACATATTCGAGTCAGTGACAAATCATTGGTTTTTCGTTTCTCGGCTGGTTCACTGTTCCTGCTGTTCCTTGCTGTGATTATGCTGCTGAACCTAAAGTCAATCCTCACTACGGACTGGAAATCGGTCAGCTTTCTACAAGATGGCAACGTCCATTTAGTAGTCACACCATATAGGATAGTGACTATTGTTGTGGCGGCTCTGGTCTGTGTGCTGGCTGCCCTTTTCTATCGCAGATTCCAGTATGACAGAGTGAAGCAGCTCTTTCACCGTCAAAAGCTGGCTCGTATGCTGCTGGAAAATGGCTGGTATGAATCAGAATCCACACAGGACAGCGGCTTTTTCAAGGATTTGCCAGCCACTACCAAAAAAGAGAAAATCACCTATTTTCCTAAAGTGTATTACCGTATGGAGCATGGACTTTTATATATCCGTACAGAAATCACATTGGGGAAATATCAAGAGCAGCTTTTACACTTGGAAAAGAAACTGGAAACAGGCTTGTACTGTGAGCTGGTTTCCAAAGAGCTGAAAGACAGCTATGTGGAATATGTGCTGCTCTATGATACGATTGCGAACAGAATCACTATCAATGAGGTACAGGCTGAACATGGCAGCTTGCGTTTAATGAAAAATGTCTGGTGGGAGTATGACAAGCTCCCCCATATGCTGATTGCTGGCGGCACTGGCGGCGGTAAAACTTACTTTATCCTTACTATCATTGAAGCTCTGCTCCGCAGCAATGCGGTCATGTATATTTTAGACCCAAAGAACGCCGACCTTGCGGATTTGTCCGTTGTCATGCCGGAAGTCTGGTACAAGAAAGAAGATATAACCGCCTGTATTGATAGATTTTATGATGGTATGATGGCAAGAAGTGAAGCTATGAAGCTCATGGAAAGCTACAGGACAGGTGAAAACTATGCCTATCTCGGTCTTGCTCCGTATTTTCTTATCTTTGATGAATATGTGGCGTTCATGGAAATGCTGACAACAAAGGAAAATGCCGCTGTGCTGAATAAGCTCAAACAGATAGTCATGCTTGGACGACAGGCAGGATATTTTCTGATTCTCGCCTGTCAGCGACCAGACGCAAAGTATCTCGGTGATGGAATCCGTGACCAGTTCAATTTCCGTGTGGCATTGGGGCGTATGTCGGAACTTGGTTACAGTATGATGTTCGGTGAAGTAGACAAGGACTTTTTTCTGAAACAGATCAAAGGGCGTGGCTACGTTGATACAGGAAACAGTGTCATATCTGAGTTTTACACTCCCCTTGTACCCAAAGGACACGACTTCCTAAAAGAGATAGGGAGATTATCACAAAACAGGCAGGACGGACAGGCGGCGTGCAGCGCGAAAGCCGCAGGTACGGACTAGCCTGTGTTGGGGTGGCGTGAGCCGCCCCAACCATCTGCCCCCGTTATCTAACAGGGGGGCACAAATTATCTGGAAACAGTCAATTACATATCGAAAAATCCTTGAAAACAGAGGACTTTTCAAACATTCAAGGGAGTGTGACAAAATCGGTAACTGTCACATTCCTTTTTCGATTGGAGGGATTGAAACTGAATGATACCGACTGGATAAATGATTTTAAGGAAAAACGGACGCAGTACGGCGTTTCCCAGAATCGTCTTGCGGTTATGGCTGGTGTCAGTCGTGAGTATGTCAGCAGGATTGAATCTGGAAAAGTAGCCTTGACAGAAGAAATCAAGGGGAAATTCACGGACGCTCTGGAAAAGCTGAATCCAGACAATCCGCTGGAAATGGTCTTCGATTACGTCAGAATCCGATTTCCCACACAGGACGTTAAGCACGTGGTTGAGGATATTCTCAAATTAAGGCTTGATGTGATGATACATGAGGATTTCGGGTTCTACTCCTATGCGAAACATTATGTCTTGGGTGATGTGTTCGTGCTGACTTCGCCCGATAAAGAAAAAGGCACATTGCTAGAGCTGAAAGGGAAAGGCTGCCGCCAGATGGAGAGCTACCTTTTAGCACAGCATAGGAGCTGGTATGACTTTCTCATGGACGCTCTGATAGAGGGAGGTGTGATGAAACGTCTTGACCTTGCCATCAATGATATGGCAGGAATCTTAGACATTCCAGAGCTGACAGAGAAATGTAACCATGAGGAATGTATTTCCGTATTCCGCAGCTTCAAGAGCTACCGCAGCGGTGAGCTGGTGAGAAGCAATGAACAGGATAAATACGGTATGGGAAATACATTGTATATCGGTTCGCTCAAATCAGAGGTTTATTTCTGTATCTACGAAAAGGACTATGAACAGTACGCAAAGTATGACATAGCCATTGAGGATACGAAAATCAAGAACCGTTTTGAAATAAGATTGAAAAATGAGCGAGCCTATTATGCGGTGCGTGACCTGCTGACCTACCATGACGCAGAGCGTACCGCTTTTGATATTATCAACCGTTATATCCGATTCGCTGACAAGGAGGTGGAGAAACGACGCAGCGAATGGAAAACCAATGAGAAATGGGCGTACTTTATCGGTTCTGATCGTGGGCGTCTGAAACTGACGACCAAACCAGAACCGTACACACTCACAAGGACGCTGAACTGGATAAGCAGACAGGTCGCTCCCACATGGAAAGTCTTGCAGCAGATAGACAGTACCAACGGTACGACCTATCTCAAAGATATTTTAGACCATGCGAAGCTCACGGAGCGTCACAAGAAACTGATTGAACAGCAGACAACTTCTACAGAGGAAATCATCAACAAGGAGGAATGACAACATGAAACATATCTTATTTGATTTATTTTTAGTATCTCTTGGTTCAGGTATCGGAGTGGTTACAATGTGTCTGGTACGGGCTGGCAGCCAGTTTGACAGAGATATGGAAACATGGAAAGGAGGTGAGAAATAATGAATTTCGGACAGAACTTATACAACTGGTTTTTATCCAATGCACAGTCACTTGTGCTTATGGCAATCGCTGTTATCGGGGTGTATCTCGGTTTCAAGCGTGAGTTTTCCAAACTTATTGGCTTTCTGGTGATTGCCTTAATCGCTGTCGGTCTGGTATTCAATGCCGCTGGCGTGAAAGACGTACTGTTACAGTTATTCAATAAGATTATCGGGGCGTAATCATATTGTTATATCCTCCGCAAGATGTTATAATTTGTTGTAATTTAATGAATTGCGGAGGAATGATTATGAAAGATTTTATTGATTTCTTAAAATTACCGCCTAATATTCTAGGAGCTTTGTCTATTGCAAGCGGAGCATTATTACTATTGCCAGACCAGTTACAGTTATGATTTGCCAGTAAAGAAGTTAAAGCGTGAAACGCTGGTGAAGCGATATGACCTTATCCGACCTACACGCTGCATGATAGAGGAAAACCAGCGGTAGTGATACATATTCTTCCTGCATATCACTTGAAAGCTGGCGGTACATAAAATCTAATTCGTTGAGCTGATACACGCTTGTATGTTCGTGAACTTCATCAGCAAAAGGCAACACCTTTTCGATAATACAGTAATCCCCACTTTCTGCACCGACACCTAACTTTTCTTCAAACTCGGCAACATCTATCGGCAGGTCGAACCAGTATGATATTGTTTCTTCGTCAGTTGTTCCTCTCGTTTCCACCAGTACCCTTGTTTCCTGCATTGTTCCTCACGTCCTTTCTGTTGGTTCATCACATCTTTTAAGTTCTGGTATGAGATACCAAACACATATTTAGAAAAATCTTCTAACTGTCTTTCTTCATAGTCGGCAGGGTTCAGCCGTTTCATTTCATGCCACACCTTACGCTTGTAAGAGGGCAGGTCGGAAATGTATTCACAGCCGACTTTTGCCTGCATATCCTTAAAAATATCGTTCATTTCATCACTCCAATCTGAAATTTTAGGTAAGAAAAAAGCAGTCAATCCTAAGACTAACTGCTTTGTGTGTATGGATATGAAATTGTAAACTAGATTATCTGTTATAGAGTTGCGGTCATAATATATTCTTCGCTATTTTCATCAACAACAAGAAAACCTGCTTTCTTATACATTTTTACTGCATAATTATTTTTCTGAACAGATAAGGAAATTTTTGAATATCCAAAAGATTTTTCCATTGACAATAACTGTTGCAATAATGAAGTTCCAATCCCTTGTCCTCTATACTTTTGAAAAACAGACATAGCAAGGGACGGTGTATCATTGTCAATGTGTCCGTAATCGTTCATTATTCGTACCCAAATAGCACCAACAACATTTCCTTGAACTTCCGCAACTAAAGCCCTATCATCTTTTCGCTTTCCGAATTCAAAAACATATTCTTGCAATTCTGGGCAGTTAATGATTGATTTAGGTGATGGCTCAACACCGTCTGGAATATAAATTGCATTATACAAAAAGTCATTGAGTAAATCATATTCTTCCTTTTTTATTTCTCGTATAATATAATCCATAGCTTAACTCCTAATCTATTTTATCTTTTTTCACACCCCGATTATATCATTCGCATATCAGTACCACAATAAAATTTTATGCACCAATAATCTTATTGAACAGCTCTAACAGTACATCTTTCACACCGCCAGCATTGAATACCAAACCGACAGCAATTAAGGCAACTGCCAAGAAGCCGATAAGTTTGGAAAACTCACGCTTGAACCCTAAGTAGATACCGATAACCACAATCGCCATAAGCACTAAGCTCTGTGCGTTTGATAAAAACCATTGATACAAATTTTGTCCGAAATTCATTTAATTGTCCTCGCTTTCTTCTGATTGTTTCATTTCATAGTCAACTTCTTTGCCGACATTCAAAATACACATCAAGACTACGCCGATACCCATTCCCATAGATACCAGCAGGAAGTCTTTTACTAATTCCCACATTTTTATCACTCCTAACTTTCCACTAAATCTTTTGCAGGGGTCGTCTGCTGTTTGATTATCATTTCATGCTTTTCTGTGAGCTTTGCCTGCTGTTCGATTGTTTCCATGTAGTCTGTACCGTTTCCCTTATCAATCTTTTTCAGCATTTTCA
>ENA-OQLI01000742-OQLI01000742.1-human-gut-metagenome-genome-assembly--contig:-NODE-742-length-33390-cov-8.753720_pt1 | contig 33390 bp, 35 predicted proteins | sample MGYA00242805_ERZ504812 | MGnify/ENA primary metagenome ERZ504812 (study PRJEB26092, sample SAMD00036430) | human gut metagenome | host: Homo sapiens | study: EMG produced TPA metagenomics assembly of... | reverse complement strand
AACTCGATCATCAACGGCATGGGTCTGATGCCGTCCGCCGGATACGGTGTGGCGCAGAAGCTGACCTCATTCATCATGCTGATCCCGTCCTCTGTGATGCAGTCTGTGTCAGCATTCGTGGCACAGAACACCGGAGCCGGAAAGAAAGACCGCGCGTGGAAGGGCTTCCTCACCGCAATCGCAACGGGCTGCTCTCTTGGAGTTGTGATTTTCTGCATCGGTTTCTTCGGTGGAAGTGTCATCTCCAGAATCTTCACGAGCGATCCGGCCGTTATCGAGCAGAGCGCCGCTTACCTGCGCGGTTTCGCACCGGAATGTATTCTGACCTGTGTGCTGTTCAGCAGCATCGGATACTTCAACGGCCGCGGCATCAGCATCCCGGTTATGATCCAGGGAATCACCTCCGCCTGCCTGATCCGTATTCCGCTGGCGCTGTTCTTCTCACACCTGCCGAATACGAACCTGACCTTCGTCGGCATGTCCACCCCGATCACAACCGTATACGGCATCTGCTTTTTCATGATCTGCTTTGCACGGTTAAAGAAAAAAGGGCAGATGTAATTGAATCAAACATAACAGAACTGCCTGGGAAACGGCACGGAGCGATCCGCCGTTTCCCAGGCAGTTTTTGGTATTGTTTGTCCGGAACTTTTTTGATACAATACAGACAGAAAGAGTGGAACCCTGTTCAGAAGGGACAGAACAGACGGAAAGGGGAAGAGGAGTGGATAACAGAGAAATCATCAATGAGACACTGGTCCATCTGTTTCACGAGATACAAAAACTGGAAGAAGAGGCGATCATCACCGAGGATTTCAAGGATCTGACGAACAACGATATGCACATCATAGAAGCCGTCGGCCTGGAGGGCGGCAATATGTCATCGATCGCGGCAAAGCTCGACATCACGGTCGGATCGCTGACAACGTCGATGAACAGTCTGGTGAAAAAAGGCTACACCGAGCGGGAGCGCAGCGAGAAGGACCGCCGGATCGTCTACATCCACCTGACCGGAAAGGGACGGCAGGCATTCCATCATCACGCAAAATTCCACGAGCAGATGACGGATGCCGTGATGGCGGAACTCGGAGAAGAGGAAGTGCAGGTGCTCGGGAAAACGCTGAAAGCGCTGACGGACTTCTTTCGGTCATATAAAAAATAGAAACAAAAAGGCTTTTGCAGCCGGGACAGAATCAGAAAAATCTGTCCGGTATGCAAAAGCCTTTTTCGCATGGAAACGCATAAAAAAATGCTATTTTTCTACGCCGTTCTTCTCACAGATATCCGCGAGCACACACCGTTCACAGTGCGGTGTCGTCCGCGCAGTACAGACCTCGCGTCCGTGCTCCACAAACCGGTGGCAGAGCGAGCTTCCTTCTTCCGGCGGCACAATTTTCCAGAGTGCCATCTCCACCTTCTTCGGATCCTTGCAGTCATGCACGAGCCCGATGCGGTTGCACAGCCGGATGCAGTGCGTATCCGTCACAATCGCAGGCTTTTTGAATACATCGCCCATAATCAGGTTCGCACTTTTCCGTCCCACGCCCGGGAGCTTCAAAAGTGCGTTAAAGTCATCCGGCACCTGGCTGTGGTACTCGTCGCGCAGCATGCGCATGCAGGCGTTGATGTCGCGTGCCTTGCTCTTTCCAAGACCGCACGGCCGCACAATTTCCTCAATTTCCTCCGGTGTCGCGTTTGCCAGCGCATCGATATCAGGATACTTTGCGTAGAGATCCTCCACCACAACATTGACCCGCGCATCGGTGCACTGTGCGGCCAGGCGGACACTGACGAGCAGCTTCCACGCCTGGTCATAGTCAAGCGTACAGTCGGCGTCAGGATATTCTTGTTTCAAACGTTCAATGACGGCAAGCGCCAGTTCTTCTTTTGTCATCGTGTTAAACTCCCATTCTCAAAGATATTAAAACAGCGAAAGCTATCAGGATCCTTTCTCGCGTGCTGCCTTCCGAAGCTGCAGCGGCGTCGTGTGAAACCGCTCGCGGAAGAGGCGGTGAAACAGCTTATCGTTTGTAAAACCATGCTTTTCCGCGAGCGTGCCGACCGGCAGATCCGTGGCGATCAGGTCGCGGTAGATGCGGGAAAGACGGTAGGAATTCAAGTATTCCAGATACGTCGTTTCCATGTTCTGGCGGAAGAACCGGCAGAAATATTCCGGCTGCAGCGAGACAACATCGGCAGCCTCCTTCAGCGTAATCGGCCGCTGGTAATTTTCCTGCGTGTACGTCAGAATCGTATCGAGCCGTGTCTGCGTCCGGGAGCTCATCGGGTGGTGCGCAAGCGGGCTCTTCTCAGAAAATTTCGTGTAGAGCAGATCGAGAAACGTAAAAAGCTCCCGCTGGAATGTCAGCAGATAGCCGTCGGGCATTTCCTCATGAAGCTGCATCATCGAAAGCAGAAGACGCCGGAACTGGCTGATATTTTTCTGCACTTCCGGATTCGTACTGTCGTAGTCAATCGAGAACCAGAGCTGTGACGGATCAGGCAGATAGTTCGCAAGGAACGCATCCGGAATCTGCATCAGAATCGAGCGGTTTCCCGTGGACGGACAGCGCGCCGTGTGGATACGCCCGGAATTGATCAGCAGAAATTGACCCGGAAGGACGGTCTTGGTGCGGTCCGAGAGCGTGACAATGGAGGAACCCTCCAGAATATAAATAATTTCCAGCGCGTCGTGCCAGTGCGGCGGCGAAAAACTGCCGAAATCGTCGGTTACACGAAATTCGATGCTGCGGTTCGGCTGCAGCGTGATGTGTTCCTGGCGTGTCTGGCGCGGCAGATGATCTTTGCGTGGCATAAAAAACTCCTTTTTTGTTCAACTTAGTGTATCACTATCTTATCACGAAACCCCCGAATTGGGTATAGCAATTTTTGCATGAAGTTGTTATAATAAATGAACACAAAGCCACGTCACATACGGCTTCGTGCAAACTCAATCTAAAGAAAAGTGAAGGAAGAAAACGTATGTATCAAGTATGGAGTAACTTTTTAAATCCCGGCCAGATCGCCATGCTGGGAATCGTGGTCACCTTTCTGCTGACCTTTCTGGCGTTAAAGCATCCATTTTCCTTTCTGCCGAGCGATCACGGCAGAGAATTTGCCGTAAACGGCGGCCTCTCCCGCGGAAAACTGCGCGGCGTCGGCCTCGTGATCGTCATCTGTTTCCTGATCGGAAGCGTATTGTTCCTGCCTCTTGGCGCCGAGTATGTGATCTACGCGATCCTGCTCGTCTGCATCATGCTGAGCGGCTACCTCGATGATGCATCCGAAACCCCGTGGAGCGATTACAAAAAAGGCGCGATTGACCTCGTCATCTCCATTGTGACCGTCATCACCTTTGTGAATTACAATTCCACCACGATCTGCTTCGGAAGCATGTCCCTTACCATTCCGAAAGTGGTCTACATAATCCTCGGCATCATCCTGATCTGGATTTCGATCAACGTTACAAACTGTTCCGACGGTGTCGACGGACTCTGCGCGAGCCTTTCCTGCGTGGTTATCTTCGCGTTCAGTATGATTTTCCACGATGTCCTTGGAAGCTTCACCGTAGCCAATTACCTGTTCGTGGCAGCGCTTCTCGCGTACCTGTATTTCAATACCTCGCCGAGCAGCATGCTGATGGGAGACGCCGGTTCGAGAGCACTTGGCTTCTACATCGCCATCCTTGCCATGCAGTCCCGCCATCCGTTCTTATATCTGCTGATGGCAGGCGTGATGATCATCGACGGAGGAATCGGTCTTGTCAAAGTATTTTTACTCCGTTTCCTGAAAATCGCAATCCTCAAAAATACAAGAACACCGCTGCATGACCATGTCCGCCTGAAATACAAGTGGTCCGACAGTCAGGTTGTGATCCGCTTTGTGATCCTGCAGATCCTGCTGGCCGTCATTGCGTATCTGATTGCAGCATAAGAAAAAACAGAAGAGAAACGGGAGTGTGTCTTTTGCAGACGTCTGCGGGGCACACTCCCGTTTTGCATCCCAGCCCCCGAATACACCAAAAAGATAGAAAAAGATAATATCGCCGTATTTTTTCACAGAATCCGCCCTGTTTTCGAAAGCAAGAGTGTGGTAGTATAAAATTACCAAAAAACGTCAGCCTGAAACGATAATTCTGTAAAGATTGATGAAAAGAAAGTGCTTTCAGCTATCTGTTTCAGGCTCATCCAATCAGGAGGTAATGAAAAGATGAAATTCACAGAAGGTTACTGGCTTCCGAGTGAAAAAGCAAATGCATCTCATGCAATGCAGGCTTATGAAGTAGAGCAGATCCCAGGCGGTATGCGTATCCTGGCTACCACCCGCCCGATCGAGCACAGAGGTATGACCCTGAACCTGCCGACCATCACCGTTGAGTTCGTGGCACACACACCGGATACCATCTCCATGGAAGCATGGCACTATGAAGCATACGACAACAAAGTTCCGTCCTTCGACAAAACAGAGAGCGTATACGAGGACGTAACCGTTACCATCAACGACGATGAGGCAGTTCTCGACACCGGAAGCGTACTGGTACGCGTACAGAGAAAAGGAATCTTCGCTTACACCTTCGAGGCAGACGGAAAAGTCCTGACCGGAAGCGGATTCCGCAACCTTTCCTATATCAGATGGGATCGCAAGCAGAGCACCATGCTGCCGGCACCGAACTACATGACCGAAAAATATCAGCCATACATGGTAAGTGAGCTGTCCCTTGGCGTAGGTGAGTGCGTATACGGCCTTGGTGAGAGATTCACCCCATTCGTGAAAAACGGACAGGTTGTCGATACCTGGAATGAAGACGGCGGTACTGCATCCGAGATCGGATACAAATGCGTACCATTCTATATGACAAACAACGGCTACGGTATTCTCGTTGACAGTACCGACAACGTTTCTTTCGAAGTAGCAAGTGAAAAAGTAGAGTATGTCGGCTTCTCCGTACCGGGCGAAAGAATCAAATACTATCTGTTCCACGGACCGTCACCGAAGAAGATCATGAACGAGTACACCGCGCTGACCGGACGCCCGGCACTTCCTCCGGCGTGGTCCTTTGGTCTGTGGCTGTCCACATCCTTTACCACAAACTACGACGAAGAGACTACCACATCCTTCATCGAGGGAATGGAAAAGAGAAATATTCCGCTGAGCGTTTTCCACTTCGACTGCTTCTGGATGCACGAATTCCACTGGTGCGATTTTGAGTGGGACAAGAAATGCTTCCCGGATATTCGCGCAACCTTAAAGAAATATCACGACAAAGGTCTTCACATCTGTGCATGGATCAACCCGTATATTGCACAGGGAACCGCATTCTTCAAAGAAGGCGCTGCAAACGGCTATCTGCTGCAGAGAGCAGACGGAAAAGGCGTATGGCAGACCGACAACTGGCAGGCAGGTATGGGCCTTGTGGACTTTACCAACCCGGATGCGGTTAAATGGTATACCGATAAACTGAGAACTGTTCTGGACTGCGGCGTAGACTGCTTTAAGACCGACTTCGGCGAGAGAATCCCGGTTGACGTTGTTTACCACGACGGAAGCGATCCGCAGGCAATGCACAACTACTATACATACCTGTACAACCAGGCAGTATTCAGCCTGTTAAAAGAAGTAAAAGGTGAGAACGAGGCAGTTCTGTTTGCAAGAAGTGCAACAGCAGGAAGCCAGAAATTCCCGGTACACTGGGGCGGCGACTGCTCTGCAAACTATCCGTCCATGGCAGAAACGCTGCGCGGCGGCCTTTCCTTCGCCATGAGCGGCTTCTCCTTCTGGAGCCATGATATCTCCGGATTCGAGAGCACCGCAACACCGGATCTGTACAAGAGATGGTGCGCATTTGGACTGATGTCTACCCACAGCCGTCTGCACGGATCCACAAGCTACCGTGTGCCGTGGCTGTTCGACGAAGAGTCCTGCGACGTAGTAAAATTCTTCACCAACCTGAAATGCTCGCTGATGCCGTACATTTTCCAGAAATCTGTAGAGGCACACGAGGAAGGAACCCCGGTTATGCGCCCGATGGTATTCGAGTTCATGAACGACCCGGCCGTTCCGTATCTGGATCAGCAGTACATGCTGGGTGATGCCCTTCTGGTAGCACCTGTCTTCCGTGAGGACAAGGTAGCACAGTACTATCTGCCGGAAGGCACCTGGACAGAACTTCTGACCGGCGAGACAAAAGAAGGCGGCAGATGGTTCCAGGGAACCTATGACTACTTCTCCATGCCGCTGTATGTAAGAGAAAACAGCATCGTAGTCAGAGGAAACTGCGACACCAAACCGGATTATGACTACGCGGACCATGCAAACGTATGCGTATATCAGTTAAAAGACGCAGCTGAGACAAAGGTTTCGGATATCCACGGAAACACCGTATTCACCGTGAAAGCAGTCAAAGACGGCGATGCAGTGAAAGTATCCGTAGAAGGCGCACATACCGAACTGAAAGTAGAAGTATTCGTCGGAAACGAGAAGAAAGAGGCTGTGCTGGCAGCAGATGCGAACGAAGTTGTTGTTGCATAAGCATCGGAATGTAAGAATATAGGGAGGGAGAGGCACGGAAAAGCAAATTTTTCTGTGACCTCTCTTTTCAAAAAAGGAGAATAAAACAATGCGTTTTCAGACAGAAAATGGTGTGTTAATTGCACAGGCAAACGGAGAAACACTGCGGATTGAGCCGTGGGGAAAAGATTCCTTACGTGTCCGCGCAACGATGCTTCCGGGATTTTCCGGAAAGGACTGGGCGCTGACCGAAGTGCCGGAAAAAACAGAGGCAAAAGCAGAGCAGTTTGCGGTCGATCATCTGGAAATCGACGGATCGATGGGAAAAAGAACCAGCGCATCCATCACCAATGGAAAAATCCGTGCTGTGGTCAACTTTGCAGGAGTTATCACCTTCTACAAAGAAGAACAGGAAATTTTAAGAGAATATCACCGTTGCTACGACGGAACGATCAGCAAAGAGAGCCGCTGCTTAAAAACGGTCAACCGTGAGTGGAAAGGTGTGATCGGCGGAAGCGAATACAGCCTGAACCTGAAATTTGAGAGCAACGACGAAGAGAAGATTTTCGGAATGGGCCAGTATCAGCAGAAATACATGGATCTGAAGGGATGCACCCTGGAGCTGGCGCAGCGGAACTCCCAGATCAGCGTACCATTCGCCGTATCCAGCTTAGGATATGGTATGCTGTGGAACAATCCGGCTGTCGGACAGGTAACCTTCGGAAAGAACTACACCGAATGGACTGCACGCTCGACCAAAGATATGGACTACTGGCTGACCGCAGCCGATACACCGAAAGAGATCCTGGAAAATTACACCGCAGTGACCGGCCGCGCGCCGAAATTCCCGGAGGACCGTATGGGCCTGTGGCAGTGCAAGCTGCGCTACCGTACGCAGGAGGAAGTGCTTGAAGTGGCACGCCGCTACCAGAAGGAAGGCATCAAAATCGATCAGATTGTCATCGATTTCTTCCACTGGACCGTACAGGGCGACTGGAAATTCGATGAAAAATACTGGCCGGATCCAAAAGCCATGGTGGACGAACTGCATTCCATGGGAATCAAAGTTATCGTTTCCGTATGGCCAAGCGTAGACCGGAAGAGCGAGAATTTCTGGCCGATGCTGGACCGCGGCCTGCTGATTAAAACAGAGCGCGGCGCCCTGCAGACGTATGATTTCCAGGGGGACTGCGTGGAAATCGATGTGTTCAACCCGGAAACCAGAAAATACGTCTGGGAAGTCTGCAAGAAAAACTATTATGATTTTGGAATCGATGCCTTCTGGCTGGACAACTCAGAACCGGATTTCGGCGTTTACGATTTCGATCATTACCGCTATATCGACGGACCTGCTCTTTCCTGCAGCAATATCTATCCGCAGCTGTACAGCCGTGTCTTCTATGACGGCATGAAAGCAGAAGGAGAAGAAAATATTGTAAACCTGCTTCGCTGCGCCTGGGCCGGAAGCCAGAAATACGGAAATGTTGTATGGTCCGGCGATGTGCCGAGTACCTTTGAAGCCTTCTATGATCAGCTCCAGGCCGGCCTTAATATGGGTCTTGCCGGCATTCCATGGTGGACAACCGATATCGGCGGCTTTATGACAGATGATGTCAACGACCCGGATTTCCAGCAGCTTCTGATCCGCTGGTATGAGTTTGCCGTTTACTCTGCTGTTTTCCGTATGCACGGCGACCGCGGACCGCACAACATTCCACCGCTCGATGACCGTGATTTTGGCGGCGGCTACCTGTATACCGGCCAGTCCAATGAACTGTGGAGCTATGGAGAAGAAAATTACCGGATCATGAAAAAATATTACGACATCCGCATCAGCATGCACGATTACATCAAACAGCTGTATGACGAAGCATCCGAAAACGGTTCTCCGCTGATACGTACCATGTTCTACGAGTTCCCGGATGACAAAAAATGCTGGGAGCTGCAGGATCAGTATATGTTCGGAAGCGAATACCTGGTAGCGCCGATTTTCCATCTGAACGAGTTCGAGCGTGAAGTATATCTTCCGGCAGGACGCTGGGAAGACACCAGAGACGGAAAAGTGTACGGAGGAGGACAGACCGTTCTTGCCGCCGCACCAATCGATTCGATTCCGGTATTCAAGAAAATAGCATAAGATCGTGTAAAAAGGTCAAAAAAGAAAACAGTACAGAAGACACACACAGCGTGGGGACTTTTCTGTACTGTTTTTACTTTGTCTCTAACTGCGCATCAGATATCCATATTTGCGCATCTGTCGGCGTATGATTTGCTCAACACGCTGGCGGATTTCCAGAGGGTAGTAATCGGCCAGAGAAGCCAGTTCCGTGCAGACATCTTTTGGCGTAAAGGAAAAGTGAAGCTGGATACCGTATAATTCCTCCGCAGCATCCAGCTGTGTATCAAAATCAGAGCTGAAAGGTTTGGCTTCGATGCGTTCCATACAAACATCCATCGGCAGATCCAGAGGGTAGTCATTGCTGGTGTCTGCAAACAGGCATAAACCCTGATCGAACAGGGGACTTAGAGAATATTGCGCTGTTTCTGTATCATATAGAACAGCGATGTTGTTGGTGTGCCGGTCTTCATTCAGAAAGAAGGCATCAATTTCCAGCATAGCGGTCAAATATGCGCCGAAGTTCTGAATTCTCGTCATGTTTTCTAACTGGTCTGCCAGAAAACGAATGCGTTCCGCAGGTTCTGAAAAAGCAGCAAGTGAGATTGCCAGACTGTCTCCGGTATTCTGACGGTACAGTTTTTCCAATGGGATCAGCATCTGATTTGCTTTTAGAAAATCAGGACTGGAACAGCCACTGCGGAGAGTGCCGCGGTATGCAATCCGAACAGGCTGATACAGGACAAACGGATGGGAAAGAGTGCTTTTTTGCAGTAAATGAGACACCAGTGTCTCCGAGAGTCCCTCATATCCCATATAGTCGGATTTGTACCAGATATTACCGATTTTCCACTTGAGCTGGTCCCCTTTTGAGGTGTGATCTGTTTTTTTGACAGGCAGCTGATTATCAAGACGGATCTGTTCCATGGCGTGCCTCCTTATTCTTCAGAATCAGGATCCATTGCTCGTCACCGGCCATTCGCCCATCTGTTTTTTCAATGATAAGCAGCGGATCATAAAAGGGAAGTCCCATTTCTTTTAAAATATCTTTGGCATGATCGCGTGTTTTGGGAAAACAGCGGCTTTCCAGAAACCAGGTAAAATCATCCCAGGTCGGATGCTCCACAACGCCAAAGGCACGAAGCGGAATTTTTTTTGTGTAATTCTGGATTGCAATTTTCTCATGACGGAAGTCGATATCAATCGTTGTGCAAAGCTGATCGCGGTAAAGAAAACACATCCGCGTTTTGACATCGGGATCCGTGCTGAAACAGTGAGCACGGGCAATTTGATTGTATACCGTCTGCCTGCTGACCTGAAAGGTGCGCGCGATCTCGGCAATACTTTTTCCCTGCTGCTGCATGGCAGCCATCTGAATGATTTGTGGCAGCGAAAAAGCAGGTTTTCTTCCAGCTGCATGGCGCAGGGCTTCTTTTTGGGCTAACTGCTGGTATTGTTCCGCGTCCTTGGAAAGCTTGCGCAGCTCCTTTGGATCTGTTGTTCCAAAGATCTCATAAATCTGCTGCTCAAATGTGTTTTTCATGCAATCACCTCGTTTCTGCCATTACTGTATCACAGAGATCTGAAAGCGTCAAGAAATCATTTATTGACAAAAAACGAACTGATTGAGAAAAGTTACGGCTCGCAGATGTCTGAGAACAGCAATCATGGCGATGAAAGAACTTCCCTGCAGTGCAGGCAAAAGCTTGACAGAAAAAAGAAAAGTAGCGTACAATAAAGAAGCAGTACAGAGAGGCACGCAAACCGTGGGATTTCTGTGCTGTTTTTTTAGCAAAAAGGGAGGTTTTCAAAATGAATGAACTGGTTGAACTGTTAGACGAACTGCAGAAAAAAGCAAAAGCAGACCCCATTCTGCGTGGAAAACTGCTTCAGACAAGGGAAAATCCGAATCCAATCCACGCATTCTGCGAAATCTGCCATGCCTATGGCGTTTCCATCTATGAAATGGATCTTGCCATGGCAGGTGAAGAATTTTACGCAGAAATCAAACGCAGCACCAATGGCGGCGGAGAAAATTCCCCGGCGCTTGAAGGGGAAGATGACTTCTATGAGCTGTTTCTGGCAACGTTAGAAAATATATGATTTTTTGCGAAGAATGTAAGTATTGATGAGTGTGGAAAGCTGCATGGACAGTGCCTGATGAACCTGCGAAGGGCTTGCCATGTCGTAGACGACACCGTCAAAAACTTCGAAGCGTTTCTCTTCTGGAAGCATTTCATACTGTTCCAGCGTGACTTTTTCGAGCTGTGGTTGAAGAACTGGCGTCATAAAATACACATCTTTTCCCAAAAATGAAATGAAATCGCTTAAAATTCTTTCTTTAAATGTTCTGCGAGAATCGTATCGTAATCGCCTTCGATTTCCTCATCGCGCCCTGCATACCGCAGATTGGTCTCCACGCCGACCGGCTCCACATCGTCTGCAAATTCCCAGATATGATACCGCAGACCGCGGTGCTCAAAGTCGATGCTTCCGCAGTTATCCTCTTCCGTATAGGAAAACGTGATTTTTTTCTCGTTTAAGACAGATTGAATTTGTGTCATATGCATAAAGCGTGATACCTCCGATTTTGTAGTTATCTGGAATAAAAAACAGCTACATTTGTTTACATTAGTATAGAACAGGGCGGGAGAAAATTCAATCGAAATTCTGGTCAGAATCATCGCAGCAGCTCTCACACGCGGTGTGCAGAGACAGCACGGCGTCGGAACGACCATCAAACATTACGCCTGCAACAATCAGGAAGAAAACCGCCGCGGCGTATCGAGCATCGTCTCCGAGCGCGCTCTGCGTGAGATCTATCTGAAGGGCTTCGAAATTGCAATCAAAGAATCCCAGCCAAAGGCGATCATGACCTCCTACAACAAGGTAAACGGTGTCCACACCGCCAACAGCTACGATCTGTGCACAACCGCTGCAAGAAAGGAATGGGGCTTTGCCGGCATCATCATGACAGACTGGACCACAACAAACGCTGACGGAGGCTCCTCTGCCGCAAAATGCATCGCTGCCGGAAACGATCTTGTGATGCCGGGAACCGACACCGACCGCCGCGAAATCCTGGATGCGCTGAGTGCCGAAAATGACCAGTATCTCGAGGAAAAAGACCTGACCGCCTGTGCCCAGAGAATCCTGGAAATGATTTTTACTTCCAATTCATATGAATAATGCGGCGTTTTCAGGGATAAAATAACATCAGAAATAGCTGCCGCCACTTCGCAAAGCGAAATTTTCCATGCGGGCTTTGAATGTTACAGTTCGCTGAGATGCAGTGAACTGTAACATTCAAATAGTTGGGCAATTTCACGATTGAAATTTCCCATAACATGTATTAGAATATAAATGATATCAATAAATACGAGGACGTGAAAAAAATGTCAGGATTAAGTAACACACAATATTTTAAAGTAAAAACAGAGCCGGAGATTCAGGTAAAAGAGGTACTCGAAACCGTTTACAACGCCATGGTAGAAAAAGGGTATAATCCAGTCAACCAGATCGTAGGCTATATCATGTCAGGCGATCCGACGTACATTACAAGCTTCAAGGGGGCCAGAAGCCTGATCATGAAAGTAGAGCGTGATGAACTGGTAGAGGAACTGTTAAAAGAGTACATCAAAAATGAATCCTGGAAGTGAGCGTAATTACTATGAGAATAATGGGATTAGATTACGGCTCAAAAACAGTAGGGGTGGCAGTCAGCGACACCCTGGGTCTTACTGCGCAGGGAATCGAAATTGTCCGCAGAAAATCGGAGAATAAGCTGCGTCAGACGCTGGCCCGGATTGAAGAGATAGCAAAAGAGTACGGCGTGGAAAAAATCGTACTCGGCTTCCCGAAACATATGAACAACGACATCGGAGAGCGGGCCGAAAAATCTCTCGAGTTCAAAGAAATGCTGGAGAGACGGACAGGTCTGCCCGTTGTCATGTGGGACGAGCGGCTGACAACGGTCGAAGCAGACCGCACCATGATGGAAACCGGAATCCGCAGGGAAAACCGCAAGGAGTACGTAGATATGATTGCAGCTGTTTTTATCCTGCAGGGATATCTGGACTATCTTTCCCATCAGAAGGAATCACAGGAAAACTGAACAAAGGAATATTGTATGGAAAAAATAACATTTGTAACAGATGATGGCGGCAAAGAAGAATTTTACGTGGAGGAGCAGACCAGAATCAACGGAGTCAACTATATTCTGGTATCCGATTCAAAGGACGATGAGGCAAATGCCTATATTCTGAAGGATATCTCCACCGATACCGACGCAGAGGCAGAGTATGTTATGGTAGAAGACGACACCGAATTCGATGCCGTTTCCGGCGTATTTGCTTCCATGTTGGATGACGAGGCAGACATCACCTATTGAACCAGCCGTTTTGAAGCCATACCGGGACGCAGACAAAGCGGGACCGGGACAGCGCTTTAAAGGGCAAATCCTGCAGGTGCGGGACATGCTCCATCAGCCTGAAGTGACGCTCAGGGGATGCGTGCGTGAAGCCGTACCGGTAACGGAATCGTTTGGAAAACATGCGCGGAGGTGCTATTTGAAAAAGAATAATGGAAGTAAACTAAAAATTATACCGCTTGGCGGTCTGGAACAGATCGGTATGAACATCACCGTTTTCGAGTATGAGGACAGTATCATCGTCGTAGACTGCGGACTTGCATTCCCGGAAGACGACATGCTCGGTATCGACCTGGTCATCCCGGATGTAACATATCTGAAAGAAAACATCGACAAAGTCAAAGGCTTCGTCATCACCCACGGCCACGAGGACCATATCGGAGCCCTGCCTTACATCTTAAAAGAAGTGAACGTGCCGGTCTACGCCACCAAACTGACGATTGGCCTGATCGAAAACAAATTAAAGGAGCACAACCTGCTCCGTACCACAAAACGGAAAATCATCAAACACGGACAGTCCATCAACCTGGGCGCATTCCGCATTGAGTTTATCAAAACAAACCACAGTATTGCAGATGCAGCAGCACTGGCAATCTACTCCCCGGCTGGCATCATCGTCCACACCGGAGACTTCAAAGTCGACTACACACCAGTCTTTGGTGATGTCATCGACCTGCAGAGATTCGCAGAGATCGGAAAGAAAGGCGTTCTGGCACTGATGTGCGACAGTACCAATGCAGAGCGGCCTGGCTTTACCATGTCCGAGCGTACCGTAGGAAAGACGATCGACGGCCTGTTTGCCGAGCATCAGAATTCCCGAATCATCATCGCAACCTTCGCATCGAACGTCGACCGTGTGCAGCAGATCATCAACTCTGCTTATAAATACGGCCGTAAAGTTGTCATCGAAGGCCGCAGTATGGTCAACATCATCTCCATCGCGCAGGAGCTGGGCTACATCAATATCCCGGAAAATACCCTGATCGATGTGGAGCAGATGAAAAACTACACCGGCGAGCAGCTTGTCCTGATCACCACCGGAAGCCAGGGCGAGTCCATGGCAGCACTGTCCCGTATGGCGGCACACCTGCACAAAAAGATCTCGATCCTGCCGGGCGACACCGTGATCTTCAGTTCCCACCCAATCCCGGGAAATGAAAAAGCCGTTTCAAACGTCATCAACGAACTGTCTGCACAGGGTGCCAACGTCGTATTCCAGGACGTTCACGTATCCGGACATGCCTGCCAGGAGGAGATCAAGCTGATCTACTCCCTGGTAAAACCGAAATACGCGATCCCGGTACACGGCGAATACCGCCACTTAAAAGCACACGCAGAAGTAGCACAGAGCCTCGGCATCCCGAAAGAGAACATCTTCCTCATGTATTCCGGTGATGTCATGGAACTCGATGAGGACGGCGCAGCAGTAACTGGCAAAGTCCACACCGGAGCCATCATGGTCGATGGACTCGGCGTTGGTGATGTAGGAAATATCGTCCTGCGTGACCGCCAGCATCTGTCCGAGGACGGAATCATGGTCGTTGTACTGACTCTCGAAAAGAGAACGAACCAGCTTCTGGCCGGCCCGGACATCGTATCCCGCGGTTTCGTTTATGTACGCGAATCCGAGGATTTGATGGGCGAGGCAAGAGAAGTTGTAGAAGAGGCACTGGATGGCTGCCTTTCCAAAAATATCTCCGACTGGGGCAAGATCAAATCCACGATCAAAGATGCCCTCGGCGATTATGTATGGAAGAAAACAAAGAGAAGACCGATGATCCTTCCGATCATCATGGAGGCATAAATACCATGGACAAAGTAACAGAATGTCTGGATGCGCTCATCGAAGAAATGAGGGAGAGCAGGGCATATCAGAATTACTTGTGGATGGAAGAGGAACTTGAAAAAGACCCGGACTTAAAAAGCCGGGTCGACGACTATCGAATCCGCAACTACCGACTGCAGCAGTCCGAAAACGTAGACCTTTACGATGCGGTAGATTCCCTGGAGCGGGATTCCTACGCACTCCGCAAAAGCGAGAAGGCAAACGCTTATCTTGAGGCGGAGCTTGAGGTCTGTAAGATGGTACAGAAGGTGCAGGACCGTATTTCAGAAGAAATCCGCATCGGCGTACCGGAAATCTAAAACCGAAAATCAAAAGGAGAGCGCCCATGTCCGAAAAGAAAAGGGATGCCGGATACCGCGCAGCGCTGACAGGTGCGAAAGGAACCGTGCGCCTGCTCATTTACGTCTGCGTGATTCTTGTGATCATTCTGGCAGCGAAAACTTCATATCAGTTTGGATATGACGTGTTTGCCGAGGAGCCAGTCGCATCCAGAGGAAAAGGAAAGGAAGTCACCGTACAGGTGCGTTCCGGCATGGAGGCAAAAGAACTCGGTGAACTCCTGAAAGACAACGGACTGATCGACGAAAGCATTCTGGTTTTCGAAGTCCAGTACCGCCTGTCCGGCTATTACGGCGGCATCAAGGACGGTTCCTACGTGCTGAACACCGCACAGACCGTCGATGAAATGCTGGAAATTCTGGCGGGCGTCAACACCGAAGGACAGCCGTCCGCGGAATAACGCACGTTTGCAAAACAAGAGGAATCTTACATGATAATAGACGAACGAATGGTAACCTACATCAATTCCCTGGACACCGGCCACACCCCGTTTCTGGAAAATCTGGAGCGGACGGCCAAACAGACAAAAGTGCCGATCATTCGCCGTGAAATGCAGAGCTTTTTAAAAGTATTCTTAAAGATGAAACAGCCAAAGAGAATCCTGGAGGTAGGAACTGCCGTAGGATTCTCTGCTGTTTTCATGGCACAGTACGGTGAAGCGGACGCAGAGATTACCACAATAGAAAATTACGAAAAACGCATCCCGATCGCACGGGAGAACTTCGAAAAATCCGGCTTCGCCGACCGCATCACGCTGATCCCGGGAGACGCTGCAGAAGTCTTAAAAACCCTGGACGGCCCATACGATTTTATCTTTATGGACGCCGCTAAGGGACAGTACATCCACTTCCTGCCGGAAGTCCTGCGTGTCCTTGATAAGAACGGCGTACTGATCACCGACAACGTGCTGCAGGACGGCGACGTCATCGAATCCCGCTTCGCCGTGGAACGCCGGAACCGCACGATCCACAAACGGATGCGGGAATACTTATTTGAACTGACACACAATGAAGGGCTGCTGACATCGGTCGTGCCGCTGGGAGATGGAATCGCGATCACGATGAAAAGCCATGAGAAGAGAGAGGAAACAACATGAGAAAACCGGAATTACTGGTTCCAGCCAGCAGTCTGGAAGTATTAAAAGTAGCAGTGATCTTCGGCGCAGATGCCGTATATATCGGCGGAGAAGTCTTCGGACTCCGCGCGAAGGCGAAGAACTTTTCGATGGAAGATATGAAAGAAGGCGTGGAGTTTGCGCATGCGCATGGCGTAAAGGTCTATGTCACCGCGAATATTCTGGCACATAATCAGGATCTGGAGGGTGTGCGGGCTTACTTTGCCGAATTGAAAGAGATCGGGCCGGATGCACTGATTATTTCCGATCCGGGAGTCTATCGCATCGCCATGGAAGTGTGCCCGGAGATTGAGCGGCATATCAGTACACAGGCGAATAATACGAACTATGGGACGTATCAGTTCTGGTATGAGCAGGGTGCGAAGCGCGTCGTGACGGCGAGGGAGCTGTCGCTGGCGGAGATCAAAGAGATTCGGGAGTACATTCCGGAGGAGATGGAGATCGAGACGTTTATTCATGGGGCGATGTGTATTTCGTACTCGGGAAGATGTCTGCTGTCCAATTATTTCACGGGAAGAGATGCGAACCAGGGCGCCTGCACCCATCCGTGCCGGTGGAAGTATGCGGTCGTGGAAGAGTCCAGACCGGGGGAGTATCTGCCGGTGTATGAGAATGAGAGAGGGACGTATATCTTTAACTCGAAAGATCTTTGTATGATTGAGCATATCCCGGATTTGTTGGATGCGGGGATTGACAGTTATAAGATTGAAGGAAGAATGAAGACGGCGCTGTATGTGGCGACGGTGGCAAGGACGTATCGGAAGGCAATTGATGATTATCTGGAGAGCCCTAAGAAGTATGAGGAGAATATGGAGTGGTATCGGGATCAGATCTCGAACTGTACGTACAGGCAGTTTACTACGGGATTTTTCTATGGGAAGCCGGATCATGAGAGCCAGATTTATGATAGTAATACGTATGTGAAGGAGTATACGTATCTGGGGATTGTTGGGGAGAAGAATGAAAAAAGCAGATATGCGATTGAGCAGAGGAATAAGTTTTCGGTTGGGGAAGAGATTGAAGTGATGAAACCGGATGGGGAGAATGTCCGCGTTACGGTGAAGGGGATCTGGGATGATGAAGGGAACCAGATGGAGAGTGCTCCGCATCCGAAGCAGAAATTGTGGATTGATCTTGGCGTGGAATTGGATAGGTTTGATATTTTGAGAAGGAAAGAAATGGAATAGGATAGGAAAATAAAAGGGATTAGGAACGTGTCATTTTCGAAAGGTTGCTAATCCTTTTTTGTGCGAATAGAGATTATGTAAAGCAATGGTAATGATAAAAGAAACAAATAGGAAAAAGTTCGACATTCTGTGAAGAAAGTTGCTTCATAATGTTTACAAACTGGAGCAAATAAGCTAGAATGTACATGATATTATTGGACTAAGGCTAAATGCTGTTTTAATAGGCCATAAGTCACAAAAATATGGTAAGTATCATTACAAACGGAATGTATATGACTGGCAATGTCTGGTCTACAAACCGTATTGATGTTGCATGGTCGAAAAGAACCTGTTTTGTACACTCAACACAGTGCAATGATGTTGCATAATGCACTGAAATATGGGAGTGAAACGGGCGATTATGGTATATATTGACGAAAAAGCCTGAAAGAAAACCAAATGTAGAACACATCGGCGAGTAATGGATAGGAAAACTGCTGAAATGACCTTTTTGATGATAAATACATCAAAAATCCATGAGTTTATCATCTACTTCGTAAAACGGCTGTTGAGTAGAGCATGAGTGATGGTGATAAGTACATATCAGTAAGTGATGTTGTGTGATGGAGCGGTATGTATTGTTCATGTTGAACAATAGAGAATAGGAAGTAAACAAATGGTGTGTACAGTTTCGATAAAACTCATACGCCAACAGGGTTTGATACAACACTACAACACTTAGAAAAAACATCATAATAGGACATACGAGGTTCGACTGTATAAAGCAGCATTTCGGTTATAGCGGAATAGAAACGAGTGTACTCAACGGATGTTTTATGAAGTAGAAAACAGGGGAAATATGATTGCTGCACCGAAATGGTACGAAAGCATAAGAAAATACTTAGCCGTGTGGATGAACACACGGGAGATTTAGAGAGAAATACCATCCAATGAGGATGTGTAGATAGATGAAAATCTGGGGATGAAGGAGATCAGAGGACATGAAAGTATGTTTGGTTGGTTCGTCAGGAGGACACCTGACACATTTATATATGTTGAAGCCGTTTTGGAAAGATAAGGATCATTTTTGGGTTACATTTGATAAAGAGGATGCAAGAAGCCTACTCGAAGGCGAAAAAATGTATCCGTGTTACTATCCGACCAATAGAAGTCTGAAAGCTCTTATCAAAAATACCAAAATTGCATGGAATGTGTTACACAAAGAAAAGCCAGATTTGATTATTTCCTGTGGTGCAGCGGTTGCGGTCCCGTTCTTCTACATTGGAAAAATGCTGGGCGCAAAGCTGGTTTATATTGAGGTTTTTGATCGAATTGATAAACCGACAATGACGGGAAAGATGGTTTACCCCATTGTGGACAAGTTTGTTGTGCAGTGGGAGGAACAGAAAAAGGTATATCCAAAGGCGGTTAACCTTGGCAGCATATTCTAAGTAGGGGGCGAGAAAATGATTTTTGTGACGGTAGGAACACATGAGCAGCCGTTTAATCGGCTGATTCAAAAGATAGATGAACTAAAGAAAGATGGCACGATTCAGGATGATGTAATTATCCAGACGGGCTTCAGTACATATGAACCGAAGTATTGCCAGTGGAGCAAGTTGATTCCATACCAGCAGATGGTAAAAAATGTGGCCGATGCCCGCATTGTGATTACTCACGGTGGTCCGGCAAGTTTCATTATGCCATTGCAGATTGGTAAGACACCTATTGTTGTGCCGCGTCAGCACCAGTTCAACGAGCATGTAAATGACCACCAGGTTGAGTTTGCAAGGAATGTGGCTCAGAGAATGGGAACGATTATTCCAGTGGAGGACATTAATACACTGGGAGATATCATAACGAACTATGATCAGATTGTTGCCGACATGGGACATGGTATGAGTAGTAATAATGCCAAGTTTAATGAGAAACTTGAAAAACTGGTAGACGATTTGTTTGGTGGGGAAAACTGATGAAAGAATTACTAATAATGGCAAAGTCACTAGGTGGCGGCGGATCTGAAGTGGCTTTGATAGAATTAATTAATGCACTTCCCGAAGAACTTTACAATATAACACTTGTATTGCTTGATTCGGACAATGAATATGCTTACCGTCTAAAAAAGAATGTTAATATTGTTCAGTTGACTTTTAATAGTTCTTTTGCAAAATCACTGGTTTCAATGTATGCTTTTCCGGCAAAGGTATTGAAAAAATTATCGGTTAACTCATTTATTGCATATTATGATTTTATTTCGAATTGTGTGACGAACGTTTTTGAAAAGACTTATGACATTGCTATTGACTTCTATGGATATGGTTCATTTGTGACAGCTTTCTTGGCGACGAAAATACAAGCAAAGAAAAAGGCAACATGGCTTCATGATGAAAAACTATACTGGATGAAAAGCGTTCAAAAATACTTATGCGAATATGACAAGATTTATGGCGTGTCCCAGGCAGTTGTTGATGCATTTTGTAGAGAGTATCCGCATTATAAAGATAAGGCTGCCGTATTTTATAATGTAATTGATATTGAAGAAATCAAGCGAAAGTCTGAACAAGATGAGATAATACCGTTCAAGGAAAGCTTTAATATTGTAACTGTTGGTCGATTGACAGAACAGAAAGGCTATGACATTGCTATAAAAGCAGCAAGCATTTTGAAGAAGAGGAAAATCAATTTTGCATGGTATGCTATTGGTGGTGGCAGAGATGAAAAAAAGCTAAAGAAATTAGTAGAGAAGTACTGTCTGGAAAATCAATTTGTGTTTCTTGGTCGTAAAAAAAATCCATACCCATATATGAAGCACTGCGATTTATATGTTCAACCATCTCGCCATGAGGGGTATGTAATTACTTTGGTAGAGGCACGTGCATTATGTTTGCCAATTCTGTCTTCGGACATTCCTTCAGCAAGAGAGCAGATACAAGATGGCATCAATGGATATATTGCGGATTTAAGTGCGGAAGCCCTAGCAGACAAAATTGAGTACTTGTATAACAATCCTTCTCAAATGGAAAAGACTGTTGAGCATTTGAAAGAACATCCGATTGATTTCTCTACTGAGTTGCTGAAGTTAGAAAAAATTTGAAAAGAGATTGTTTATGAGAAAAACTAAAGTAGTAATGATAACTTCATACTTTGATAGAAATGGTGTGACATCCCAGGTAATGAATTATGCTACGAACCTGAATAAAAATAAATTTCAGGTATCGATTGCAGCTGGGGAACCTTATGACATCGGTTACGAAAAATTGTGCCAAGAGAATAATATAGAATTATGCAAGTTGCCCCGAAAGCAAAAGAATGTATATGCCTATTATAGGACGGTTTATTCTTTCCTAAAAAAAAAGAAACCAGATATTGTTCACGTACATGGCAGCAGTGCATTAATTACCGTAGAACTATTAGTCGCTATGTTAGCAGGAGTGCCTGTTCGGGTTTCTCATAGTCATAATACAATTTGCTCACATCCGCTGTTACATAAGACACTAAAACCGCTTTTGAAAGTGGTGTCAAATTGTTATTTAGCTTGTGGTGAACTTGCAGGAAAGTGGATGTATGGTGATGGAGCGTTTAAGATTATTCCGAATGCTTTTGAGACGAATGCATTTGTTTTGAATTCAGAGACTAGATTATCGATTAGAAAAAAACTAGGGGTAAGCGATAATTTAGTAATTGGACATATAGGAAAATTTAACTACCAGAAAAATCAAAATTATTTGATTCGCGCTTTTGAAAAACTGTCGCATAAAGATGGTAAAGCAATACTGCTTTTGGTGGGAAATGGACCAGATTTGGCGGAGATAAAAAATCAGGCACAGCATACAACCTGTGCAGATCGTATTGTCTTTTGGGGAGAAACTGCAAATCCAGAAAGTTTATATTCTGCTATAGATATCTTTGCTCTACCTTCTAGATTTGAAGGGCTGCCTGTAGTACTTCTTGAAGCACAAATTTCAGGATTGCCTTGTATCGTGTCGGATAAAGTAACACGAGAGGTTGATTTTGGGGATATTATTTGGAAATCAATAGAGGATAATCCACAAATATGGGCAGATACAATTTTATCAATGGGGCAAAGAACAGAAGAACAGAGAAAGCAATATTGTTTAAAACATGCAAAACAAATTGCACAGTATGATATTCAAGAATCTGCAAAAAAGGTTGAAAATATTTATGAGCGTCAACTGCAAAAAAAGAAAAAGTTGTTGTAAATTATTGATAAAAATCAATGGCTGAATGAATGCACAGAAACGGGGTACGCAAGTTGATAAAGCAGCCTTATATAGACGAATTATTTTACCTATTAGAAGTGACAAAGCATTCAAGGAATTATTTAATTGTTCACCAGTTTATGAAGTGCAATTTTATAATGGCTTATTATGAGCTTTTTGGAAAAAGTAAATATGTAAATACCACTTCTGTTATAAAACAATTATAATGGAAACCTCTGTTTTTTGTCGTATTTGTTTGTGACAGATTAGCAAGGAGAATTATGAAGATACTTCACAAAGGATGTATTGGTTTAGTAAGTGCTTGGAAAGTGTTGTGTGCCAAAATTTGTGCTTGTGGAAAGTTTCAAGCAACATGGGTCAATTCTATTAGAGGAGCGCTTAAAATTGAAATTATAGGCAATGGATGTATTGCAGTTGGACATTTCTTGATGTCAAGAGGGCCGCTTTATCTAAAATCTGTGAATGGTGGGAAAATTACTATTGGCGAAAATGTTTTTTTTAATCATAACTGTTCACTTACTTGTGCGGAAAGTGTTGTGATTGGAGATAATTGTATGTTTGCCAATAATCTTGTTATTATTGACCATGACCATAAAATTCTAAAAGACGGCGTGGCTGGAGCGCTTGTATCAGAGCCTATCATAATTGAAGAGCGTGTTTGGTGTGGAGCAAATGTTACGATAACAAAGGGTGTCCATATTGGAAGAGGAGCAGTAATTGGAGCAAATGCAGTAGTGGTAAATGATGTTAAAGCATATTCAACTGTTGCAGGCGTTCCCGCCAAGAAAATTAAATAACACAAAATAGCTGAAAAAATAAAATTAGAAATGATGATACTTTCATGAGTAGAATTCTTCTCACCAATATAACAAACATTTCTGAATTTTAAAATGACAGATCATTCGACAAAATTGAGTAGACTTTTGAAAAAAAAGTTTTCAGGTATATATTATGTGTCAATCGTTGGCGCCTTAACGGATAAATGAAAATATGTAATAGTATTTTCTTGTCGCTATACAGCCCTGCTGCTCAATACATATGCTGCGTAGTGTGACAATCTTATAGGTAATTATATTGAGAAAGAAGATAGTTTGGAAAAGCGAAAGGCGGTCAGGATGTTTCACGATACATTGATACCTTTTGCAGAAAGATGGATTATAAATATGAAAGAAGAAATAACAGTAATAGTTCCGGTTTATAATGTAAAACCGTATTTGCGGCAAGCATTAGATAGCATTAGAGAACAAAGCTATTCCAATTATAAAATGATTGTAGTGGATGATGGATCAACGGATGGATGTGCAGAAATTTGTGATGAATATAAAGCTGCTGATCCTCGGATAGAAGTAGTTCATAAAAAAAATGGTGGACTAATGTCTGCATGGGTATGCGGATTGGAACAGGTAAAAACAGAATTTGTTGTGTTTGTTGATAGCGATGACTACATAGCTGTTGATATGTTGCAGATTTTTATGGAAAGTCAGAGAAAAAACAATGCAGATGTGGTTATCGGAAATTATAAGTGGTTTAATGAATCCAATACGGTAAGGGAGAAGAATAAACACAAAGCTGGATTTTACTCAAAAGAAAGAATGTTAAAAGAAATTTATCCGAACATGATCAATGCGGGGAAATTTCAGAGCAGAGGATTAGTATTATCACGATGGGGAAAATTGATTAGAACGAACTTGATTCGTGAAAATCTCAAGTACTGTGACCTAAGAATCTCATATGGAGAAGACTTAAATATAATGATTCCTGTTTTCTGTGATTGCAATTCAATAGAAATTGTAGAAGAGCAAAGTTCGGATTATCACTATAGAATGAATCCACATTCAATTCTTCATACATATAAGTCAACGATGCTCCAGCAGGTAGAATTGCTATATGAAAAATTAAATCAGGCAGTTTCAGACAAAAGGATGGACTACTTAAAGACTCAATTGCAGGCAGATTACCTGGCAGCAATTGTACAGTGTTTTAAGAATGAGTTATCGAATACTAATGGGAAAAAAGTGATTGTAAATAATATAGAACTTATGGGTGAAAATAAAAAGGTGAAAAAAGCAATATCTGAAGTGGATTGGAAAAATTATGAATTGAAAAATAAAGTTATAATATATTCCTTGAAGCACCGAAATTTTTTCACGAGGGATTTTTTGATAGGAATTTTGCAACACATAAAGTGATTTTATTTACATCAAACTAATAGAGGACTTATATGAATAAAGAATTTTCAATAATAATACCAGTATATAATGTTGCAAATTATTTAGATAAAGCAATTGAGTCGGTTCTTTCACAAAATATTAGTGCAGATATGTATGAAATAATATTGGTGGATGACGGTTCTACAGATGCCAGTGGAGATAAATGCGATCAATGGGAAAATAGATTTCCGACTTTAATTAAAGTGATTCACAAAAAAAATGCGGGTCTTGGCTTTGCAAGAAATTCTGGACTGGAGGTCGCATCAGGTGAGTACATCATATTTTTGGATAGTGATGATTACTGGATTGATGATGATGCACTTAGGAAATTTGAAATTAAGATAAAAGAAGAAAACCCTGACGTCGTCGTGTTTAAAAATTGTATCTACGATGAATTGACAGGAACTTTTAAGGAGCCCAAAAAAGATAGAGAATCAGAAATTGCGTTGGAAGATGCGATAAAGCTAGAGTACTTTGACTTTTCTGCATGGAATAAAGCTGTTAAAAGGTCGTTACTTGTAGATAATAATATAGCTTTTAAAAAAGGAATATCTGAGGATATGCTTTGGAGTTATAAGATCCTTTTGTACTCTAAGAAAATTTCTTTCTGCCTAGAAAAAAGTGTATATGCGTATAGAAAAGGACGAACAGGATCTTTGACCGCACAAAAATGTGTTACATATAGAGAAGAATACTTTAAGATATTAGATGATATCGGAAACTTAATGAGGTCTAATGAAAATATTAAGGCGGCAGATTTATATGCTTCGATGGTATATATAACTCTTTTTAGATATCTGAGAAATAGTTTAGACTTGAACGAACAGGATGTGGATTTCGTGCAATGTTTGAGTAAAAATAAGAGCATGCTTAGATGTTGCGCAAATTGGAAGATAGCTATTATCCGGTTTATGATTTATACGCTAGGAGTTAAAAATACAATTGCAATGTTTAGAAAGGTAAAACGTTAATCACATTTTAGAGAAAGGGAAAAAATTGAAGGTTTATAGATATCAAATAATAAGTGCTTTGGTGCTTCTTTTATGCGTCGATGTCACTTATCTGAATGAAATATTTCATAGACTTCCAACAATACAGTACTATGGACGCTGCGTAGTACTTCTATATATGCTACTTGATTGTGTTAGATATAGACGACATTTATCAAAAATATTAAAGTGCATATTTGTTTTTGTACTGTGGGTATTAGGAATTACATATATTCGTGGGGGAGAATTAATTGAGGCACTTAAAGTCTTTTCTTCACCGCTGCTACTGTGTGTTTATATTGAAAAAAAACGAAATTCGACCCAATTATATGGATACTTAGATACATGGAAAAGCGTGCTGCTTGTTTTTGTTTGCATCGATTTCTTTACACAAATTCTTTTTCCACATGGGATGTATAGAGATACAATGTACTCCTTAAATTGGTTCTTAGGATATAAAACCGCAAGATTAGCGTTTTCATTACCATTGTGTGTACTATCCTCAATTGTGGATATGCATAATAGAAAACGGTTAACATGGAGGACATGGATATGTTATGCTCTTTCGGTTGAAACACTATTTTATTCACAAGCGACAGCAGCATCTATTACAATTCTGATTGTAGAAATATTGATTGCATTAATATGTATTAACCGAAGAGGAAAATTCACAGAAAGAGTATGGGAAAAGCTACTTAATTTAAAATTCGTTTTGGCAATATATGCCGTTATTTCGGTTTTGGTTGTGTATGTACAAAACTCGCCACAAATTCAATATATTTTAGTAAACATTATGCATAAAGATCCTACTTTAACTACAAGAACATATATTTGGAACTTGTGCATTGAGAGCCTGGCAAAGCAGCCCCTTACAGGGCTGGGATACTTGAATTCACTAAGCTATCAGAATTTAACAAACAATATGTATGCTACTTCAGCTCATAATATGTCGCTTTCAATTCTGATTTCTGGTGGATTCATAGGCTTGGCCATATATGTAATTATTATAATCGTTGCATGGCAGAGTTTCAAAATAAATATATCGATTGAAAAAAAGATTACAAGTATTGCTATAATTGCAATTTTAATAATTGGAATGACGTCATCTTCTATGGTGTTTAGTTCCTGTGCTTTTATTTTTTATGAACTTATGGCAATATTGGATATGCCTCCTTTAAGGAAAAATTTCAATATAAAAAGTGGTGAAGATTAAAGAAAGTTGGATTTAAAGTGGATAAGAAAATGCAAAACAAGGTGTCTATTATTGTTCCAGTTTATAAAGTCGAGAAATACCTTAATAACTGCATACGAAGCATTGTAGAACAAACGTATTCTAATCTGGAAGTTATACTGATTGATGATGGATCGCCAGATGGTTGCCCACAAATATGTAATGAGTGGCGGCAAAAAGATACAAGGATTAAAGTAATTCATCAAGAAAACTTAGGAGTTAGTGCTGCACGAAATAGGGCGATTGAATGTATATCTGGCGAGTATATATTATTTGTTGATTCTGATGACTGGATTGCAAACAATATGGTCGAAGTGTTGGTGCATGGAATGGAGTCATCAGAAGATGTTGATGCTGTATTTTGTGGATATGTTGAAGTTGATGAAGATGATAACCTTATCCGAAAAGTTATGCCCAAACATAAGGAAATTGTTAATCGGAATCAAGGGGTAGAATTGATTTTTGGAGAATATGGGACTTTTTTGTGGAATAAGCTGTTCCGTGCAAAGTTGATTGGGAATAATTCATTATTTGATCTAGAATTAAAAATTGGAGAAGATGAGCTGTGGATGGTTGATGTGCTGAAGAAGTCCAGAAGAATCCTTGCGATTGACAATCCTTTATATTATTATAGGCGAAGAATGGATGGAGCATCTAACGATTATGCTTTGAGTTCCAAAAGGTTATCTGAGATTACAGCACAACAGAAAACATTAAAAAGCATAGTTGATTATAGGTCTGATACTTTAATTAGTCTTGTTGAATGTAGATTGTATTACTGTGGGAATAAAATCATGAGATTGGCCTATTACCAGAAACAATATGATATATTTGACATGATAGATTCTGAAATTGAAGAAGGAAGAAAAATATGGTATAAGACACATCATAATCATTTAGGAAATTGCCGTAGAAGAATGGTGGAAGTTATGATGCGGGCGAGAGTCCCACAAAAAATAGTAAGGATTCTGGATAAAAATGATATGATAGAGTGGAAGAGGTGATAGAAATTGATTTATCTAAAGGCTTTTTTAGATGAAAACTTGGGGGATGACTTATTTGTACAAATTGTTGTGCATAGGTATCCAAATAGTGAGTTCCTGCTTTTTGCAAGCGACGAATATCCTGTGAACTTTGGCAATAATGTACATTTCACATTTTCAAAAGACTCATATAAAGGGCTGGAACAGAAAATAAAATTATATGACAACAGAAGAAAAAGTAGATTACAAAAAAAATGCTTCCCAATTTTTTTTAGACCAGATCATAAAGAAGAAAGAGCTATTGTAAAGTATGCAGATGCAAACATATATGTAATAGGTTCTGGATTTATGGAAGGCGGAAAAATAGGAATTTGGAGCAAATTGGAAGAATGGCTTTATTATAAGAGGAAGCCATACATTTTAGGATGCAATTTTGGTCCTTTTTTTTCAAACCAATATAAAAACTATTATGAAAGACTATTTGCAAAAGCAAACGATGTATGCTTCAGAGAATCATATTCATGCGACATTTTTCCTGAATTAAAAAATGCTAGATGGGAAAGCGATATTGTATTTTCCTATAATGGATATGTCGATGAAAAATTTGGCCGAAATAATGGAAAATATGTTGTTATTTCAGTGGTCAATTTAGATAAAGACGGAACGAAGAATCAGAATAAAGAGGGATACTATAGATTTATTCTTGGAATTGCAAAATATTTCTGTGAACGGAAAACAAAGGTTGTGTTTGTAGGATTTTGCAAGAATCAAGGGGATGATGTTGCGATAGAAAATATCGTAAAGAACATTCGGCCTGAATTCCATAAGCAAATTGAAATTATTAATTACCCACAAAATAATATGTTTTATATTTTAGGTGTGCTTAAGGATGCTGAGGCTGTATTTGCAAGTAGATATCATGCGGGAATTATTGGAATGTTATATGGACGGAAAACATACTTCCTATCATATAGCGATAAAATGGTAAATGTTCTAAAAGACATTGATGAAAAAATTCGGTATATAAATATTAATGAAGAAATTAATGTTGACGTAAATGAATTTATTTTGCAATATGGATATGAAATTTTACCAGCGCGGTTGGATGAAATAAAAAAATCTGCAGAACGTCAGTTTTTAAAACTTGATTCGTTATTAAAATAATAGGTCAGGAGAATGTATGAGATATAAAGGCATACGGAGAAATACATGAAAATTAATAGAACAGAAAACGCAGTTAGGAATATACTATTTGGTGGAATACTTCGTGTTTATCAAATTGTGATTCCGTTTGTTATGCGCACCGTCATGATATATTGTATGGGTGTGCAATATTTGGGCTTAAATAGTCTTTTTACATCAATACTACAGGTTCTAAATCTTGCAGAACTTGGTGTCGGAAGTGCAATGGTTTATAGCATGTATAAACCTATAGCAGAAGATGATACAGATACAATATGTGCCTTAATGGGACTATATCGAACTTATTATCAATGTATTGGCTTGATTATTGCAGTGATTGGAGTGGGATTAACACCTTTTATTCCTAAACTGATAAAGAGCGATCTTCCGGTTGGTATAAATATTTATGCTCTTTATTTATTGAATCTTTCTGCGACGGTTTTGTCATATTGGCTATTTGCTTACAAAAATAGTCTATTGCAGGCGCATCAAAGAATTGATGTAACGAGTAAAGTTACTTTGATAACGAATACTTTTCAATATGTGGTACAAATTTTTGTCCTTGCGGTGTTAAAAAATTATTATATATTTGTTGTTGTTATGCTTCTGACACAGGCAATGACAAATATTATTACATCAATAGTAGTTACAAAAATGTACCCAAATTATAATGCGAGAGGAAGATTGTCAAAAGAAATAGTCATATCGATTAATCACAGGATACGAGATTTGTTTACATCAAAAATAGGAGCAGTTATTGTAAATTCTGCGGACACAATAGTCATTTCCGCTTTCTTGGGATTGACAATGTTGGCGATTTATCAAAATTATTTTTATATTTTGTCTGCGATTATTAGTATTGGTACAATTGTTTTCTCGGCTTGCACGGCTGGAATAGGTAATAGTTTGATTGTTGAGTCCAAAGAAAAAAACTTTTATGACTTGCGTAAATTCACTTTTATGGTGGCGTGGTTCGCAGGTTTTGGTACAGTATGTTTGCTATGTCTCTATCAGCCATTTATGGACATTTGGGTGGGAAAGGATCTTGAATTAGAGTTTTTGGCAATTATCTGTTTTTGTGTTTATTACTTCGTCTATGAAATAAACCAGTTATTGAATTTATATAAAGATGCGGCAGGCATTTGGCATGAAGATCGTTTTAGAACTTTGATTACTGCATTTTCGAACCTCATAATGAACTTGATCATGGTTCAATTTTGGGGTATTTATGGAGTAATACTTTCTACTGTTCTTTCAACTGTATTTATTGGGATGCCATGGCTATTACATAACCTATTTACGGTATTATTTAATAAGAACCAGCTTGTGCCGTATTTTAAAAGACTGATGATGTATGCAGCGGTTACAGTTGCTACATGTATTATAACTTATGGAATTTGTACAACAGTTAAACTAAGGGGATGGACTTTATTAGTAATCCGATTGATAATTTGTTGTACTATACCAAATATAATGTTTATGATTTTGTATCGAAAATTACCTGAATTTAAAGATAGTTTTGCTATGATTAAAAAAATACTGAAAAAGAATTTGTAAGAAGAGAGGAATAATATGGAAACTAGTATACTTATCATGGCCGCCGGAATCGGCAGCCGCTTCGGAACAGGAATAAAACAGTTGGAGCCGGTCGATGATGCTGGACATATCATCATGGACTACTCAATCCATGATGCGATTGAAGCTGGTTTCAATCATGTGGTATTTATCATCCGTAAGGATATCGAGAAGGAGTTCAAAGAGGTCATCGGTGATCGCATTGCCGCTATTTGCTCTTCTCATAATGTAACTGTGGACTATGTTTTCCAGGATATCAACGATATTCCGGGAGAACTTCCGGCAGGCCGTACAAAGCCGTGGGGAACTGGTCAGGCCGTGCTTGCTGCGAAAAATGTGATCGAGACTCCGTTCATTGTGATCAATGCAGATGATTACTATGGCAAGGAAGGTTTCAAGGCTGTCCACGAGTATCTGGTGAATAGCGGAAAGTCTTGTATGGCTGGTTTCGTTCTGAAGAACACTCTGTCCGATAACGGCGGTGTGACTCGCGGTATCTGCAAGATGGGCGAGGATAACAACTTGACTGAGGTTGATGAGACCAAGAACATCGTAAAGACTGCTGATGGAGCAGAGGCAGACGGAAAAGTGATTGATGTTGATTCTCTGGTTTCTATGAATATGTGGGGATTAACTCCTGATTTTCTGGATGTACTGGAAGAGGGCTTCAAAGAGTTCTTTGAGAAAGAAGTTCCGGGCAATCCGTTGAAAGCAGAGTATCTGATCCCTATCTTCATCGGCGAACTGCTGGAGCAGGGAAAGATGTCAGTGAAGGTTCTGAAAACCAACGATACATGGTATGGTATGACCTATCATGAAGATGTCGCAGCAGTAAAGGGCAGTTTCAAGGAGATGCTGGAGAACGGCGTGTATAAGGCTGACTTGTTCAGTGATCTGTAAACGACGATGAAAGAAACGATTGATTTACTCGGAAAGATCCTTACAAACATTCTGACTGCTCTCTATGAACCGTTTGGATTCTCACTCTTTCTTTTCTTCCTAGCCATGTTTTTCTATTTTTATGCGTATGAGCCAATACATGCGGGCAAAGGATGGAGGAGTGCCATAGTGACATGGTATCAGAAGTTCAAGGAGAGTGTGTTCTTTCGGAAGTTGTTCTTACTGGCCTTTGTGACATCAATGATTTTGTTTAGGACGTTACTAAACCGTAATCTATGGCTAAATCCTTTATCCGATGTTATGGGAGGTTGGGGAATCTGGGAGACAAAGAATGGTGAACAGGTTCTGACCACTGAGTGCATTGAAAATGTGATCATGATGGTGCCGTTTTCAGCAGTAGTGATGTGGACATTCGGAGAGAAGATTGGAAACGGCTAGAAAAAGATACTGTGGCAAAGCGGAAAGATAGCATTTATCTTTTCTGTAAGTATTAAGATGCTACAATTATTGCTTCGCTTGGGTACATTCCAGCTATCAGACATCTTCTATAACACAGTCGGTGGAATGATCGGCGGATTGATGTATTGTGCGGTGATGAAGGCAAGAAAACGTCTGTAAAAAGGGGTTGAAATTGTGATATACTGGGAGCGGAAGCTCCCTACGTTGCTCTTTAAATAATCACACACCTCTCCGTGGTGAGCAGCAGGCAACGATCTTATGATCGGCGAAGATGTGAAGATGCAATGGCGAAAAGATGTGAAACATGATTAGATATAGTGTAAAGGTAAATGACCAAATATATCAGGTGGATTTAGAGAAAGACACAACAATACACGATGCTGAAAGTACAGAATCAAGTGCCGATATTTGTTTTGAGGCAATAAAGGCGGAATATGATTATTGTGTTACAAGAGCGGAAAAGCTAGAAAACAAGGTATACATTTTATTAGCTGCTTGCGCATTTGTGTTTGTTTTATTAACAACGCAAATTGAAAAGGCTGGAAAATTAGGGGTGCCTCAAAGTGGTCCTGAATTGTTAGGAATAATTATATATGCAATCTTACTTGTTGTGGCTGTTATAAGCAATGTTGGAATGCTTGTTATGACCGTTAGTTTATTGAAGAGTGTGAGATTTGAAAGATTGGATGCTGGATTACTATTAACAGAAGGAGTTCCAGATGAAAAAGACACAACAGCAGTGAGGTTTATTGGAAGGCTTTATGTCCAACATACATCGAAGAATAATACAGTATTAGAAAAAGGCTATACAGCATTTAATAGGTGCGTTAATGCATTCTGCGTGAGTATTGTTGCTTTGATTGCGTTAGCGATTATTAGTATTTTTTTAGGATTATAGGGGGAAAAGTGCTATGCCAGATAGAGAAGATATGAAGAGCATACTTGAAGCATGTAGAAAAACTGGACCAATGGATGAGAATTTGGTTCGAGGTACAGCGGAATCGAGTTCTAGGAATAGCGAAGAGTATCACGCAGATGCCATGCGAGGTACAAATTATCTTCAGTTCTCGTATGATGGAAATGAAAATAAAGGTAACGATAACGAGTAATCTTTTAATATTTTGAAGAAGGAAAGAGGTTATACGTATGCCAAGAACCAAAGGCAGCAAAAACCGCCCAAAACCAATATCACCAAAGACTACGCAACCCAGATTGTAGAGAAGCAGGAGACTATTGCGTCTCTGAATACCGAGATCGCATCCATCCAGAAAGCGATTGGGGAGCAGAAGAACACATTGAAAGAGAAGAAGTCTGCTCTGAAGAAGGCCGAAAAAGAAGTGGCATCTCTGGAAGCGAAGAAGGCAAAGGCAGATGCTAAGGCCGCTGAAGAAGCTAAGAAGACCGAAGTGGAGGCTGTGTTGAAGAAGCTGCTGGCAAGCGGGATGAGCGCGTGTTTTTTGCAAGACCTTTTTGCATAAAATTGCAAAAACTTTTTGTAGGTCGTTGCAGCTGCATTTTGTAGGTAATTGCAAGCCCGGCTGGCAGTCATGGTACCTGCCAGCTATTTAAAAGAGCATTGCAGACATTCTTTAAATATTTTGTCTGCGTAGAAGCAGACTTTACTTTAGGGCAATTTACCCATTCTGACTGTTGATCTTTGAAAGTGTTTCATTAATGCTGGATTCCCGTAATCGGTTATTGACACCAGGAAACAGGATCAGTTCTACATGATGGGTCAGCCTGCCGATAAGTGCCGTTGTCATCCGCTGGTCGTAAAGAACATTCACCCATTGGGAGAATTCCAGGTTTGTATTCAGGATGACAGATTTCTGCTCGTGTATCTCAGACAGATAATCAAACAGAAGCTGCGAACCGTTCCTGTCATATGGAACATAGCCGAATTCATCCAGGATCAGGATCTGTGCGCTGTTTAATTTCTTTTTCAACGTACTGAGCGGTCATATTTTTACTCGGTCGGTTCTCCAGCAGAAATTTAAGATATCCGTAGATGTTCAGCCCATGTGCTTTGGCCATCTCAACCATTGTGTAGACTACTGCGCTGGCATTCGCTCCGTCCACGGA
>ENA-OQLI01000734-OQLI01000734.1-human-gut-metagenome-genome-assembly--contig:-NODE-734-length-33851-cov-4.149626_pt1 | contig 33851 bp, 60 predicted proteins | sample MGYA00242805_ERZ504812 | MGnify/ENA primary metagenome ERZ504812 (study PRJEB26092, sample SAMD00036430) | human gut metagenome | host: Homo sapiens | study: EMG produced TPA metagenomics assembly of... | reverse complement strand
AAACATAGACAACAAAGCCGAATACAAAACAGGAGGACACGGAATATCCTACAACGGGAAAATAGGGAGAGGAGACAAGAACGATTCCTTAGACTCCCGGACAAATAACAGATATGGGAAAGACCCTGTAACAGGACAAAGAAACGGAATGAACAAAATCACCCCAACCATCTACGGCTCAAAAATCCCGTTAAACGAAAGAGACATTCTGTGAAATTAAGGACGGGGAAAGCTGCAGGTATATGAAAAGGATGCCTGTGTCAAACTATACCATTAACAAAGGAACACTTGCGGAGAACATGGCTACAGCCGCTATAGAATATCCCTTTGCACTGGTGGAGAACATGACAGGAAGAGTGGAAGAATTATAGCGGGAAAGATTGGTGGAAGGCACAAGGGATAAATTTAGTGGGAGCAGTCGGTGTAAAAGTTATTGTCGAAATATTTACAGGTATGCCATGATATGCGTATTATAGAAATCCTTATATTGTTACAGGAATAGGTGTAGTCGGCGCAATGGTTGCAGATATAGAGAGTGATCTGATTATAGAGGATATGAAGTAAAAGAATTTAGAAACAGATGAACAGAAGAAGATGAGAAGAAGACAAGAGGGAGAGGTGCATGCAAAATGATTGTAAGTTCCTTATTTTTCTGTATAACAACAATATGCTTTTTGAGGGAGTTTAAGTTGGGGAAAAACGAAGGTTATATACAAAGGTTTTATTATTATGTCGGGGGATATGGAGGGGGATTATTCTTTTTGTATATGTTTTTATCTGGAATGTATGGTGAGGTCAGTCATATTAGTGTTAAATTTGTAACCTTTTTGCTATTTATATTTTTGGGGAATAGTAGAATGGATTTCTTTTATAAACAAAAGTATTATGGACTAAAAATAAATTCAGAGATCAGTTTAAGTGAAATAAATATAACTAAAAGACTATGGTATATTTGCAGAATAGGAAAGTATCTTAGTCTTATTTGTGTGGTAATCTTAGCTTTTGTATTGTTGTTTTAATAACAGGTGAGGCTATTTTCTGTTCAAAGATACGACAAAAGAGATAACTGATTAATTAGGATACCTGGAAAAAACAAAAGGGAAAAACCGGATGGACACCTACCCTGATACCGTACAGGCCATCAGCACCGCCTTAGGAGCCGTCGCAGGAAGCCTGATAAGAGACCGTACTACAGGAGCCTATACGGTACAGATGGAGGCGAAGTGGAACAGACTGACAAAAAACCGTAAGAAGACCAGAACAAACAACTCAAACAAGAACTATCCACAAAAAAGAAAAAACCTGACGAACTTCTCAAACTGCTGACGGAATACATCAACATGAGCGAAACCGCCGAACATCCCACTTCGCGAAAAGCGCTGCATGGAGTCTGGAACGAAGAAAAGGATGTATATTACCGAAAATGATAATAAGCGCACAGGAATATAGAGCGATAGATCAAAAATCATTCAACCGTATGGCACAAAAATACAACATGCCGAAGTATGAGAAAAATTACTCCTTTTGAGGCACGGATTTTAGGTGCATCCGGGCTTGCGCTTTCTGGTTTTGTAGGAATGACAATATTAAATAACTGGTATAGTCGAAAAGAAGAATATGTAAATTACCTATTAAAAATGAATAAATCTGGCTATGATGAGCAATTTAAAGAAAAGCTAAATCAAAACTTTGGAATTATTGATTAATAGAGGGACAAAATGAAAGTCTTGAGTATATCATTTTGGGGCGGAATTATTACAGCAGTTTTATTTTTTATAACGATGCTATGCTTTGCCTGGGATGATGGGCGTATGCATGAAAAGGAGATCAAAAATAGTATATGGAAATATATCTTATTTCTCCTTATGGGAATGATTACAAGTGTTTTTTGTTTGGTGTTTGTATTTGCTTATTTTACTAATATTTTGGAAATTATAAATGGAGTAAAAATAGTTAATATCGTAGATGTACAGGTAGAAGGAACGATTTTTATTATTTGGAATGTTTTTGCTATAGCTAAATATTATCTCTGTATATTATTCCCTACATCTATGAATAATAGGCAAAGTGAAAGAATAAACAAAAAGCAAATTATTTTTTTATGCGTAGTAAATACACTTATTGAATTATTTATAATATGGTATTACCGAGATGTGTTGTGGTATGTAATCTCTTGGATTTTCTGTTAATTAATGAAATCCAATATAGAAGGTATTACTGAACAAAACCATCTACGGTTCAAAAACCCCATTAAACGAAAGAGGCATCCCGATGAAATTAAAGACCGGGAAAACTACAGGCGTATGAAAGGGATACCTGTGCCAAACTATACCATTAACAAAGGAATACTTGCGGAGAATATGGCCACAGCAGCTGTAGAATATCCCTTTACACTGGCAGAGAACATGGTAGGAAGACCGGAAGAATTATAGTGGAGAAGACTGGTGGGAGGCACAGGGGATAAATATTAGATTTTTTAGCTTATAGGGTAATAATCTTTACCGGATTAGGGGCAGAAACTTATAAAACTACCAAGAATCCATATAGAAGTTTTGGTGTGGCAATTGCTTTGACCATTACTCAAGATGAAATGATTGACAAGGCTACTAAATCCATAAAAGAAAATACGTTAAATAAGGACGTAGAGAAATAATAGAAAGGGATATTTAGTATGATTATTGGCATAATAGTTTTAATATTGAGTGTTTTAGAATTTATAAGAAGCTTTAAAGTACATGGCAATGATACAGTTTTACAAAAAATATATTATTATATTGGTGGGTATGTAGGTTTGTCTTTTTGGATATGGATGTTATGGTTTGTCCAGTATGGTAATCATTATTACTATAATGTTGCAGAGAATTACGTTTTATTATAAGGAAAAGTATATAGAATCTACACAAAAAAATGAAACTATTAAAGTGGTTAAATTAAAGAGAATATATAGAATTTGCCGTTTTGGTAGTGTAATGTGTGGGATTAGTATTATTACCTTAGTTATTGTTACGGTTTTATAGCGGTAGGATTGCTAACATTCCTGCTCGTGCTGAAGTAGCAGGTATAAATGCTCTCTTAGCATATGCACAGTTTAAGAGTCCAATCATTAGTGCAGCAGTGGGAGTCGGTACATTAGCCTTAACTAATTCATGGAATGATAGTTTAATACAAAAACTTAAGAAAGAAAACCTTAAAACTGATGAGCAAAAAAAGGATGAAAAGAAAGAGGAGATAAAATAATGTTTTCTTATTCTATACTTTTTTTAATAATGATTGTATCTTTTCTGAGTGTTAAAGAGTTTAAAATCCATAAAAATGAAAATTTTTATCAGAGGATTTATTATTATGTGGGTGGATATATTGGCTGTGCTTTTTTGTGTTATGTAATTTGGGAAAATTATAATATGAGGATAGGATATGTTACACCCCGATGGAAATCAATGCTAATTTTTTTATCATTGATTTCATGTAGAATCGAGTATGTTTATAAAAAGAAATATCTGAAATCGTTAAATGACTCTGATCGAAGTAAAATATCTACTGCTGAAAAATTATGGAAACTAAGTCTTATTATTAAATGGTCTGGTATTATTGCTGTGTTTGGACTAAGTTTAATTTGGATTTTGTAATTAATGATGAAGAGCTAATAATATATCTACGAAGAACAAGATGGAACCGTAGCCAATGGACATGCCCTATATCCCGGTGAAATTAAAGACCGGGAAAGCTACAGACGCATGAAAGGGATATCCATGCCAAACTATACTATTAACAAAGGGACACTTGCGGAGAACATGGCTACAGCAGCTGTAGAATATCCCTTTGCACTGGCAGAGAACATGGGAGGAAATGTAAGTACAGCAAGAGTACTGGCAATAGGACCGTTAAAAACACTGGGAATGTATAGAACATGGCAGGAAGACTGGAAGAATTACAGCGGAAAAGATTGGTGGGGCGCGCAAGGAATTAATTTAGGTGTTCCGATAATTTCTAAAATTGAGAGAGGAATGGCTTTATCAGTGGCTACAATTGATTTGACAGATAGTCCATTTTTAGGTGCTGTCATAAGTATAGCTGGAGTAATAGCCACAAACGAGGCTGAAAGTAGTGCTGTAAAAGAAACTAAAGAAAAATTATTAAAAACAGACAATCAAAAAAAGGAAGATGAGCGAAACATTCAAAAAGATATAGCTGGAGGTAAGAAGCAATGATTCTTTCAAATGCTCTTTTGGTTATAGAAACCATATTATTTTTGGTGAGTGGACGTTTACATGGGGATGAAAGCTTATCACAAAGATTCTCCTATTATATAGGGGGATGGGTAGGACTTATATACTTTTCTTGGCTCCTTATGGCATCTTTTATGGGATATGACATAAATATAATTATTACATTGATTGTGATGGCTATTGTTTTCTTTTTTTCTCTTAATAGGACAAAATATAATTTTAGAGTTAAGTATGAAAATGCAAAAAAATATTGTGGTAAAAACTCAAAAGACGCAAAAAAGTTTCGTGGTTTAGTTAGTTATGTACTTTATGGACAGATAATCACCTTTATCGGATTTATAATGATCCTTATGGTTGTTTTTTTGTAGGAAGAGGCGACAAGAATGACCCCTTAGACTCCCAAACAAATAACAGATATAGGAAAGACACCATAACAGGACAAAGAAACGGAATGAATAAAATCACCCCAACCATCTACGGCTCAAAAATCCCGTTAAACGAAAGAGGACTCCTGAATACCCCCATACCGTCTGTGAAAGGAAAAGCAGGAACAACCACCCGATCGGCCATATCCAAAGGAACCATTACAATCACGGATAAAGAAAACCAGAAACAAGATATAGAGAAACTGAACAGGAACACAGAAGACAGCCTAAACAAACTCAAAGAAATCTTCGACAAAACAAAAGTAGAAGAAAGAAAACGACTGTTAGAAGAACTGGGGATCGTCGGGAACCGGGCCATCCATGAGATAGCCTCCCACAATGGATGGAAAGACGGATCCACAGAAAAGATAGCCCTCCATGGAATGCTGGGAGCCATCACGAGCGCCAAGAGTGGAGGAAGCGCCCTAAGCGGCCTGATAGCAGGGGGAGCCAACGAATATGCCATAGGATACCTGAAAAAGACCAAAGGGAAAGACTGGATAAACAAGCATCCCGATACAGTGCAGAACATCTCCGCCGCCTTTGGAGGAATCCTGTCCAAGATGACAGGAGGGAGCGGACATACAGGCGCCTACATCTCCCAGATGGGGACGAAGTGGAATGAATTGGATGAAGAAATGGAAGCCCGTGAAGCAGTAAAGGAAATTATAGAAAAAGAAGTGTGGAATCAAATTGAAAATTCAAAAGAAAGTACAGCAAAAGAGGTCATGCGCAAAGCACATTATTTGGTAGATAAAGGAATTATTGATCCGACTAATATGATTGGAGATTATGTTTCTACTCAGCTTTCTTTGGGTGAAGGGTTAAAAGCTGGTGCCGTTGGATGTATTGTTGATAAAGAGGGTAATGTGTATGCAACACTTGCTTTTGCGCCAGGTGGAACCGTAGGGGTACCTCTCATGACTGGATATGGATTCCTCAGTGACAAGAGCGATGGTTATATAAATTCTATTAGTGGACTTAGTGGTAGTTTTTCCGCAATAGGTGGAGTGGGGGGGAACTGTCGGAGTTTCTGGTGCTAGTATTATTGGTGAGATTAATGCAAGTGGATCCGTAGGTGTTTCGTTATCATTTGCATATACCTGGTATATAGGAAATATTTACCAATGAGGTAATAATGATGAATATAAAACAAATAAAATCGGTATTAATAAAAATATGGGCTATAGTTTTTCTTGTTTTATTTAGTACATGGCTTATTGGAGGTTGTATATACAATAGTATAGGAAAGGAAAGTATACAGGAAGATATACAACAGTTAAAACAAGAGTTATATTCCATAAAGCCTATACAAAACTATTTTGTCAAAAATGTGGCATTGGCAAATAGAAGAGCTATTATTGCAAAATCTTTGCGAGCTAATATTTTGCCAATTACTACTGAATATACATCGGAGCTTACTTTGTATGAATTTGAAAGATATTTTATTAGGAATGGATGGGATATAGTAGAATATCGAAAAAGACCTTCCTTACATATAAAAGCCAGTAATGAAAAATATGTAGTAACGTTGGATTTGATTTCCTCGATGAATGATGAGTGGAGAATACAAATTGGATATAATAATTTTTTTGAAAAATATAATTTATGATTGTGATGAAATATTTGCATATATGCGGCAAGAGATGTAGCCGCTCCCGTAAAAAGAGCCGGAGAAGTGGGAGGCGGCCGGCTGAAAGCCCTGTATGCCGTGCAGGCAGGAATGAACGCAAGAGAAATACAGAAAACCGGAAAACAGACAAAGTCATTAACAAGAACAACGCCGTAGGAATGAATATCAGCCTCGGCAGCACTGGAAAGAAGCGGAGGCAATCGGGAAAAATCTTGTGAAGAAAGCCGGCCGCTTTTGTAGCAGGTGCGTCTTACTTATACGGAACACAGAAAAACCACGAGAGATTTAAATCCCAATACAATGCATTTAGAGCAGGTGCATACGTTAAGTTGCCTATTTCACTAGGGGGTTGGGGTGGAGCTCTTGTCGTTACAGCAATAGGATCATCTATTGTTGGTATTATTGCGGCTCCTATTATTGCAGGAGAAATTGTATATTGGGTAGAGGAAAATAAAAAGGCGTGGGAGACGATGGAAAAAGATAATGAGAATGATAATGAAGAAATTTATTCACAGGAGGAAAGAAAATGATTTCTTTATTCTCTAGCCCTGTGTATGATGTTTTTTTATTAGTAGCATCCATTGTAATTTGGAAAGTATTTGTGTTTCCTGAATCTCTAAATCCACAGGAAGCCTTCTTTATTAAACATGTGTCTCTTTTTGTTCGTATATTATTCGCTTTTACACACAGTATGCTGGCCTTTTATATCATAATAGTTGATAGAAGTGTGATAACGGGTAACATATTATATGCTTATACAGCACTTATGTTATTGTGGGGCGTTCTTGTTTTAGTGGGACTGTATAAACGAATACATTATGGTGAAAAATCATTACAATATACAGAAGAAAATAGAAGAATAATTATAGGGATGGTCATTTTCCTTGCTACATTTGTGATGATGTATATATTTTCATAAATAGGATAAAGATAGGTGTAAAACAGGAAACAACTTCTCCATAGAAAGCTTGCAGGACAGTCATACCTACCACAGCCGGGACAAAGAAACGGAATGAACAAAATCGCCCAAACCATCTACGGCTCAAAAATTCCGTTAAACGAAAGAGGACTTCTGAATATACTCATACCGTCCGTCAAAGGAAAAGCAGGAACAAGTATAGGTGCGTCAACATCTCCTCTGGGGTTTTCTATATCAGTAGTTAAATTTGTTCCCTTAGTTCAGGGGATAGATTTGAGTGATGAAAAAGTTAGACAAAGTATTAAGTGGAGTCACCTTTACTGGAAGTGTATTTGCAGGAATTGGTGTAGGGGCACAAATTCCAATCTATTCAGATTATGCAGGGAAAGTTGCCATATATTTGATAGGGATTGGAACACCCAGTGTGGGAGGCGGTATAGGAAATAGCGAAAGTGTAGATGATAAGAAAGCCAAAATTGAACGGGATATACAAGATAATCTTTATGGGTTAGATTAATAATAGAAGGATTTGTAATTATGACTAAAAGGGTACTTCGAAAACAAGTTTCAGAGAAGATGAAAATCTATTTTATGGGTGTTTTATTCATTGTCTTAACTATTGGTATAATAAACGCTTGTAATATTTGGCAAGGTGAGGCAGTAAAAAAAGATTTTTACAATCATATTCCTGCTATTCAAGTCTATCAAAGTAATGGTTTATTAGGTGATAATATTCTTATTTCTACACGTAATATAGAGAAACCACTTGGCATAGGTTCTTTTTCTACAGAAGCCAAAGGCGAAGATATTAAAAGTTATTATGAGACTGAACTTATTAAAAGTGGTTGGGAGAAAGGTATAGATAAAAATGGAACAGATTACCATACTACAAATGGCAAAAATAAAGAACTATTTAATTATAGTAAAGAGGGGTATGTTGTGAGGTTTACTTTCTGGAGCCCTATGGATAAACCAATTAAAGACATAGTATTTCGAATTGAAGATAGGAGATATAGCATTACTATTTATAAAATAGAAAGTAAGACCACGGTATGATAATTCTGAGGCTACTATAATAGGAACCTCATTGGAGACCGAAAGAGCAAGGTGATAATTTGGAAGAACCTAAAGCTCATGGTCGAGGTGGTTACATCATGGGTAACTTGACCAATGAATTTATCAAGAAAATTATTGAGCTCAATAATGAAGCAGCATTATCAATGCAGGCAGGCAGATTAACCCCGTTTATGTGGATTCTTTATATAAATAGGACGTTCTCTCGATTTGGTATAAATAACGAAGGAGAATAAGGATATGATACGATTAAAAAAAATGGGGTATAAGCAAGTTACCTTTTGTATGATAAACATTTTGCTTTTACTATTTTGTGGGGGGATCGTATACATTATTTTTCATGGAGATAATTATCCCCCTTCAATAGACTTACTTTGTGAGAATAGAATACGTGTTTTTAGTGAAACATATGCTTTGATAGATACACAGAAAAATAAAATTATTACAAACAGAACACTTGCTGCATATGTAATAGATAGTAAGGTTTATGCTTTAGGGGCAGGTGAGTATATCATATATGATATGGATATAGGAAAAGAAAAGGTATACATACAAGATGCTAATATGAAACAGGCAAGGAATATTTATAGGAAATCTTTTGAAATGGCTGAAAGAGAATATGTTTTTAGTTACTCGGAATTTACAGAAGAAGAGCAACGGGGATTTCAAGCTATGTTTATGAATCCTCATAAGCGAGGGGCTGTTTATTATAAGCCTTTTTATAATTCTTGCTATAAAGCAGGGCTTATTGATACACAGAAGCTTGCGGAAGTAGATATTATCGGTGATGATTGGCGTATTGTAAATGATGTTTTCTATGCATATGGATATGACAGTTTTATTATAATCACTGGACATGGAGAAAAAATCAGGCAATATTATAATCCGGAATTAACATTAAATAAAATGGTTATTGATGAGGATAAATATCATAAAATAGACAAAAAGAAAGCATTGTATGGAAGTCGATATTCTGTACTGGCTGATATTAATGAGTTTACACCGGAAGAGATAGAAATCTTGCATAGTTTATGGAAGGAAAGTTTTTTAAGAAGAGTGCCGGAAGAGAAAGAAAAGGAACAGGAAAAAGAGATGGATCGTGTTTGGCATAAAATAAGGACTGAGCAATAATCAATATTGTCATGCATTTATTTAGGGAAGAAAGAATATTGGGATCTATAGATAATGCGGCAAGAGACATAGCCGCTCCCGTAAAGAGAGCCGGAGAAGTGGGAGACGGCCGGCTGAAAGCCCTGTATGCCCTGCAGGCAGGAATGAACGCAAGAGACATACAGAAAAACCAGAAGACAGACAAAGCCATTAATAAGAACAATGCCGTAGGAATCAATATCAGCCTGGGCAGCACCGGATGGAAAGACCATGCGGAAACTGTTGCTGAGTGGTATCGATAGAGGGGAGTGGAAGGGATGGAATTTCTTTTTCTGAGTATAATCCTGAAGTATAAGATGATAATCCGGAGAAAAATAATTAATTCATTGATTGTGGAGGTGTGTAAGCAATGAGGATACATGGTCATTTTCATAAACTTGCCAAATTATATGTTTCAGAATTGCTTTTCTCTTTTATTTTCTGTCCGCCAACGTTTGTATTTCTGCAAACTATATTCTTTTCATATAAAGCAGTATTAATTATGTTTGGGGCAATAAGCGCTCTGCTCTTTATTAAAATGGGATTGATTATGTTTGGGGTAACGAGTACTCTATACTCTTTTATTATTTATTTTTGCAATCAAGGACCTTTATTATTTACTAAATCAGGAGCTATACGGTATATTAAAATCTTTCTTTTATTTTGTGCAGGACTGTTGATTCTTGCTTTTCCTGTGAATATACAAAGGCCATCTACTAATTTGCTATTTATCTTATTTGATTTTGTGAATAATGCTGTAGGTTTTATATACAAATATAATGGGACTATTTCTGTATTTGTAACGTATATGATATGTATTTGGGGAATATCTACGGTAATCTATTTTATTGAAAATCATTTTGATAAGCGGCAACCATGACCGCCTCGAAGCAGGAAACAACATCCATATCCTCTCCTCCGAAAACAAAAGCACAACCACAGAAGACTACAAAGCAAACCGGAAGCAGGACATAGAGGAACTAAACAGGAACACAGAAAACAGCCTAAACAAACGCAAAGAAATCTTCGACAAGACAAAAGTAGAAGAAAAACAGGAACTCATCCAGATTCAGGCAGATGTCGATAAAAATCATAAAGTAATCAATTCTTCCGGTACCCCAAGGACAGCAGACTGTATAGCGGTTGGAATAGATATAAAGTGATAGCTGCTGATTTAGAGCCGGTTATCTTTGGAACAGCGTTAGGGAGTATTGGTGGTGTTGCATTTGGAATGCCGGCTGTGTTTGGGCTTGTTGGCGGTGTGATTGGAGATTATACGAAAGAATATATAAAAGCAGAGACGCCTACTAATAAAGAAGAGGAAGTTAGAAAGTATTACCAGGAGGTAAAGAATAATAGATGAATGTACTAATTGCCGGTGGATTCTGGGCTATTGCCAAGTTTATGGTGCTTCTGTGCGGTACTGTCATTTTAATAATAAAATCTATATATGTGTATCAGAAAAAATATCAGAAATGGACAGTTTTTACCAGAATATTATATGTCATGACTATGGGTGGATTTGAGATAGGAATTGTAATAGTTATGGGGGGGTTACTGGCATTTTTACAAAAAATTGGGATATAGTTGTGATGCTGCTGATGATTTTTAGTGGTATTATCGGTGGAATGCTTATGAAAGTATTGGTTATAAATGAGGCTTTACTCTATTCAAAAGAAGAATTAGAAAAATATAAATTCTCACAAAAATGCCTTTGGGGAAGCAGTATAGTATTGCTGATTATAGCAGCAATTATATATCTATAATTGCTTTGGATAAATCTATAAGAATTGGTTTGGTGGTTGCAGGTAAACCCATCTAAGTCAAAAACACTCCCCGCCTCAAAGGAGCCGTCATAGACAGCCAGGCAGAAAAAGAAAAGAACCGGATCACCACCGGTACTTTGACATGGGAAAACATAGACAACAAAGCCGAATACAAAACAGGAGGACACGGAATATCCTACAACGGGAAAATAGGGAGAGGAGACAAGAACGATTCCTTAGACTCCCGGACAAATAACAGATATGGGAAAGACCCTATAACGGGACAAAGAAACGGAATGAACAAAATCACCCAAACCATTTACGGCTCAAAAATCCCGTTAAACGAAAGAGGAATCCTGAATACACCATTGCCGTCCGTCAAAGGAAAAGCAGGAACAACCACGCAATCCACTGTAGCCAAAGGAACCATTACAATAACAGACAAAGAAAACCAAACACAGGATATATCCCAATTAAACAGGAATACAGAAAACAGCCTGAATAAACTCAAAGAAATCTTCGACAAAACAAAAGTAGAAGAAAGAAAACGACTGTTGGAAGAACTGGGGATAGTCGGAAACCGGGCTATCCATGAGATGGCATCTCACAATGGATGGAAAGACGGCTCCGCCGAAAATGTAGCCCTCCATGGAATGCCGGGAGCCTGACAGGAGGCCGTGCGGAAGGAGTCTATACGGTACAATCTAGTGGGGTGCAAGCAAACGTACATCTTGATTTTTCTACAAGTAGAGATCATCCGGTAATTGTAGCAAATGCGAGTACAAGCATAATTGCTGTTGGAGGACAAATAGGATATATTTATGATCCTAAATATCATACTTCAGATGGAAGTGTAAATGCATATGGTGCTTTAAGAGGTATAAATATTAGTAACGATAATGGTGATAGTGTTGCTGATTTTGGAGTACAAGCTTATTATGGTGCAGGAGCAGAAGTAGGTGTAAGAGTCAATCTGAGTAAATTATATGAAGAAATATTTCACAAAAGAGAAGATACTAATAAGAAAGAAGATATAAAGAGACGTGTTAATGAGATAACGGATAAAAGGAGAAACTGAGTTTATGACAGCAAAAGACATAATTTTGAATATCATAGTATACATTGTATTAGTTATAGCAATTTGTTATCCGGAATATTTTAAAACATTTGGGATTTGGGATCAAAGACCGTATGCCAAAAATTCTATAGGAGTGTTTATAGCAAGGGTAATAGCGATTGTAGTACTATTTTTAGTTATTATATATGACATTTCTATGATGAAAAGGCAGTGATACAGGAACCGGATGGATTATAGATCTAAACAGCCGGAGCGGAGAAACATTCAGCCATCTGAATCCCAATGAGGACAGAATACGCCTCTATGATAAAAATGTAACCTTCAAACGAATTGACAAAGAAAACGATCATCCGTCAGGAGTATATACCTTTGGAGAACAAGATGGAACCGTAGCCAATGGACATGCTCTATATCCCGATGAAATTAAAGACTGGGAAAACTACAGGTGCATGAAAGGGATATCCATGCCAAACTATACCATTGACAAAGGAACACTTGCGGAGAACATGGCCACAGCTGCTATAGAATACTCCTTTGTGCTGGTAGAGAACATGGCAGGAAGAGCGGAAGAATTACATCGGGGAAGATTGCTGAAAAGCATAGGGGATAATTATGGGAATGGCGGTTGATGAAGGAGGAAATGAAGTTGCTAAAACCATGACGAAGGATTTACTAAAAAAAGATGCTCAAAAATGGAAGAACAAAAGGAAGGTAAAAAGTAATTAGCGATAGAAGTTGGAGGTAAGGATGGTTATATTTAGCTTTTTTTTATTCATAGAGCGTATAATCTTTATGTTTAGCAATAAGTTAGAAGCAAAAGAAAATGTGTCTCAAACATTCTATTACTATTTTAGTGGAGTAGGGGGGCTAATTTACTTTTTTGTATTATTTTGTATATCTATAATTGGGTATAGAATTAATTACTTAATAATGCTGCTTGTTATGTGTATCATATATTTCTTATCACTTAGCAGATCAAAATATTGTTATGAAAAGGAGAAAGAGCTCATAATATCACGTGATAATAAGTCAGAAAGAATTAATAAACTGAGAAATTACATTAAGTTTATTAATATTGTAAGGTGGATTGACTGTTTGGGGTTTGCATTATTATTGATGGTGACTATTTAGAGTTACCATTAAAGGGAAGGCAGGGAAAGACATCTGCCTCACCGCTGCAGAAAACAGGAAAACAGCAGAAGGAAAGAGCAGGAGCAAAGGCGCAAGAATTACTGCATACTTCGGCATAGGAGGACGCCAAAATGCAGGCATCAGCGTAGGAAAATTCAAAGGAAATTGAATTACCTATACGGGAAGCGCTGCCATATCCAAAGAAATCATTACAATAACAGACAAAGAAAACAGGGAACAAAGCATAGAGAAACTGAATAGGAACACAGAAGACAGCCTAAGCAAACGCAAAGAAATCTTCGACAAAACAAAAGTAGAAGAAAAACAGGAACTCATCCACATGATGAACATAGTAGGCAACCAAATCATCCATGAAGCGGCAGGCTACTATGGATGGAAAGAAGGCTCCACAGAAAAACTCCTTCTCCATGAAATGCGGGGAGCGGAGTAGGACACACAGGCGCCTATATTTCCAAAGAGCAATTACAGAGACATATTATGGCTCAATAAGTGATATTAAACAAGCGAGACTATTTAAGTTGAATTTTAATAGGAGTGATACATACAATTTAATTTCAACGATAAATTATTACAGGAATAATTCAGCTTGGGTAAAAAACCTTATTATGAACTAATAAATAATGGTAATCCTTATTGGAGATATAATTTATTTACAAGTAACTGTAATAGTTTTGTTATGAATAGTTTGTATAACATATTGCCAATAGATGATTATAGAAGAGAAAATGTAAAGTTTGATCAATTTGATCCCAAAGCGCAAGGGGATAATCTTGAGCAAGCGAATCATTTAGTAGCAGAGGTGTATAAACAATGAGTTTGTATCGTTTAAGTTTAAAAAATATATGGAAAATATTGATCTTTGAAAGCCTATTCTCTGTTTTATTTTGCATATCGATGGCTATGTTTTTACAGATAGCTTTTTTCTCCTACGAAGCAGCATTTATACTCGGATTGGCTATAAGCCTTATTTATTCCCTTATTATCTATTTTGGCGGTGATTTCCCACTTTTATTTACTGTTAAAGGTGGGATTCGGTATATAGAGATATCAATAATGTTTTTCTGTGGTTTGTTATTTATCACGTTGCCGGTATTCCCTTTTCTTTCGGATGGAAATATATTGTTTGCGCTTTTCGATATAATTTGCTTCGTTGGGAGTTATATTTATGGAAGTTCCGGTGTTATTTCGGCAATAATAACTTATATGTTGTGTATGTGGATAATAATGGGGGCGATTTATCTTTTACAAAGAAAAATTCATAATGGGATTTGATGCATATCTTATTAAAATAGTTATCTATACAAGAGTATTAACTACTTAAAATAACTTATCTTTTAAAGGAATGGGGCGTGAATATTTTGAAAAATGTTAAAAGATATTTTGGAGTTAGTAGAACTATATTTTTAGTAGGAGCCGGGATTGGTTTTTTTGCTATATATTTTGATATAAAAGGATTGGCTTATATTTCAATTGCTTGTTGCGGAATTAGTTTATTGATTAATAAGGATGGGAATATTAATTGGTGAAAAAGAATCAAAGAAATGGAGCAAAAGCGGAACCAACCGTATCGCCTGTATGGATCATGGGAAGCTTAGTGTCCAAAGAAGCAGGAATGACAAAGGGACTGACAGGAGCAGCACCGGATGCTCTCCTGAAAAAAGAACCGGGAAAAGTTAAAGGCATGGACAGCCATAAAATGGCAAGCGCCGCCATAGGATACCTGGCAGGAGGTAAAACAGGGACTTGCATATTATTTTGGAGATGAGGACTATGCATCACTGAATGGTTTTATTAGTCCGACTTGGTCTGTCGGGAGGGATCATTATGGATAGGACAGGCAACGTTTATTTTGTCAGAGGCGGTGGAATCGTAAGTGGCCTTGGCGGAACAGTAGCGACCGGAAAATTTAGCATAGATACAAGTAATTGGAATGATTTAGAGTTCAGAAGAAATATAGAAGGGAGAAGCGTTTCCTTTGGTATTAGTGGAGCATTGGTATCAGTGAATGTATCTGTGGGAGATAATACAGGATCTAGGGAGTTAGGTGTAAGTGGCATAGGATTATCTGCTGGAGCCGTAATTAATGAAGCAATATTTGTGTGTAACATTAATAATTTGTAGAGGGGATTGAAAATGAAGTCTTTTTATTGGCGAGATATAGATTTACAAGCTTTTTTAGGCTTTATTGCCATGGGGATTTTATTAGTTGCTGCAATATTTGCTTTTGGATTTTGGTATTTTAATAAAGATTATGTTGAAAATAATAAAAAGGAACTTATCTCTGTATACTTAGATTTGCCACGAATGAATAATATGCGAAATGAATCTTATGAAGTTTTAAAAGCTAGGAAGCTTTTGGTTTATTATATTAGTGGCAGGATATCTACTGATATTACTGATCAACAATTTGCCGATTACTATAAATTGCATTTACCATTATCTGGGTGGAAACTGGATAATCAGAATTGGCATAAGCCAAATTATCGTATTATTGCCCACAAAGGTGAATTTTCATTGTATATTTCTAAAAGAGAGAATGATAGTTGTTAGCATATAATTTTAGATAAAGAAGATTGGCTGTATAAAAAGAGATTTTAGAAAATCGTATCTCATTATAATAAATAATTTATGATAGGTGCCGATATGAAGAAAATAGACTGGAAGAATTTAAGCTATTATGATTTTATTGGTTTCGTGGCAGTTACAGCTATTTTGTTGTTTGCTCTGTATTTCGGAGGGCTTTGGTATGCGACGTATGATTACAGGATACAGATGAGAGATCAGATGGTAGAAATGTATCAGCATCTTCCTGAACCATTACCTGTTGTTAGCGAAGATTATGGAGTGCACCAAAGATGGTTAGTGTTTTATATTGATGGAATAAAGATATTAAATAAACCACAGCCTGAAAATGTGATAAATGAATATAAAAAAGCGTTAGAGAAAGAAGGATGGGCTGCTGAAAGAGAGTATGTAAGAAATGATAAGAATAAAACTTATGGAATAAATATGAGAAAAGGAGAGTTTGTTTTTTCTGTTTCTGCACGGGAGAACAGGGATTCAATAAATATTCATTTAATTAAGAGGGATTGGATATACCATATGGGGCTTTAAAAGAGGATTTTTTATTGGGGAAAATATTTTTGTGTGTAAATAAATTATGATAGGTGCCGATATGAAGAAAATAGACTGGAAGAATTTAAGCTACTATGATTTTATTGGTTTCATGGCAGTTACAGCGATTTTATTGTTTGTCCTGTATTTTGGAGGGCTTTGGTATGCGACGTATGATTACAGGATACAGATGAGAGATCAGATGGTGGAAATGTATCGGCAACTCCCCAATCCTATACCGCCTATTAAAGACGATTACGGAGTACATAAAAGATGGCTGGTCTATTATATTACTGGTACGAGAACATATAATATGGTTTTGGATAATACTATAATGAACGAATATAGTAATGAATTAATGCGTCAAGGATGGGAAATTAATGAAAGATATACAGAACACGATAAATCTGGAGAGTTTAATTCAATTGTTTATAGTAAGGGAGAATTTATATTAGGAATTACTGTATGGAAAAATCAGAATAAATGTCAGTTTTCTTTAATTAAAGAAGATTGGATATACAAAAAAGGGTTTTAACACAATTTACAAATAAGGAACCATGAGTGGAGGAAATGTATTAGCAGGAGGTCTGGCAGGAGACTGTGTGAGAGGAACCTATACGGGGCACAGATGGGGACAAAGTGGAACAGGCTGGTAAAAAAACGCAAGAAGACCTGAACAAACAACTTAAAGAAGAACTATCCACAGAAAAGAAAAGTCCTGACGAACTCATCAAACTGCTGACAGAATACATCAACATGAGCGAAGCCGCTGAACATCCCGCCTCACAAAAAGCGCTGCATGGAGTCTGGAATGAAGAAAAAGGATACACATTACCGAAGATGACAATAAGCGCGCAGGAATATAAAGCCATAGATCAAAAATCATTCAATCGCGTGGCACAAAATATAACCTGCCGACCAAATGGAACAATAAGAAAAACGTACAGGAAACCCTTGAATCGCTGAGAAATGACCTGCAAAGAGAAACCGGTAAGGGGAAAACCTTATTCCAAAGCGATTGGGCTAAATATGGAGGATATGGACTAGACTTTATAGGAGAAGTATCTAAGGAAACTCATTTGCCTAGTATATCCGGCTTGGCAGGCACTGCCGGAAAGATGTTAGATGTAGGAACATTTTTAACAACGGATAATCATGCAAAGAAGTTAGTGGAATGGCTGGCAGTATGGGAGGAACTGCATTGGGGGCATTCCTGATTTCTAGTGGAATTCTACATGTAGGGAACCTGCTATATCCAGGTTTTCAACTTATAGGAGGTGCAAGTGTTGTATTTACTGGTTATTTAGGTAAACGGTTGGGGAATTCTTTATATGATTCTTATCAAAGAAAAAAAGTATATGTGGATTATATCTATGATTTATCAAATGATATTAGTAAAAATGATAAAGATGAATTTAGAGAAAGGCTTAAACAATATTTTGTTGTAGAGGATTGATAGGAGAAGGCAATGGATATAATAGATAAATTTTTCTTTGTAGGATTAACAGCAACGTTATTGGCATTTCTTTCTGTTTGTACATTCGTCTGTTATGATGTTTTTCATGGTAGGATAAAATATCCTGTTGAATATATTTTGATAATCATGATTGGATTGTTATGGGTAATTATGCTTTTTTTGTCTACTGTAATTGGCACAACGAATATTTCAGAAAAAGTAGGAGTTTACTATAACAAAGAATTTGGAACCCTAATAGGAATTTTTTCTTTTTGGTTAATGAATACTATGATTCGATATTATAAATATGTTTTTTTTATTTTACCGTATAAAAAAAGTGATAATTGCATAGAAAATATAACGGGGAAATGGATAATTTCTTACATGTGCCCGGTTATAATTGGGGTAGGGATACTATGGTGGTGTTGGCCAATTCTTGTACATGTAATTAAAATAATTTCTTCGTTATAGTATTTTATTATGGATAAAACAACAACACCCGCCTCAAAGGAACCGTTATAAACAGCAAAGCACCGGCAGAAAAGAACAAACTCACTACTACTAACACCCTACAAACCTCTCCCTTGGGGAGCCCGTCGTAGGAAGCATGACAGGAGCCTATACGGAACAGATGGGGACGAGATGGAACTGTTTAGGATTTGAGTTGCCGGAATTCAAGAAACTATTAGTTAAAGATTTAAAGAATCCGGATGGGACACCAACTACAGAAGAACAGGCAAAATAGAGACAAGATAACATCATAAGAAATGGAAATAAATGGGATCCTGACGGAGCTGCTTCCGATAACCAATTGGAGATGGGGAACCATTATGCGTTGACCGGAACAGCGTTATCACTCAAAAATAAATATGCATCGGATAGCGTTGATCAACTGATGGATGATTATAAGAGAATGGTAACAAATAAACAAAGCAGCATAAAAGGGACGGGGATATATGAATTTAGACCTGTGAAAGTATCTCCTGTCAAAGAACATGGGTTTGATGCATATCTTATACAAGGTGGAATAGGTAACTGGGAAGGCGGATATATCTATGACTTTAAAACAGGGAAATCATACTATTCTTTTGGTGGAAATGCATCAAAAGGGATTCTACCGATTGGAGCAGAAGTGGCTGGATTGCGGCTTGTGTCGTTTGATCAGAATTTTAATTTGAAAAGACCTGATAATAGAGAAGATATCTTTTCCGGTAGAAGTATTGGGGGGATGTTTATATTGGATTTGGGGTAGGTGGTTTTACACCAATTAATAAACAATTTGGGACAGTCTGGGGATTAAAATATGGGGGGATACGCTACAGATAGGTGTTGGAGTTGATGAAACGATAAGTGAGAATGTCATGACTAATCTTTTGTGCAAGAAACACGAAATAAAAAGAGTTAATCCTAATAGCAAGCGGTTTATGTGACTGAATAGAAGGGAGAGTCGCTTAGTGAGGATTATATTTGATAAGATGAAAAAAGCGAAGTCTATAGCTTTTATGGGTATTATTGCTATAGTGCTTTTTATTGCTAACCATTTCGAGGCGTTGCAACCTGAAGAAGAAATTAGAAATAGTGTGTCTACCATTGGTATATATAAGGAAGAGGCAGAAACCATAGGGAATAGTCTTATATTTTCATATAGAAGTCCGGATGTATACATACTGACAAAAAATTTTGAAGTGTATGCGTCGAGGGATGAGATTGTTAATTATTATAAGAAAAACTTAGTGGACACCGGATGGAAATTTACGGGAAAATCAGAAAATATTGATCACTCGAATAATAGAAAGATAGGGGAATCATTTGATTTCAGAAAAGGGAAATATGAACTGGGATTATATTTTAGTATTCAGGATTTGGAAAATTATAGAATAGACAATGGGAAGCCTCTAAAATATTCTATAACAGTTCATCCAAAACAGTAGAATTTTCGACCAAAAGAAAATAGAAGAAAAAGTGGAATCCGTAAACGTATGCTCCCCGGTAGGATACCGCTTTATAGGAGACATAGCGGGACACAAAGAAAACGAACTATATAAAAAAACGGAAAAGCCAGAAAAAGCCGGAAAAGAGAATAATAGCATACTGGCGGAGAAATACGAAAAAAAGTAACTATGGCTGGATATCATTTTGGTGATGAGGACTATGTGACACTGAATGGTTCTATTGGCATCGGACTCGGACTGTCAGGTGGGCTCATTATGGATAGGACAGGCAACGTTTATTTTGTCAGAGGCGGTGGAATCGTAAGTAGTCTTGGCGGGACAGTGGCAACCGGGAAATTGAGCGTAGATACAAGTAATTGGAACTCTAAAAAATTCAAGGATGTGCTTTCCGGATCAGGCGCTAATTTTAGTTTGAGTTTGTATGGTTCAGCCAATATTAATATAGGAGAAAAATATGGGTCTCGGGAAATAGGGATAGCTAATGGTGCATCTGCATCTATGACATATACTGATGCAAAATATATTTGTAATATAAATGATTTATGAGAGGTGTCACCATGGAGAAAATAGACTGGAAGAATTTAAGCTATTATGATTTTATTGGTTTTGTGGCAGTTACAGCCTTTTTGTTGTTTGTCCTGTATTTCGGAGGGCTTTGGTATGCGACTTATGATTACAGGATACAGATGAGAGATCAAATGGTGGAAATGTATAAGCAACTCCCCAACCCCATACCGCCTATTGAAGACGATTATGGAGTACATAAAAGATGGCTGGTTTATTGTGTTTCTGGTACAAGGAAATTTAACCGAGATTTAAAGGATAACGAATTTGATTTGTATGGGGAAAAATTGGTTGAACAAGGATGGCAGATTGATAAAAAATATACTGATAGCAATCAATACGGTAAATCCACATGTATAGTTTTAAGAAAAGGGGATTTTTCATTTGAGATTACTTGGTGGGAAAGGAAAAAGATATGTAGATTTCATCTAATTAAGGAAGACTGGATATACAATAAGGGCTTTTAATACAATTTACACAAATAGGGAACCATAACCATCATAGACAAAGAAAACCGGAAACAAGATATCTCCGCCGCCTTTGGAGGAATCCTATCCAAGGTGACAGGAGGGAGCGGACACACAGGCGCCTACATCTCCCAGATGGGAACGAAGTGGAATGAGTATTTACTCACACAACTGGAACGCTCAAATAAAGATTTATTGATTCAAAAAGAAGCAGAACGTGAAACATATGATAAGAGAAAAGATTACTCACAAGAAGAAATAAATAATGCAATAGAAAAAGGAGTGATAAAAGAAAAAGATTATTTTATGAATTTAGCGAATGCTTATCCGGGAGGTGCTGGAATTGCTTTGGGAATGTCTGCAATGAGTGATTATGAAATTCAACAAAAGTATGGAAATCAAATGACTTTAATTGAAGGTAGGACTTATGTAATTAATCAAAAATCTCCTTTTGCTGATACTATTATGCATTCGATTAATTATACTAATGCACTGGGAGATGCAATTAGTAGAGTACGTGCAAGTGGGATTCGAGATCAATATGTTGATTTTACAGTAGATATTAGATCAGATTCAAAAACAAATGAAATATTTGATAATTCTTCATTTTTACTGGCCGGCACTTATTCTGGAAATATAAGCGTCATGATAGATTCGAAAGGAGTTATACATGAACGAAGTTGTTTTATTGATAATTATAATTTTGAAAAACATTCACTATCAGATTCATATGAATCTAATAAAATTATTGAGCTCAATAATGAAGCAGCATTATCAATGCAGGCAGGGAAATTAAAACCATTTATGTGGATACTTTATGTACATAGAACATTTTCTCGCTTTGGGGAAAGTAATGAGGAGTAACATATGTCAAGGATAAAAGAATTAAACTTAAAAAGGATAGCATTCTACGCATTGGGGATTCTACTCTGCTATGCGGGAATTACATATATGGACACGTGGTTAACTAAGGTGAATCAGGAACTTAATGATAGTTTTAATACAATAGATTGGTTTTGTGAAACTCGAATTCGCGTTTTAAAAGGGAATTATTTATTAGTGGATACGAAAAAGGAGAGAATTATTACCAAGCGAACCGTTGCGGTATGTCCAATTAATAATAAAATTTATGCTTTGGGTGAGGGTGAATATGTCGTGTATGATATGGAAACAGGAAGAGAAAAGGTATTTATAAAAGATAATAATATGCATACAGATGTCATACAACCTATACAGCATATACCGGAAGAATCCTATAAGCTTGCAGATAAAGAAAGAGTCTTGAGTTATTCTGATTTTACCAAAGAAGAACAACTTGGTTTCCAAATCATGTTTATGGATCCACATAAAGGAAGAGCTGTTTATTATTCACCATTTTATTGGTCACCCTATAACAATAGAGTTATTGATGTAAATAATTTAATAGAAATAGGGTTTATTAGTGACTGGAATATTAAGGATGATGTATTCTATGCATATGGAAGAGATAATTTTATTGTGATTACTGGGCATGGAGAAAAAATTCGACAATATTATAATGAAGCATTAACGTTAGGAAAGAGACTCAAAACTAAATATTGTGAGATAGATAAAAAGAAAGCATTATATGGAAATCGGTACTCTGTACTGGCAGATATTAATGAATTTACACCGGATGAGATAGAAATTTTGCATAGTTTATGGAAGGAAAGTTTTTTAAGAAGAGTGCCGGAAGAGAAAGAAGAGGAAGAGGAACAGGAAAAAGAGATGGATCGTGTTTGGCATAAAATAAGGACTGAGCAATAATAAATATTGTCATGCATTTATTTAGGGAAGAAAGAATATTGGGATCATATGGATTTAAAGCTACTTTCCCAATAGAAACAGATATATTATGGCAGGAGAATAAAAAGTGAAAAAATAGTTTTGGAGTGGAATTAGGTCTAATTGTGATGCTCTGTATTTATCTTATGGAGTTACCGTGAAAGAAACTATAAAAAGTTTTGCGAAAGAGCAATATCAGATTATCCAGACCACAATGAAAATTTTTGAAGGAAATAATAGATTATCTAGTACAGATGTAGAGGATATAAAGGAAAAGACCAGAAAATTTATATTTTGGGTGAGGATGCGTTGGTTGTTGTATCCTATCATTATCTTAGCAATTGGAATGATACATATAAAATTTTACCAAGAAGTAATTATGATCGTGATCAGATAAAAAAATGGGAGAATGATAAAAGCGTCGTTATAATAGGCTCATATCCAGAGTTTACTGTGGAAGACTACTTATGATATGACTATGGAGTTGTTGGAATTATTGTCAGGGAGATAACTATGAAAAAATATCATACTGGGGAAGTCATAATCGCAGTATTTATTTTATTTGTGCTGTGGGGAGGATGGAAGTTATCTGCGGATGTAATATATATGGATGGATATGAGTCTTATGGATTTTTTCGTTATCAGGCTTACTTGTCTACTTATCAAGATAAAAAAGCAGGTACAGCAATAGAACCATGGTGTTTCTCTCATGTTTTTTATTCACCTTATTTATATATCTATGGAGTATCAGGATATAGCAAAATTAACGTTCTTCCTTTTGTGGGACATATGGATAAAGTTATAAATAGTGCATATTATGATACTGTCCCAAAGGAGCGAATCGGTGGATTTGAAAATACACTTGATTATTTACAAAAACAATATGATAAGGATGAATTAAGTATAAAGTATCATTTATATGATATGGATGAAAAAGATCAGGAAATTTTCCGGCAGTTAAAGATATTCGGAAAGAGGGAGGAAGGACGGTATTTTCAGCAGTTTTATCCTAAGCGATGGATTAAAGATGGATTTAATCCTAATAATATAAAACAAGCTTTAGATTCCTTGTAAAATATGGAATACAAGAAGAATGGCCTTACCGTATCCTTAGGCGGAGCGGCCGTCAATACGGCAAGAGACACAGCCGCTTCCATAAAGAGAGCCGACTAGACGGAAAGGCCATGGGAAAACTGTTGCTGAATGGTATCGATAAATGATGGCAGAAGGGATGGAATTTCTTTTTTTGATATAACCTTGAAGCACAAGGTAATAATCTGGAGAAAGATAATTAATTGATTGTGGAGGTGTGTAAGCAATGAGGATACATGGTCACTTTCATAAACTTGCCATATTATATGTTTCAGAATTGCTTTTCTCTTTTATTTTCTGTCCGTCAACGTTTGTATTTCTGCAAGCTATGTTTTTTTCATATAAAGCAGCATTAATTATGTTTGGGGTAATAAGTACTCTATACTCTTTTATCATTTATTTTTGTAACAAAGGACCGTTATTGCTCACTAAATCAGGATCTATACGGTATGTTAAAACCTTTCTTTTATTTTATGCAGGACTTTTGATTAGTGCTTTTCCCGTGAATATACAAAGGTCATATACTAATTTGCTATTTATCTTATTTGATTTTGTTGATAATGCTGTAAGGGTTATATACAAAAGTGATGGGATTATTTCTGCATCTATAACGTATATAATATGTATTTGGGGAATATCTACGGTAATCTATTTTATTCAAAACCATTTTTATAAGCATCAACCGCAGATGCTCCCATAAAGGGAGTAGGAGAAGTGGCAGACAGATAACTGAAAGCCCTATATGCTGTGCGGACAGGAATCAAAGTAAATATACTTGTAATTAGGAACAATTTGATAGTGAACTGATTCAGATCTTGGCATAAAAGAATAGGAGAGGGCAAAATGAAAGTTGTAGATATCTCCTTTTATTTCGGAATAGTAGTAGTAATCCTAACTTTTATTACTATGGTGTGTTTCGTGTGGGAGGATATACATAGGCATAAGGAAAAAATCACTCAGAACATAGGGAAATATGGAGTATTTATTTGTATATGGCTATTATTAGCTTTTTCTGGCTTAATTTTTGTATTGTCCTATGGTACTAATATTTTGAGCCTTATGGGTGAAACTGCTATATATGATGCAAAAGGGAAAATAGGGGTAGCAATTTTCATATTATGGACGGTTTTTATTGCTGTAAAATATTACCTTTATGTATTATTTTCGGAGTTTACAAGTGACAATAAAAATGATGTTATTAAAATTCAACGACAAACAATTTTCCTTTCCGTTATGACGATATTAGTGGAAGTATATTTCATATACAAATATATTAATGTGTTTGTGTTTTGGGTTTCAGTTTAAACGTAGCCATAGCAGACGGCATTATCACTGCCACAAAAGGAAAAGCAAATAAAGAAATCAGCTACGACACAGCAAACGCATCCAATATACGCTCCGAAATTTTCGACAAAAAAACAGGAACTTAACTACATGATGAATATAGGCAGGAAACAAATTATTTATGGTGCTGAAATAAAAGGTATTCCAAAGAGGCGTATAAACTTCTCAAGTAAGATATTATATATAAATTTTATTATGGGTTTTGCCCGAAATCATAGATAGGCGGACGGTTTTGTCCTTTAAAACATGGTATAATATTAAAAATAATCGTTGCCAGAGAACGGCAGAGGGAGATGTCAGATGACCATCACGTATATATTTCAGATTCTGGAAGCTGTGGTAAAAGGCGATGCAGAGAAGTATGGCGTAATTCCTGATATGAACGGAGAACTGCAGAAAGCGGTGCGCCGCTCAAGGAGACGTGTTGCCCGGCTTCGGGAACGGGCACAGTACGAGCTTGGGGAGATGGATAAGGCAAAAGTGGCGGCGGCCAATGATAATATGAGGCGTTTTACCAAGTCTCTCGGTAAAATCCGCAATTTGAACCTGGAGGACTGCCGGGGGCTGATTGGCATTGAAGATTTTCTGGAAGATGGAAACCGGATTCATGAAGTCATGGAAATGGCCAAGAAGATAGAGCATATGTCGACGGTCAGCTCTACGGCATACACGCCCATGTCTCTCGGATTCGGCGTGTTGGAAACATATACGGATGTGGCGCCCATTGAAATTGATAATAGGAAGTTCAATGCGGGTGATAAGGAATATTGCCTGCAGATGATTAAAAAGCTGCATGCCTTTCAGGATTCTGTCCGTGAAGTTTGTTCCCGCCTGCTGGATATTACCGAGTGTGCCCGTGAAAGAGGGGACGCGCTGAATGATCTCGCTGATTACTTTGCTGATGGCGTGGACAGCTTGGAGCGGATCCAGATGCAGTCCGGTGGTGACTGGAAACTTTATACTTTGGCGCAGAAGATGCAGATAGGAAGAGCGATACAGGTAGCCCAGCTTATTACGCTTCTTTTCCGGAATCTGATGGATGGCGCGGGACATGTGGATGAGCAGAGCCGCAGCGCGATAAAGAAAGCGCAGGATGAACTCCTGAAACGTGATGCATGATAATTAAGATTGCCTGACGAACTGACCACCAAAAGTTAGATAAAAACTGATTTGAGGAGGTCAGTTTTATTATGGGGAAATACAGTTTTGCATAAATTCTTTTCTATAAGTATGCTATACTTTATGCATGTAGTTATTCTTATAAACAGGGAGGCAATATGTCTATCGCATTTATACTGCGCATGATTTCCAATACGATCAGCGGTAAAGGCGGACATCCGCAAAGCATTAATGAAGAGATTGAGCGTGCGAAAAAGCGGGCGGCAAAAAGGATATACCGTGCAAAAGTACGTGCGGAAGATGAATTGGGAGAACTGGACCGTGTCCGTATCACTCTCATGGCAGGGGATATGAAAAAATTTACCAAAGAATTTTCTGAAATTAAAAATATTGATTTTCATGACTGCGACACACTGACCGGATTGGAGCATTTTAATAAGGAACGGAGAAACTGGAGGGAACTGGAAGCACTGTCATCCAAAGCGATGGGACTGATGAATCTGTCCGGCGGTATGGATGCCATCGGCTTTGGTGCGGGCGTCATAGACCAGTATGCTGTGGTTCCGGAACTGGATGTGCTTCCTTCTGAAAGTGAAGGTGATGTGGATGCATTGAAAGAAATGAGCGGGCGGCTGCAGAAATTCCAGCAGCAGGTAAAGAAGCTGTGCTGCCGTATGCAGGATGTAAGACGAGAAGCCCGCCAGGCACAGGATGCCCTTCTTGATTTGTCAGATTATCTGACAGATGGAATCAAGGATATCCGCGATATCCGAAGTGAGAGCGGGAATGACTGGAAGAATTATTCGGAGTCGCAGAAGATTATTATAGGCAGAACAACGCAGGTGGCACACCTTATCAGCGTGCTTTCCGAAGTCCGTTTTCTTACGGATGAAGCGGATCTGCGTGGAGAAATAAGGGAAGCTTTGGAAGCGACGGAAGAGCTGCTTGACGAACTTGGCGTATGACGGGCGAGGAGAGTCTTTCTTTTGAGGAGGACTCTTTTTTATTGACTTGACAATTCAAAGACTAAAAAATAGAAAAGTTGTTTCTCTTCCCGTAGATTTGTTAAAATAAACACAAGACGAAAAACATGCAATGGATTTGTATTTTCGGAGAGCGGCTATGAAAAGAAGAAAAGTAAGGACAGCTGTTTTGGGACTAATGGCACTTTTGATGTGGTCCGGCAGCATGGCGGCGGAAGAGATTTATCTGCATGGAGATACGAATATTCCGATGATTTTGAATACCGGCGGTATAGATAATGATGGGAATACAGGCGTGTTTATGGATCTCACTTCTATCAGTGTGGAAGATTTATTTAAAAACGGCCTGGCTGTAAAAGTGAATTTCTTCAAGTTGGAGAAGGGAGTGTCGACTGTATCTACCGCCCATTTCCGCATGACGGAAGACGGCGGCGCATGGATTGCCATGGAAGACGGCTGGCATACTGTAAATGAAGGAGCTGCGCGGGCGGAAAGTGAAGCGGTGCGTCTGATTCGGGAAGAAATGGGAAAAGAAGAGTGCCGTGATAAGTACATGGGACAAATTACGGCACTCTGGGAGAGAAAAATAAAGGCGGCGGAAACGGCGCGGCAGGAAGAATATGAAAAGCTGCAAAGGGAAACGGAAGAAAAGAATCAGGAAAATAATAAATCCGTGAAAAGTGTGAAATTGCCGGACATGGAAATGCCGGAACTGGAACGAGCCGAGCCTGATAAAGTGGTGGAAATAAAATCACCTGACATGATACCTGAAGTAAATCCTGTAAAAAAGAACGCATCAATAGAAATACCGGTAAAGGCAGAGACGGAAGAGACGGAGGCAGATGCAGAGAAAAACGGATCAAGAAAGGAAGAAACGTCTGCCGAGTTGCCGATGACCGTTTCTCCTGAAAAGGAAAAAACGGAACTGACGGCAGTGAAAGTCAAAGGAAACGTACAGAGGAAAGAAGATGCACAGAAAAATGAAGAGGGGGAAATCACCGAGCAGGTCGAAATTTCCATCGTCTCCCATCCGGTGGTGGAAATCATTTCGAAAAGCGACGCAACATAAGATCCCTGTAAAAGTTGGCTCTTTTCCAATGAAAATAGTATAATCACTACGGAGTATTTTCCGGAAGCATAAATCCTCCCCGCAAAATCTGACGGCTGCGCGGAGGATGTATTTTTTTCGAAAGGCGTACCATGGCTAAGAGATATTACGAACTTCATGTATCAGGCTGCACGAGACATCTTCCCGTACTGAATATTTCAGACAAGGTAGCGATTGCGGGATTTGTCATTTTGGGTGATGTGGAAATTGTGGAAAACACGGCCCGCGATTTGGCGGCGAAAGTGCCGAAAGATTGCGAATACGTCATGACGGCGGAGACGAAGGGAATCCCCCTTGCTGCTGAACTGGCAAGAAATCTGGGGCAGAAGACGTACCTGGTGGCGAGAAAGTCGGTCAAGGCGTATATGGATGATCCTATCTGTGTAGAAGACGAGTCTATTACTACGATGGGAAAACAGAAGCTGTACCTGTCTGCCTCTGATGTGGCGCTGATCCGCGGTAAGAAAGTCCTTCTTGTGGACGATGTCATCAGTACCGGCGGATCTATGAAAGCCTTGAAAGAACTGGCGGAAAAAGCGGGCGCCCAAGTCTGCTGCCAGGCTGCCATTCTTGCCGAAGGCGATGCAGCGAAGCGTGACGATATCGTATTTCTTGAAGAACTGCCTCTTCTGGAGGCTGAATAAAAACGAAAGCCGTATACACGAAATGGGTATGACGGCTTTTTTGATGGAGGGAATCTTCCTTCCTTTTTACGGGAAATACTGTAAAGGAAAGCGCTTTTTATGGTATAATATGGCGAATAATTTGGAATTTGCCACATAGATTTTGAATCAATTCCGACAGGAGGAATGGAATGAAACACCAGGAGACTGTTATCATCATCGACTTCGGCGGGCAGTATGCGCAGCTGATTGCAAGAAGAGTGCGCGAATGCGGCGTATATTGTGAAATTCTGCCGTACAATAAGCCGGCGGAAGAAATTCTTTCCCACAACCCGAAAGGCATTATCTTTTCCGGAGGCCCTGCCAGTGTAAATATGGAAAATGCCCCGCAGCTGGATGAAGGCGTATTCAAGGCAGGCGTACCGATTCTGGGAATCTGCTACGGTATGCAGCTTATGGCAAAAGACCTTGGCGGCACGGTTGCCAGTCCGGAAAAACATGAATACGGCCATACGGAATTTTCCAGAAACGGAAGCTGTCCGCTTTTTGAAAACATTTCAGAAAAGACCGCTGTATGGATGAGCCACGGCGATGCGGTCACCGATATGCCTGCCGGTTTCGGGCTGATCGGACATACGGAACTCACGCCTACCGCGGCGATGGCTGATGAGGCAAGGCGTTTCTATGCTGTCCAGTTCCATCCGGAAGTCGTCCATACCGCTGAAGGCACACAGATGCTGAAGAATTTCCTTTTCCGTATTTGCGAATGTGAAGGCGGCTGGTCTATGGAAAATTATATCGACATCGCTGTCGCCAATATCCGGCAGCAGGTGGGCGACCATAATGTCCTCTGCGCTCTTTCCGGCGGTGTGGACTCTTCTGTTGCTGCTGTCCTTGTCCATAAAGCAATTGGGGATAAACTGACCTGCGTATTTGTAGATCACGGATTCCTCCGGCAGGGTGAAGCGGAACAGGTAGTAGATACATTTACGAACAAAGTCAAGATCAAACTGATTCATAAAGATGCGGCTCAGCATTTCCTTTCTCTTCTGAAAGGTGTGACAGAACCGGAAAAGAAACGTAAGACCATCGGTGCTGAATTTATTCATGTCTTCCAGGAAGAAGCCAACAAGTTGGAAGATGTGAAATTCCTTGTCCAGGGCACGCTTTATCCCGATGTGGTGGAAAGCGGCACCGCTACGGCGGCGACCATCAAATCCCACCACAATGTAGGCGGTCTTCCGAAAGATATGAAATTTGAACTTATCGAACCGCTCCGTGAGCTTTTCAAAGACGAAGTCCGCCAGCTGGGACGCGAACTGGGACTCCCCGAAGACGTCATCAACCGTCAGCCCTTCCCCGGTCCGGGACTGGCAATCCGTATCATCGGTGAAATTACCCCGGAAAGATTGGATATCCTCCGTAAAGCGGATGCCATCGTCAGAGAAGTCATTAAAGAAAGAGGACTCTATAACGAAATCTGGCAGTCCTTTGCCATACTTCCCGCCGCAATCCGCAGCGTAGGCGTCATGGGTGATGAAAGAACGTACGATTACACCGTAGGCATCAGAGCCGTCACAAGCTCCGACGGCATGACCGCCGACTATTTCCGTTTCCCTTGGGAAGTCCTTGACGAAATGAGCAGAAGAATCTGCAATGAAGTCAAAGGTGTCAACAGAGTGGTCTACGATATCACATCCAAACCGCCGAGCACGATTGAGTGGGAATAAATCATAACCACCTGTAGAACGGGTGGTTATTCGTTTAAATTATGTCCTAAAAGGGGGGCTATATTCGTGAAGGGGAGGTTCATTATACAAGCTAATTATAAGAAACTATGGCATATTCTGTTGGATAGGAATATGAAGAAGAAAGAATTGGCAGAACTTGCAGGGGTCAGTACATACACAATTAACAAGCTTAACAAGAATGATAATGTAACAGTCGAGGTTTTAGGTAAGATTTGTAAGGCTTTAAACTGCACTTTAGACGATATTATGGAATCTAGAGAGGATGGTAAATAAAAAATGGCTAAAAAAAACAATGCAAATATAGGCTTTGAAAAACAAATTTGGGACGCAGCTTGTGTTCTTTGGGGACATATTCCTGCTGCTGAATATAGAAAGGTAATTGTTGGGCTCATCTTTCTTCGTTATATATCCAGTGCCTTTGAAAAACGCTATGAGGAGCTTGTAGAAGAGAGTTATGGTTTTGAAAACGATAGAGACGCATATGCAGAAGAAAACATTTTCTTTGTACCGGAAGAAGCTCGTTGGAGTAAGATTTCTTCTGCTGCACATACACCTGAAATTGGCATAGTAATTGATGATGCCATGAGGGCAATCGAAAAAGAAAATACGAGTTTGAAAAATGTTTTGCCCAAGAATTATGCTAGTCCTGATTTGGATAAAAGAGTATTGGGGGAAGTCGTTGACTTATTTACTAACGAAGTAAAAATGGACGGAACAGAGGCAAGTAAAGATTTACTTGGTAGGACATATGAGTATTGTATTGCTCAATTCGCTGCCTATGAAGGAACAAAGGGCGGCGAATTTTATACGCCCTCAAGTATTGTAAAAACAATTGTTGCCATACTAAAACCCTTTAATAATTGTCGTGTATATGATCCTTGTTGTGGCAGTGGTGGCATGTTTGTACAAAGCGAAAAATTTGTACAGGCGCATAGTGACAATCGCGGAAATATTTCTGTTTATGGACAAGAATCCAATGCAGATACATGGAAGATGGCAAAAATGAACATGGCTATAAGAGGGATTGATGCTAATTTGGGCTCTTACCATGCAGATACATTTTTTAATGATCTTCATAAAACACTAAAAGCAGATTTTATTATGGCGAATCCACCATTTAATCTTTCTAACTGGGGGGCGGATAAATTAAAGGATGATGTTAGGTGGAAATATGGAACCCCACCATCAGGGAATGCGAACTATGCATGGATTCAGCATATGATACATCACTTAGCACCCAATGGAAAAATAGGCTTAGTACTTGCTAATGGAGCATTATCATCTCAATCCTCCGGAGAGGGAGAAATTCGAAGAAAGATTATAGAAGATGATTTAGTGGAGGGAATTGTAGCTTTACCGACGCAATTGTTTTATAGCGTAACAATTCCTGTGACCTTATGGTTTATTACTAAAAATAAAAAGCAAAAAGGAAAGACGCTATTTATTGATGCCAGAAAAATGGGATATATGGTTGATAGAAAACATAGAGATTTTACAGAAGGGATACAGGAGGACGGAAGTTTTGGGGATATTGATTTATTAGCAAAAACATTTGAAGATTTTCAAAACGGAGAATTGGAAGAGAAAAAAGGCTTTTCTACTATAGCTACAATAGAAGATATAGCAAAACAAGATTATATCTTAACTCCCGGTCGATATGTAGGTATTGAAGAGCAGGAAGATGATGGAGAGCCTTTTGAAGAAAAGATGACTCGTTTAACCTCTGAGCTTTCAGAGATGTTTGAAAAATCCCATGAGCTCGAAGATGAGATTAGAAGAAAACTGGGGGCAATTGGGTATGAAATATAAACTCTCTGAAATAATGGATATTATTGGTGGTGGAACTCCGAAGACAAGCAAGCCGGAATATTGGAATGGTGATATTCCTTGGCTTTCTGTAAAAGACATTAACAATGATTATCGCTATGTCTATGAAACAGAGAAGACCATTACACAGGCCGGACTTGACAATAGTTCGACGAAAATTCTTAAGCGTAATGATTCGATAATTTCAGCGCGAGGTACTGTCGGAGAAATAGCGATGATTCCATTCTCCATGGCTTTTAACCAGTCATGTTACGGGCTTCGGGCAAAAGAAAGCCTTGTTGATGCAGAATATCTGTATTACTTAATTAAGCATAACGTGGTGATTTTGAAAAAGAATACTCACGGCTCGGTGTTTGACACTATTACGCGAGACACATTTGATGGCATTGAAGTGGAATTGCCATCATTGCAGGAACAGAAGGTAGTGGCTTCAATACTCCGAGACTTAGATGACAAAATCGAGGTGAATAATGAGATAAACAATAATTTAGAGTATCAAGCTCGGGCAATATTTATAAATGAGTTTCTATCTCTTAAAACGCCTCCTGATGGCTGGAAGCAAGCCAGTTTGATAGATATTGCAGACTATCTAAACGGTCTTGCAATGCAAAAATATCGTCCAGCAGATGACGAAATCGGAATTTCAGTTCTTAAAATCAAAGAACTTCGTCAAGGTTGTTGTGATAATAACAGTGAATTGTGTTCTCCGAACATAAAAAGTGAATACATCATTCACGATGGCGATGTTATTTTTTCTTGGTCAGGCAGTCTGTTAGTCGATTTTTGGTGTGGAGGTATTTGTGGTTTAAATCAACATTTGTTCAAGGTAACATCAAGCAAGTATGACAAGTGGTTCTATTATGCGTGGACAAAACACCATCTTGACCGCTTTATATCTGTTGCTGCTGACAAGGCAACAACAATGGGACACATCAAGCGTGGTGAACTTGCAAAAGCTGAGGTTTTCATACCTAACGAATCAGACTATAGCCGAATCGGAGCATTGCTTCAGCCAATTTATGACTTGATTATCTCAAATCGGATAGAAAATAAGAAACTTGCCTTATTAAGAAACACCCTTTTACCAAAACTTATGTCCGGCGAACTTGATGTGTCAAACATCGCCCTTTAGACTGCTAATAGCTCAATAAATCTTGGTTTGTCATATTGTAAATTATTGTTTATTCTCTCATTTTCTTCAATTTTATCATCAATAGAGCCAAGCA
>ENA-OQLI01000728-OQLI01000728.1-human-gut-metagenome-genome-assembly--contig:-NODE-728-length-34048-cov-3.674685_pt1 | contig 34048 bp, 28 predicted proteins | sample MGYA00242805_ERZ504812 | MGnify/ENA primary metagenome ERZ504812 (study PRJEB26092, sample SAMD00036430) | human gut metagenome | host: Homo sapiens | study: EMG produced TPA metagenomics assembly of... | reverse complement strand
GCCGCGACCCTTGTTATTTTAGGCATACCCAAACCCTTAATCGTAAGGACAACGGCGTTATACTACCTGATCACGCTACATTATGAGCTCTGGTAGAACTTGTCCCCCGGGCAACAAGCTACCGAAACAGTTACTGTACATGCGGATACCTACCGACATTTTTGGCGTAAAACGTGTTTTCGTAAGAAAACCAAGGGACGCTCCGACCGAAACATTGACCATGGTGCCAGTGGGCTGAATTATTCCTCTAGTGCGCAAGCCACCGATTTCCGGAAAACAATGACGGGACTAAAAAGTAAAAATATCCCGCAGCAGATATGCCTAGGCAGCAGCACTTTTACAAGTACGCCTGGGGGAGAAGTTTTATGCGAGCAGGCTAGGTGGGCGTAAAAATCTAAAAAGCCATAGGGATTTTTAGAGTTTTTTGGCAGGAGGAAAAACCTAGCTCCCGCGTTTGCTGAGCGCGTGGGGGCGGATTTATGCCGAGGGTAGGCTTCGGGCACTAAATCCGTGAAAATGCCAAAGCATTTTCCGGATTTCGGGGCGCGAGGCAAAATCCGCCCGCACGCGCGGAACTAGGCTTTCCTGAACCGAACGCTGAGGAAGGAACTATTTAAATTCCAGATGTTTGCCGGCGAAATCGGTACGGATGCGTACTACCTGCTGCTCGGCGGATTCTAGCTGCTGGACGACTTGCGCGGGCGCAGTTCCTCCCCGACCGGCGCGGGACCGCACTGAACCGGCAGGGCTGAGAACTTCTCGTACTTCAGGGGTTAATAGCGGATCAATAGCGGCGAATTGTTCGTCACTCAAATCCGCGAGCTCTATCCCGTTTTCTTCACATTCGCGCACGCAGGCTCCGGATACTTCATGCGCTTGCCTGAACGGCATTCCTCGCGCCACTAGCCACTCGGCAATATCGGTGGCGAGCGAGAACCCTTGAGGCGCGAGTTCTTCTAGGCGAGTGTAGTCAATCTTCATAGTGGCTATCATGCCGCTGACTGCTGGAAGTAATACCTCTAAAGTATCAACCTGGTCAAAGACTGGTTCTTTATCTTCTTGCAGGTCACGCGCATAGGCAAAAGGTAGACCTTTGAGCACCGCGAGCAGAGCGGTTAAATCCCCTATCATGCGACCGGCTTTGCCACGCGCCAATTCTGCCACGTCCGGATTCTTCTTTTGCGGCATGATTGATGAACCGGTAGAGAACGCATCATCTAAGGTGACATACCCAAACTCTTTGGTATTCCAGATAACGATTTCTTCTGCGATTGAGGAGATATCAACCCCGGTCATGGCACAGATAAACGCAAACTCGGCAACCACATCGCGGGTGGCGGTTCCGTCGATGGAGTTTTCTACTACCCGCTCAAATGCCAGGTCTTCCCCCACTTGCACTGGGTCTAACCCCAGGGTGTTGCCCGCGAGCGCTCCGGAACCGTAGGGGCTGGTGGCGGCGCGCCGGTCCCAATCCTCAAAACGCTGAATGTCTCGCAATAGCGGCCACACGTGGGCGAGTAACTGGTGGGCTAGCAATACCGGCTGGGCGTGCTGCATATGGGTGCGTCCCGGCATTACGGTATCTCCGGCGGCTTTCGCTTGGCTTACAAGAGCCTCGACTACCTCGATGATGCGCTCGGAGAGGGCGCGTGCCTGGTTTCGCAGGTACATGCGAATCAGGGTAGCGATCTGGTCGTTGCGGCTGCGTCCAGCGCGCAGTTTCCCCCCTAAATGCTCGCCAGCCTCCTCTAATAGTCCTCTCTCTAAGGCCGTGTGCACGTCCTCGTCAGCTGGGTCGGGAGTGAAGGCACCGCTTTTAACTTTTTCTTCCAGCCGCCCTAAAGCCGCCAGCATTTGCGATAGTTCCTCGCTGTCTAGCAGACCGGCTCCTGCGAGCGCTCGGGCATGAGCGCGCGAACCGGCTAAATCGTAGAGCGCCAGGCGCCAATCGAAATGGGTGGATACTGAAAGTGCCGCCAAAGCCTGGGAAGGGCCGCCCGAAAAGCGTCCTCCCCAAAGCGATACCTGTTCGCTCATAGTTATTTCTTGCTTTCTTTTTGTTCCCGCGCGGCTGCTAACTGGGTTGATAGCCCATAGATTCCGATAAATCCGCGCGAGAGGGACTGGTCAAAGCTGTCTCCTGAATCGTAGGTCGCCAGGTTGAAGTCATACAAGCCGACCGCAGAGCGCCGCCCATCAACTACTGCCCGCCCGCCGTGCAGAATCATCCGGATATCGCCGGTAACATATTTTTGGGTGTTTTCTACGAAGGCATCTAACGAGCCTTTGAGTGGCGAATACCATTGCCCCTCATAAACTAGCTCTGACCAGCGTTGTTCTACTTGCCGTTTGAAGCGTCCTTGTTCGCGTTCTAGGGTCAGGTTTTCCAGGTTTTGGTGGGCGATAATCAGCGCCACTGCGCCGGGAGCCTCATAGATTTCCCGCGATTTAATCCCTACCAGGCGGTCTTCCACCATATCTAGGCGACCTACCCCTTGGGCTCCTGCCCGGCGGTTCATTTCCTGAATGATTTCCAGGGGAGACATTTTTTGCCCGTCTAAAGCTACCGGCACGCCCTCTTCAAAACTAATAACTACCTGGTCAGGAACGGGAGGATAGGCCGGGTCATCGGTGTAAACATATACGTCTTTAGTGGGCGAGTTCCATAAGTCTTCTAGATATCCGGTTTCTACCGCGCGCCCCCACACGTTCTGGTCGATAGAGAAGGGGTTATGTTTGGTGGTTTCAATCGGGAGTTCGTGTTCTTCCGCATATTTAATCGCCACGTCCCGGGTAAGAGCCAAATCCCGCACCGGGGAGATGCATTTAATCTCCGGGTTTTGGCTGGTGAGCGACACCTCAAAGCGCACTTGGTCGTTCCCTTTTCCGGTGCAGCCGTGAGCTACGGTATCGGCACCAAAGTCTTTCGCTACTTTTACCAGGTGTTTACAGATTAGCGGCCGAGAAAGTGCCGATACCAAGGGGTATTGATCCATATACAGACCGTTGGCTTTGATTGCCGGTAGGCAATATTCTTCGGCGAACTCATCTTTCGCGTCAGCCACATAGGCATCGACTGCCCCGCAGTCCAGCGCGCGCTGGCGGATTACTTCTAGGTCTTCCCCGCCTTGTCCTACGTCTACGGCGCAAGCGATTACTTCTTTGCCGGTTTGTTCTTCAATCCAGCCGATGGCTACCGAAGTGTCTAGCCCGCCCGAATAGGCTAGGACTACCCGTTCTTTACTCATAGTTGTTCTCCTTTTCCTAGGTCTTTTTCTATCTGTTCTAACGTATTTTTCAAAGCGGGAATTAAGGTTAGCGCTTCGGATAACTCAATAATTAGGGGCGGCGCTAGGCGAATAATGTTCGCTGCCGGGGCATTTACGATAAACCCGGCTTTAAATAGCTTTTTTGCCAGATTCGGGGCAATATTTTTTTCGAGGATGAGGCCGCGCAGCAGCCCCTGTCCCCGGGTCGCTTTGATCCCCGGGATTTGGGCATCTTCAATCGCCTGCATCCAGGCGTCCCCAACTTTAGCGGCATGAGACGGCAAATCCAGCTCCTCCATCAGGTTGATGGTGCGCGCTACTACCGCACTTACCAGCGGGTTTCCTCCGAAGGTAGTACCGTGACTTCCTGGTTTGAGGGCGGTGGCGGCGCGTTCGTTCATAGCTACACATGCCCCGACCGGCACTCCCGCACCTAGGCCTTTAGCTAAAGTCACCACGTCCGGAACTATTTCTTTCCCATCATGGCAGATTCCCTGGTGAGCGAGCCATTTTCCGCACCGCGCCATCCCGGTTTGAACTTCGTCAAAAACCAGCAATGCTCCAGCGCGATCTGCCAGCCCGCGCGCGGCTGCTAAAAATTCGGGCGCTAGTGGGATTACTCCCGCTTCTCCTTGCAGGGGTTCTAGAAAAATCGCGGATACGCCCTCGGGGTCTACTGCCTCAATTCCCGCTACCGTGGCTGCTACAAACTCGGTAGGCCCTACGAAGGGAGCAAAGGGTTCGCGGTAGGGAGCTTTATAGGTCAGTGAAAGTGACCCCAGGGTACGTCCGTGAAATGCGCCTTTGAGCGCAATCGCGCGTCCTCCCGGCCGGGCGGCTAACGCCATTTTCAAGGCGGCTTCATTGGCTTCGGTGCCTGAGTTTACGAATAGCACTCGCGCCTGGGAGGTGATTTCTGCCTGTACCTCGCTACCCCACCCTGCGGCGCAGATTCTTTTGACTGCTTGCGCGGCCTCTACCTGCTGAGGGGTAGTGAAAAAGTTAGAGACATGAGTAAAGCGGCTGGCTTGCTCCCCGATAGTCTTCACTATTTCCGGATGGGCATATCCGAGAGCGTTTACCGCGATTCCGCCCAGCAAATCTAGGTATTCTTTACCATCGGCATCCCACACCCGGATGCCTTGGCCGTGGGTAAAACACGCCTGCGGCTGCCCGAAAACTCCTAAAAGGTTTTCTTGGTAGGCGCTGATCCATTCAGAGTTAGTCATGGCTATCTCCCATCACCATAGTTCCAAATCCGGTATCGGTGAAGATTTCTAGCAGCATCGAGTGCGGCACCCTCCCATCAATAATGGTGGCGCGGGGTACTCCCTGCTCACAGGCTTGGATACAGGCTTGCACTTTGGGGCGCATTCCCGCTTCCAAGGTAGGCAGCATTTCCGCGGCTTCGCTCGCCCGAAGCTGCGAAATCCGACTATCTGGGTCTGGCCAGTTGCGATAGAGTCCTTTCACATCGGTGAGGACGATTAGTTTCTTAGCCCCGATGGCGCCCGCGACTGCCGCGGCCGCCAAATCTGCGTTGATATTTAATACCTGCGTAGGGTTGTCTTGGTTTACCGCAATGGAGGAAACCACCGGGATACGCCCCGATTGCAGCAAATCTTCTATCGGCCCGGGATCTACCGCGGTTACTTTACCCACTAGCCCCAGGTCGACGGGTTTTCCATCTACTGTCGCTCCTTGTTTTTGGGCACGTAAAAACGCTCCGTCCTCGCCAGAAATCCCGATTGCCGCAATGGAGGATTCGTTGAGTAACGAAACCAGTTCGCGCTGCACTGTCCCGGTCAGAACCATGCGCACGACTTTTATTACTTCTGGGCTGGTGACCCGCAGACCGGAAACAAAGGGGGCTTCAATCCCCAGGGTTTTCAGCATGGAGTTGATTTGCGGGCCGCCCCCATGCACCACAACCGGTTCAATCCCCCATTCATGCAGGAAACTTACGTCCTGGGCGAAAGCGGCCTTTAGCTCTTCAGATATCATGGCGTTTCCGCCGTATTTAATCACGATCCGTGAGCCGGAGTATTCGCGCAGCCACGGCAAGGTTTCTAGCAGTACTCCGGCTTTGTCCCAGGCTGATAAATTTTTTGTGCTCATGAGGAATAGTCCGCGTTGATGTGAATATATTCGTGGGTAAGGTCGTTGGTCAGTACGCTGGCCTGGGCGTTTCCGGCTCCTAGGCGTACCTCTAGATGCACGTCACGGCTTTCAAAGGGAACATCCTCGCGGTTTCCCCAAGCGGCGCCGTTTTTACAAACTTGCACCCCGTTGAACAGTACCGATACCGCGCTCGGTTCGTAGGGGCAAACGCTTTCGGGTACGGTTCCCAGTTCGGACACGATTCTTCCCCAGTTGGGGTCACACCCGGCGATTGCGGTTTTTACCAGGTTTGAGCGAGAAATGGTTTTCGCCGCGATTAACGCTCCGGCTTCACTTTCGGCCTCGGTGACTGCTATTTCTACCGTATGCTGCGCACCTTCCGCATCATCAGCGAGTTTACGCGCTAACTGGGCGCAAGTTTGAGTGAGCGCGTCGGTAAATCCGCTGGGAACCGTTCCACTTTCCCCGGAGGCCAGCAAAAGTACAGTGTCGTTGGTGGACATACAGCCATCAGAATCTAGGCGGTTAAAGGTTTTCGCGCAGGAAACTTCCAGCGCCTTTTGGGCAGTTTCGGCATCGAGGAGGGCGTCAATGGTGATTACTCAAAGCATCGTGGCTAGGGCGGGAGCAAGCATTCCTGCCCCTTTCGCCATTCCTCCGACTTGATAGCCTTCCGCCTGCAAATGAACGGTTTTAGGTTCGTTATCGGTGGTGAGAATCGCACAGGAAGCATCTACGCCGCCCTCTTCAGATAGGCTCGCGGCAGCACTTTCAATCCCGGAGAGCATTTTGTCCATCGGCAGAGGTGTCCAAATCATTCCGGTGGAGCACACTAATACCTCTCGCGGATCTATTTGTAGAGCATCCCCGACTGCCTTGGCGCTGGCGACCGTATCTTTAAGACCGTTTTCCCCGGTGCAGGCGTTGGCGCTGCCAGAGTTCAGCACTACGGCGCGCATACCGGTAGCCCCTTTACTGAGAACTGCCCGCGAGTAGAGTACAGGGGCGGCGGCGAAACGGTTGGAGGTGAATACCCCAGCGGCTACCGGGTTTTCCCCGGTGTTGAGGACGAGGGCTAGGTCTTTGCGTCCTTTGCGGCGCATTCCGGAGGCGATTCCGCAGGCTTTGAATCCGGGTACGCTGGTTACGCCTTGGAGGCTTTTGTCTTTTTTCACGGGGCAACTCCAATCTGGTTGATGCCGGTATATTCGTCTAGTCCGAGGGCGAGGTTGGCTGATTGCACGGCGGCTTGCGCGGTTCCTTTTCCTAGGTTATCCAGGGCGCTGAGGGCGATTATTTTTCCGGACCGCTTATCTAGCGCCACCTGTACCTGCACGTTTGCACTGCCGGTCACTGCTTGGGTTTGTGGCCAAATACCGGGGTCAAGTACCTGTATAAGGTTTTCTTCCCGATAAAAATCCTGGTAGAGGGCGTGTAACTGCTCGGTGGTAGTTTTTTGAGTCGCAGCGGCAGTTACGGTTGCCAGGATTCCCCGCGACATGGGTACTAACACTGGAGTGAGGGTGATTTTATAGTCCTCGGGGTTGTTTCCGCTGCTAACTGCGAAGTTTTGCGCGATTTCGGGAATATGGCGATGGGTTCCGCCTACCGCATAGGGCTGGGCATTGCCGAGGGCTGCGGTGGCTAATAGGTGCGGTTTTAGGGATTTTCCGGCGCCGGAATATCCCACCGCTAAAGTGGCGACAATATCGTTTGGGTCAATCAATCCGGCAGCTACCAGAGGTTGAAAAGCCAAGGTAACAGCAGTTACGTTACATCCGGGAACCGCGATCTGCTGGGTAGTCGCCAGCTGTTCGCGCTGTGAAGGCCCGCAAGCACGCTGAAGTTCGGGCATTCCATAGGTCCAGGCCTGGCAATATTCGCCGCCATAGTAACTATCCCAGGCGGCTTTAGAGGTGAGCCGATGGTCGGCTCCGCAATCTACCAACAGGCTTTCTACCCCGGCAGCGCGCAGTTGCGCTGCTATTTTCCCGGATTGTCCATGTGGCAATGCTAGGAAAATCGCGGCGCTTTCTTTTAGCGCCACCGGGTCTACTGCTTTTAATTCTTGCTTGGCTAATTGGGGAACTTGGGGATGAAACTCCCCTAGCTTTTTTCCTGCCGAGGAGGACGCGCATAGCTGCTCAATTTGAAAGCGCGGATGGGCAGCTAGCAGACGCAGAATTTCTCCGCCGGCAAAGCCACTGGCACCGATAATTGAAACTTTCATAGTGCATATTTATATCAACCATTGAATATATATGCATAATTGGGAGAGGTTGATGTGAGTTAAGATACTCACCGCCACTAAGAGAATGCCTCTCCGGCAAACCCGGCGACAAAATAGCTAGACACCTACAGTTTGTCCCCATAAATGCGCGGAAACTTTGAGGCAGAAAAAGCAAAAATCCGCGCCCTGTCGGAAAGCCCAACCAGCCAACCGACAGGGCGCTAAGAAAACCAAGCGCCAAACTATAGCTATTTCTTGATTTCTTTAACCATCTGCCTCGCCCAGTCGCGAATCATTTGCTCGTCACGGAAATCGCCCTCAACCGCTCCCCCAAGACGCGCAACGGTACGCTCGCGCAAAGAAAGCTGCGAGGGATCTAGCCTGCCCGGGAAAGTCACGTAACCTTTAGGTTCAATATTCAAAAGCACCGGCCCAACCCGGGAAGGATCTTGCACTTTATCGTGCGGAACCCCAGATAGCCCCACCGAGAAAGCCCAAATGGGAATATGGCGCAACTGCGACGAAAAACGCCGACAAAAATCAGTAGCTTCCTCCATCCATCTAGTCAGATACACCGCTGAACCAATAACCACTGCCCCATAGACATCTAGACTGTAGACCTCTTCCGGATTCTTCAGCTCTACCTCCAAACCGGCATTTTCTAATTCCTCGGCAATAGTTTTGCCAATCTCGCGCGCAGTTCCATGTTTGGACGCAACCGTTACTAAAACCTTCATAGCTCTAGTATGACCATTTTTCTAAAACTTGTCCTGAAAAGACCGAAAAATCTAGTTTTCTCTTAGACTGGAGAACGTGTCACCGATCGGTTCTTCCTCTCGCAGAGCGCCAAAGCTCACCGATCTTACCGTGGTATCCAAATACGCCCTCGACCCAGTGGTGCTCTGCCGCGCGGCCGGAATACATCGAATCTCTGAACTGGGCAGAGGAAGCACTCGAGACGTATCCGAACTGTTCGCCCTCCCCAGCCAAGACTTTCATAGCTTTCTATGCAGCAATGAAGGCGAAGAATTCCTAGCTCAGCTGCGTCAAGATTTACAGCGCCCCCTATGCGTCTGGTTAGGGGCGGGCAGTAGCGAAGAAGCCGAACGCCTCTCCCGTCTGCTAGGAACTAGCCGAATAATTGACGGAGCCACCTACCCGGAAGGCTTGGAATACCGTAAACGTTTAGTCAGCTCATCTGAAACGCCAACCCAGGCGGAAAATAAGAAAAAACGCCCTTGGATACTAGATCCGCGCAACCTGATGGGCGCAATCATTGATCAGTGGGAAGATTTAAGCGAAAACGCCAGGCAGAGGGTGCGGCAAGCACTGCTCGGAATAGATGCAACCCACCTTTCTCCCGAGATTTCCGGCGCCTTAACAGCTTGCGGAATAAAACAAACCCATCGTTCCCGACTGATTAAATGGTTCACCAACCCGAAAGTTCTGGCATACCTGCTGGTAGTTACCTATTCTAGTTTGCGCGTATTGCCAGTAAGCCTCGTAAAAGAGTTCCACGGCTCCCTGCTGGTTCTGTGGACGATGGATATTACCACCGCAATCCCTTACGCCTGGGGGGTGCTGGCTATGTTTACCGCTAAACGCCAGTGGGTGCGGATTGTAGGCACGTTTACCACCGCAATCACTTTCGCCGCCCCATACGTTTATTTCGCTATGACCGGTCGAGACTATCCAACCTATGTAATAGTGGTGGTCATCTTATTTATTATTTCCGGTTTCCTAGTAGAAGGTACAAAATACCTGCGGGAACGCTACCTCCTTAACTTCTTAATAAAGGCACGCTAAACTGAGCGGCGCTGCATACAAAAAGTTGCGCGCGGTGGTGGGGCGCAAGAGACGCTACCGGGCTACTGGCTCTTTTGTGCTCGGCGTTTGGCAGCTTGCGGACCTATAAAGGTACGCACAACCCCGTTACCAATAAAGTAAACTCCGCTAATCCACCACAGCCACCAAACGATTGGATTACGCTCCGGGAAATAGATAGTGAGCCAAATAATGCAAAACAGCCAGACAACTACAGACAAAATGTTTAGCCACCGCAGTCGTTCCACCCGGAAAGGATGACAGAAAGTAAGGGGAGAAAGCGTCAAAACAATAAATAACACCACTATCGTGAGGTTAAACCACCAACTCATATCCACTAAATACAGATACAAAATCACGATATTCCAGGCGGCCGGGAAGCCCACGAAATAGTTATCGGAACTCTTGGCTTTCTTATTGCAGTAACAAAACATTGAGGACGCGCAAACTGCCACCATCAACACCGCAGTCACTATCAAATCAATACCCTTGCCGGGCACGCCAGGAGCAAACGACAGGTTTTGAGACATAAAAATTGCAGGAATAAACGTCCAGGTCAAGTAATCGACAATCAAGTCGAGGGAAGAACCATCAAACCAGGGAACAACCTCTTTAACCCGGTAACGCCGAGCAAAAGTGCCATCAAGCCCATCAACAATCAGGCTAATCGCCAGCCATCCCCACATTTGGAGATACTCTTGCCGCATCAAAGCCAACATGGCACAGCACGCCCAAATTACCGCTGACCCGGTAAAAGCATGTACAGCCCAGGCTTTCAGATGATCAGCGCGAGTGAACTGGGACTTATCCGCACTTGCAGTCTCTTTCATAGTCCCTATTTTGCCCTAGGGTTTCGAATAAGCGAAACCCTGAAAGCTACTGTGGGGCTATAACCGTTCCACAACTCCCCCAAGATGTCCCCCTGAGCTAAGCTCGCTAAAATAGCTCCATGAGTTCCGCCCCACTAAATGAACTCCTGGACGATTTAGAGGACCAGGATAAGCTGGATGACCCTTTAGAAGTACTCTCCGGTTTCACTACTTGGGCAGCCTCTACCCGCCGGGCACTATATCCCCATCAAGAACAAGCTGCCACCGAGATTTTTGCGGGCAACCATGTAATCGCCGCCACCCCCACCGGTTCGGGTAAATCAATGATTGCTCTCGCCGCCCACCTGGCAGCACTGGCAAACAATCAGCGCTCTTTCTACACCGCACCGATTAAAGCCTTAGTTTCTGAAAAATTCTTCTCGCTGGTAGACCTATTTGGAGCTCGCAATGTCGGCATGATTACCGGCGATATTTCCTTAAACGCACAGGCTCCAATCATCTGCTGCACCGCTGAAATCCTAGCCAACCAGTCACTTCGCGAAGGAAGTGAACTAGATGCGGGAACGGTAGTCATGGACGAGTTTCATTACTACGCCGACCCTGACCGAGGTTGGGCTTGGCAAGTTCCACTCTTAGAACTGCCACACGTACAGTTTGTCCTCATGTCTGCCACCCTAGGGGATGTAGATTTTTTCGTACGCTACCTAAAAGAACGCACTAAAAGAGAAGTAGCGCTAATAGACAACGCCAAACGTCCCGTACCTCTAGAAATGTCCTACAGCGAAGATGAACTGCAATACCTATTAGAAAGCCTGGTACAGACGGGACGCTGGCCAATCTACCTGGTACATTTTTCCCAACATGACGCGGTCAAAACCGCCCAGGGACTAGCCTCCGCTAATCTTGCCCCTCGCGAGCAGCGGGAAAAAATCGCCAGCTACCTAAAGGGAGTACATTTTGGCAAAGGGTTCGGGCAGACCCTTTCCCGACTGTTACGCCTGGGGGTAGGGGTACATCATGCGGGAATGTTGCCCCGCTACCGCCTCTTAGTCGAACAACTCGCTCAGCGAGGCTTATTGGCAGTAATCTGCGGCACTGACACTTTAGGGGTGGGGATAAATGTTCCTATCCGTACCGTGGTTTTCACCTCCTTGGTAAAGTTTGATGGACACCGCGAGCGGCATCTCTCCGCCCGAGAATTCCATCAGATTGCGGGTCGAGCTGGACGCGCCGGTTTTGACACTATGGGATTTGTTGAAGTGCAGGCTCCTGCCGAAATAATAGAAGCCAAGAAACTTGCCCAAAAGGACGGAAAACGCAAGAGCTCGTCCTCGGCAAAAAGCCAGAAACCGAAAATCTCTTGGGGGCGGGGAACTTTTGAGCGTCGGCAATCTGCCCCACCCGAGCCGTTACGCTCCCATTTTCAAATTGATCATTCAATGGTGCTCAACGTACTTGCCGGTCGGCGCAACGGCGGCAAGCATTTAGCGTGGTTAGCTCGCAATAACCATGACCGCCCGCAGCAGATTAACCCCCATTTGCGCCGCCTAGGGCAGGTTTATTCTTCGTTAAAACAGGCGGAGGTGATTAGACATCTCCCCTCTGAAAAGGCAGGGTATCGCGGTCGGGTAGAGCTCACCCAAGAGCTTCCACAGGACTTTGCCCTTAACCAGCCGCTCTCTCCTTTCGCCCTCGCTGCCCTGGATTTACTAGATTGTGACAGTCCCGATTATGCCCTCGATTTGGTTTCGATTGTGGAATCGGTATTAGAAGATCCCCGCCAGGTGCTTATCGCCCAACAAAAAGCCGAACGTGACCAGGTATATCAGCAGCTCAGACGGGAAAAGGTTGAATATAATCAACGGCAAGAAATCTTGGATGAAATTAGCTGGCCACAGCCACTTGCACAGCTAATAGCGGGAGCGTTTCACACTTTCGCGCAATCTAATCCCTGGGTCTATGGCTTTGCGCCCTCACCAAAATCTGTGGTGCGTTATCTGGTGGAAAATGCGCTAACTTTCACCCAGTTCATTTCCCGTTTTGACCTTTCACGCAGCGAGGGCGTGGTGTTGCGTTATTTAACCGACGCTTACCGCGCTTTGGGGCAGATTGTTCCTCCGCACCGCCGCAGTGAAGACTTCGAGTTGATATTGGAGTGGCTGGGGAAAACGGTAAGGGGCGTGGATTCTTCCCTGCTTGACGAGTGGGAGTCTTTAGCCAGCGGGAAAAGAACTAGCGACACCCCGATGGACAGTGATGAAGAAACCGCTTTTGGGGTGGGGGATAATATCCCTTTGAGCGCTAATCCATTTGCGCTACGTAAGGCGCTGCGCAACGAAAGCTGGCAGCGCGTAGAGGCAGTTGCTTTTGATGATGTAAACCGTTTGCAAGCTGGCGCACTTTTGCGCGCTGACGGTAGCTCCTGGTCTACAGCTGATTATAAAGAGCTGCTTGATGACTATTGGGAACGTTATGACGACCTGGTTTTAGACCAAGAGGCCCGCTCGGCGAGCCACGCGGTGATTAACGAGGGCGAGCAAGCGCGAGAGGTACTGTCGCGTTATCTGGATGCAGATAGCCATTTACTCCGCGGCAGCAATGTTTGGTCTTTAATGCAGGAAGTAGATGATGGCAGCGGTCTTTGGGAATGGCGAATGCTTTTTGCCTTAGATGTAGCTAAAACCGATGAAAGTGGGCAACTTTGTCTGTATCTGGTTGCCTATGGGGATTTATTTTAGGAGGCTTCTTCCCAGCTACTTTCTCCTAGATTACTTCAGCACTTGCGATAGGTTTTCTGCAAATAGGCAGCGGGTTTAACTGGATTTGGCGCGCCCTCTAGACTTAAAACTATGGATTTAGAAACCAGTGTAGCAAGGGTAGATGAGCGGATTTGCGCTGCCTGTGAGGCGGCGGGCAGGAATCGCAGCGAAGTTACTTTAGAGTTGGCGGTCAAGACCCGCAGCAGCCAAGAGATTATTGCTGCTGCTAAGCAACTAGTTAAGCGCGGTCTGCCAGTGGTTCTAGGTCACAACCATGTTCAGGAAGCCCAGGCAACCAACCCGGCAATACGGCAGGTCGATTTTGGCGCTACAGTTCATATGATAGGGCATTTACAGGGCAATAAGATTAGCGCCGCTTTAGAGGTTTGCGACCTGGTTGAAACCGTGGATTCAATTAAAACTGCGCAGCGTTTGGTGCGCCGCCTGGAAGCGAACTATCCGGGGCGCACTTTACCTTGCTTTATTGAAGTGAACTGTTCGCGCGAAGCCGCTAAGGCGGGGGTAAGCCCGGAAAAAGCGGAAGATTTAACCCAGCAGGTCTTAGCTATGGAGCAGCTACGGCTTTGCGGTTTTATGACAATTGGGGCGCTTAGCTTAGATGAATCCCAAATTCGTTCTTCTTTTGAAATCCTGCGTAACCTGCGTGATAAAACCGTAGCTAGCGGAGGACGAGGACAAGATGCCACCGAACTTTCGATGGGAATGTCCCAAGACCTAGAACTAGCAATCGCAGAGGGCGCAACTATTGTACGTATCGGCACCGATATTTTTGGTTCGCGCAACTACCACTAGCAGCTGTACTTTCCTCTTTCAGAAAAAAGCAAACACTACCCTGAGCGGACGGTCTAGTTACTAGTTGGCCACCCGACGTGAATCTAGAATCGCCTCCACATCCACCGGTTTGGTTTGGGCGATTAACTGGGCAGTGGTCAGCGATTCTTCAGTGCGGGCTTGGGGACGGCTAGGGCGATAGGGCGAATGCGACCTGCTTGCTAAATGCTGCGATAACAATTCGGAGGCATCTACGTCACGGCGCGCCAGTCGCGGTTTAAGCGCATAAATCGGTTTCGGCATCGGCGTGGGAGTCCAGGCACGCCCAGAGGAAACAGCCGGTAGGCTAGCTGAATCTTGCTTATTTGCCGCGCTATTGCCGGTGTGTGCGCTGTTAGTAACTGCGGAGATTTCGTCAGCTTTTTCAACAGAAACTGATGTCGAAATCGCCTTGGTTTCCAAGGCAGGCTGCGCGTCAAGATTGCTTACTGTTTCTAGCTTACTGGTTGCTATTGAAGTCTCATTAGCGCTGTAAGCTAGCTCTCCAGCAACTTTTGTCGGCAACGTTGATTCTTCTGTCTCAGTTGATTTTGCCGTAGCTGCCTGTGTTTGCGTTTCCTGGCCGGCGGTAAAAATCTCGCGGAACATTGAAGCCCGGCGAGCCGCATCAGCCATTTTAGCTAGGGCTGCGCGTCCTTTGCCCGTTGCAGATAGATTCTCTTTCGCATAGGACTCGCAAGATTGCGTTAGAGCGGTTTCGGTTTTCGCTTGCGCACCCAGCGTTACTTGGTTTTCCTTAACGTCTGCTGCGGCTACCGCCTCGCCTTGGGAGCTAGCTTTAGCTTTTGCCGTAATTTGGGCGAATTTCTTTTCACTTTCGCTCATGCGGTGACCCTTAGCGGGGCGAGCTTCAAGAGAATGAATATATTCAAGGGCGCGCTGATCGTTTTCGCGACCAGCCTTTGCGGCTCGCACCCCTAATCCTAAGGTGGCAGTAATAGTTGCCAACGGGATCAGTACCCACAACCAGGAAAATGAGGAGATAACAAAGGCAGCGGTAACTAGTACCATCATCACCGCGAACTGTACGGTGAGCAGGGTAAGACGGCGGCGGGCTGCTTGCTCCCTAAGCTGTATTTGCTGCGCGCGTCTTAGTTTGGCGGCATTAAGTTCACTTTGGTCGCGTTGGGTTGGCGCTACTGGTCGCTGCATACTTCCTCCTAAAACCGGGGGGGTTATCCGGTAACCGTCCCGTTTCGTTTGCGTAGGATGAGTATTTAATACCCGCAATCCCGCACTAAAACGGTCTTTACCATGAGAATTAGCTTGCCGACGTTTGATATCGATTAAGACCGGTAGATATATTCCTCCCAGAATCAATACCAATGCCGGTAAGGCAAATCCGATAAACTCCACATATCAAAAATAGGGTATTTAGGGTCAAGAATCTTGCTCCCTAAAGGCGTGTTGAACAGGCAATGTTATGAAATGTTTAGAAAAACGCAACATTCGTAACAACCACATCAGTAGCCACATTTCTATTTCTGCTTTAATGCTCTATCGCACAGCAACTATTCTTGAAACCAATTCACAGGAGACCCAAAATGCGCCTTAATACCTAAATACTAAAAACAATCGAAACTAGAACCCGCCCTCGGCAAAACCGTGAGACTCTCTAGACAGCCCGCCTCTAAAACGCGCCCTATTAATCAAATTGGAAACGTAACCACCCTCTGGAACTTCCTCGGCGGTAGCAGCATAACCCAAATGGTCAGCCCAGTTTCCCGCAATATAATAGAAACCGCGTTTACGCCCTTCAAAACGCAACCCCAACTTTTCAACTACCCGCAAGGAAGCCTTATTTTCGGGACGCACATTTATCTCCACGCGGTGTAAATGAGGAGACCCCAAACATAAATCCAACACCATGGCTACCGCGGCGGTAATCACTCCCCTGCCGCTATATTCCTCACTAACCCAGTAACCCAAATTTCCCGAATGAGACGCACCCAGCGCCACATCCCCGATACTTACCTGCCCCACTAGCTCCTGATCCGCCCAAACACCGAAGGAATAATACATTCCTTTGCGCACCAGTCGAGCGCTACGCCGAATAAAAGCCTCCAACTCCATAGCTCGTGCGCGATACCCGTCCGGAGCGTTAGCCTCCCAAGGCGAAAGCCAACGATAATTATCAGCGCGAACCTGCGCCGCCAGACGATGATCACGGGCAGTCATTTCCAGCACTACCAGCCGACCTACTTCAACATTACCCGGCTTGAGCAGCCCCAAAGCGCAAGGGTCATCAATCTGAACACTTAAACGCCCTCGAGACAGAAAAGTTAAACGTTCATACAACAAAACGGCAACCTAATCTAGCACCATACAGTGAAAATAATCCCCCTCGGAAACAGCCGTAACCGCCTCGGGGATAACCGCGAGCGCATTCGCACTCGCCATACTAGACAGTAAAAGATCCTCCGGTTTACCGGTTAGTCTTGCCCGATAACCACTGTCGGGAGCACCCACAATTTTAACGGGAACAAACTGGCGTCTACCTGCGGGAGAACGCCACCCACAATCAACCCTGGCTCGTAAAGAAGGACGATAAAGCTCCTGCCAACCAGCCATATGCCGCAGGCAGGGGCGCACGAAAATCTCGTAACAAATTTGGGCAGCTACCGGATTGCCTGGGAGACAAAAAATCGGAGTACCCTCGCCCACTGTTCCATACCCAAGTTGTTTACCAGGGGTCATCGCCACCATATCGAAACGAGCCGTACCTAAAGGAGCTAACACTTCCTTGACCGTATCGCCACTGCCATAGGACAGACCGCCGGTAGTGATAATAATATCTGCCCTAACCAGCTGATCCTCGATAGTTTCCGACAAAACATTCTGCTCATCAGGAACCGCCGCTACCCGAAAAGTATCGGCTCGCGCATCTGCTACCGCTGAAGAAAGCGCCTGTCCATTCGCGTCAAACACCGCACCGGCCCGTACCGCTTTGCCCGGTTCAATCAGCTCGTCTCCGATAGATAAAATCACTACTCGAGGACGAGGACGAACCCTCACCCGCAAGCGCCCCACTCCCGCCAGCAGCGCCACCTGCCGAGAACCAATCCGGGTACCGGCACGCAAAATCGTTGTGCCAGCACTTACGTCTTGACCGCGACGTAAAATATTTTTACCTTTCGCCGGGGCAGACAGAATTTGCACCCGCGCCGATCCCTGATCGGTTTCCTCTAACGGAACCACCGTATCTGCCCCCATCGGTAAAGGTGCACCCGATGCAATCCGGACTGCCGCGTTTTCTACCAGGGAGCAGGGCTCGGCATCCCCCGCTTTCACCTCGGCAATTACGTCCAGGTACACTTGACGCATTTTCCCAGCGCCCCCCACATCTTGGGAACGTACCGCATATCCATCCAAAGTAGCCTGATCAGTAACCGGTAAATCAAAAGGAGCGCTCACGTCCTCAGCCAGGACACACCCCACCGCATCCGGCAGCAACACATCCAAAGGATCTAGCGGAGCCACCAGGGATAGACAAGTATTCAAATGTTCCGCAACAGTACGCATTCGCCCTCCTGAAATCTAGTACTGTACCCAGCGTACCTGCCTTAGCCTTTAGCTTGAGGGCGAAAAGCCGAGCGGTCGCAAAGCAGAATCCGGTTATTATTAAGCTATGGAGGCTAAGAGCACCAAAGCGGATTTGAGAAAAAAGTTCCTCTCTCGCCGCCGCCTATCAGTTTTACCTAGTAAACGCGAACAGGAAGCAGCTACTGTGCGTCAGGCAGCCCAGCCGTTACTGGAATTTTTAAAACCTGGGGACGCAGTTGCCAGTTACCTATCATTTGACACCGAGGTTCCCACATTTTTACTTAATCAAGCGGTTTTAGATGCCAGTATGAAACTATTTGTTCCTTGCAATCTTGCGCAGCCCCGTTGGGGACGGCTAGATCCGGTACAACACACTCGGGCTCTCTACCGCCGACTAAACCCGCACCCGCCTCTAATTTCTCGGGAACTAAAATGCACGGATCTAGCAGATTTGGGCGTGAAACTTATTTTCCTACCCGCCGTAGCTGTCGATAGAACTGGAACCCGGCTAGGACGCGGTGCCGGTTGGTATGACCAGGCTTTATCGCACTGCGATGTCGATTGTACCCAGCGTCCACACCTAGTTGCACTGGTACATGATTGGGAGGTTTTAACTGCGGGAACGCTTCCCACAGAACCGCATGACCAGCGAGTTAATCAGGTTTTAACTTCCTCAGGTCGCTTACAGCAACTGACCGTGTCCCCACAGGGCGATAATTAGTATTTTTACTGCCCAAATTATCGCGGATTATCTTATGCGATAACCACCTACCAGTATTTAGCCATGCGAGAGTTTATTTGGCGTTGGCGACAAACGATTAGTCTGGTTTGTGTAATTGCAGTGATAATAACTTTACTGCGCCTGATATTGCCGCAGATAGAGACTAAACCGGTCATAGTCTCCGCAGTAGATATTCCTGCCGGAACCACCATCAGCGCTAATCAGCTGCAGATTAAATCAGTTCCCATAGCCACACTTCCTCCCCAAGCATTCCAGAAAAAAGAGCAGGCTATCGGGCAAAGAACAGCGATTCCCCTAGCGAAAGGAACTACCCTATTTCCAGCGCTTTTTTCATCTTCATCTTTTAGCCGGAAAGCCTATAAAGGACAGGTGATATTGGCTTTACCGCTACGCGAAAGCGATCAAGGACTGGTCGGAGCGGGAGATAAAATCATGTTTTTCCTCTCCGGAACTAGCAGTCTAGACGCTAAAACCGATACCGCTAACGAACAGGAATCGGGGATTAATCGTAAAAATGCGACAGCAGATAATCCCGGAAATGAATCCCCAGAAAACGGCAGGGGCATTGAGGTAATCAAGGCGCAAGCATTATCCGTGAGTGAAGCCACTATGTCTCTTACAGGTTCAGGAAAGGTCGCTACCATTGAAGTGGCGGTCAATCCTGCTGATGCTGCTCGGCTGGTACAAGCCAGCAAGAACGAGGCACTACAATTGGCGCGTACAGGTTAATTTTCATCTAAATGAGGAACAATGAGTGAAGAAAAAACCGGTTTCATTGCCGGATTCAAAGATTTTATCTCCCGTGGAAACGCTATCGACCTGGCAGTTGGCGTAGTTATCGGTGCCGCATTTGGAGCCGTAGTCAGCGCCATTGTTAATAAGTTCATCAACCCGCTAATCGCTGGATTAATAGGCAAACCCAACTTTGATAAGGTTCTAGAATTTCATCTCGGCAGCGCTACCGTGCAACCGTGATCGATAATCACTGCTCTAGTTAATTTTCTCCTGGTTGCTTTGGCTATTTACTGCTGCATCATCGTCCCGATGAACAAGGTGATTAAGGCACGTGAAGCCAAGAAGAAAACTGAAGAAGAGGACGAAGAACCCGAGGTAGACCCCCAGGTCGAGCTACTAACCGAGATTCGCGACCTGCTAAAAACTGAAAAATCCACTTCCCAAAGCAGCTAACCTAGCTGCGCTTCACGCGGGAGGAAAACCTAGGCTCCGCGCCTGTTTTGTGTGACGTTTTCACCCTCCCGGTGCAGTTGCGCCCTCCCGAGAGGGGAATTGTGGTCAATATGGGGGCGGTTTGCCGATATTGGGAGGGTGATTTTGCCTCGGGAGGGCGAAAATGTTCCCCTGGTGACCGTGGTTGCCTGGATATATACCTGGAAGTTGTAGGTGCGGTGAGCATAAGATTTCGGAAAACGCCGCCACGTTTTCCGAATTTCTTGGGCGGGAGGACAAACTTTCCCCGCACGGACAGATTTCAGTCATACAAGGGGCGCGGCCGGTAAAAGATACGAGGGGGCTTGAGCGGCGAAGCCGATCACGGGGCCCCGGAGTGCTTTTACCGAGCCAGCCCCGAACCGAGATACAGACGACCGTAGTTGTCAGAAATGACAGCAATCACGGGGAGCAGTTTTATGCCGAGGGGAAGACACCCTAGCCACCAAGATTCCCTAAAATCGGATACCCGGTAATAAATCTAAAAATCTGCAATTCTTAGGGCACTAAATCCGTGAAAATGCCAAAGCATTTTCCGGATTTCGGGGCGCGAGGCAAAATCCTCCCCCGTGCGCAAACGAGAACGGGAGGACAAACTTTCCCCCGCGCTCCCCGGTTATCGAACAGGTCGCGTCCGGTAAAAGATTTCCATAAGGCACGTTCGACGCGTGCAGGGGCGGATTTATGCCGAGGGGAAGGCTTCGGGCGTTAAATCCGTGAAAATGCCAAAGCATTTTCCGGATTTCGGGGCGCGAGGCAAAATCCGCCCCTGTGCGCAAACGAGAGCAGCAGGAAAACCTCCCAGCCAGACCCGATTTGGGACTATTGGTTACGTTCACGCCAATGCGGCGGCATTTCGGATAGATAATCCACCTCGCGATGCCTCTCCGCTCCATCGCAAGCCTCGTCCTCGTCAAAGACTGAATCAACATTTTCCTGCCAGGAGGTAGGTTTCCCCTCTCGCATACGGATAGAATCAACCTCACTGTAGGTACGTACTGCCGCATGTTTCATAGCTAGCTGTTTCGCTTTACCACGTTTGACAATATAGCTTCTACCTGGCTGTCACGCCGTTGCAAACCTAATTCAGCAAAAAGTAAATCGACTTCCTCATCCAGGCTGCGTCCTTTGCTATCGGAACGAATCCAGGCAAGCAAATCGTCAAGCTGGTCATCTCCATAAGCCGTTAGCGGTAATCCTCTAGAAAGCGGAGGTCGTTTGACGGAGCGATTCGGAGCATCGTCTTCTTCGGGCATCGGCGCAAGCGCCGGCGAAAGCTCTGCGGAAGGAGCTTGCACAGCCGGTTCGCCAGCGGGAACAGGAGCAGCTGCAACTTGGCGTTGGGCTTGTGCTTTCTTGCGTTCTTCAACTACATCTACCACTAGGTCAAGTAGGCGTTGGGCTTGAGCCGCCGGATCCATAAAGACAGCGGTAGAGTAAACCATGCTGACTACCCAACCATATTCTTTAAGCCGGTCAAGCCAATGCCGTTCGCGACGACGTAAAGATTTTTCTGCCACATAGTCGGGATTATCGGTGAGCACTGCGACCAACAATTCATCTGGATAATCGGGATGCCCGATTGCTAAAGGAATCCGCATACCGTTCTTTGGTCCCAGATTCGGGATTACGGTTAATCCCACCGAATATAGTCTTTCTGCAAGATCTAATAGGAGACGATCAGGTTGCGATTCTTCCTCGCCCATTGCCTGAGCTGCCTGGACTGGGCCTACAGTTTGCGACTGTGAGCGGGCAGCTTGCAGCAGGTCATACAGCATTTTCGAGCCGGCACTATGAAGCCGCTGGGAATCGATTGCTTGCGGGGAAATTGAAGAAATGAGTGACAGCTCTTTACGTACCATAGATAGCGCATCTACCAGTAGCGCAGTGCCATCAGCTGCTGATATTACCCCGAAATTATGTAGCACCTGTCCGTGGGGAGTTTTCGCGAAACCAATCGATAAAATAACGTGATCTCGGCGCAAACCGGCTGCTCCGGCGGCATCTACTATCACGAATGGTTCTTCTGGGTTATTTGCTAAGAACTTATCTAGTTCGGGGTTACGGGCAACTTCACTCATGATAGCAGCGCTAATTCGTTGCGCATGTTTGACCGTTAAGGCTACTACCCCTAGAGATTCTTTCGGTTGGTTCGCGGCGTGCTGGCACACCTGGCGCACAACCTCTTCAACCTCTTGCGAAGAGGTTTCTACACATTGCGCCCCTATCGCGGGCATTCCTCTGCCATCAACTACGGTTAAAGTGACCGGACGAGAAGGACGAGGTACCGTTACTGGCATCACGTCTCGTCCGTAGTTGTGTTCTGCCAGGAATGAGGCTACCCATTCGTTTACCCGACTGCGGGTAGGAGGTGCAGTTAGTTGCGGGAATATACCGGCGAAATCTGAAACGGTTCCCTGTTCACTGCGGCGTACATCTCCCACAACTACCACTTGTTTAGCGCGAGCAACTGCCGGTATAACTTCCGCTAAATTGGCGTTTTCTATCCCGTCTAAGACCAGCAAATCTACCGGATGATCATTGCCAAGAATCTGCGGTATCATCACTGGCGGGATAGCGCGGATAGGACGCAGACGTTCCACAATCGGGAATTGTCCGATTATTTCTGGTAAATCGGTGCGTGCATCTTTGAGAACCTGTTCCAAGTCGGCAATGTTTTCAGTTTGCGATTCCACCAGTTTTGCCACCTGGCGCTGAATATGTTCTAGAACTTGAGCAGAGAGCGAATTAACTTGGGCAAGATCTAGTTCTCGTAGGCTGGCAGCTAGTTCTTCTAAATGTTCACCGTCAAAGTGGGCGAGCCTATCATCAAGTCGCAGCATTTCCGCCAAAGCCGATGCCCACCAGGCTAAATCTAGCTCCATGCGCACTAAATCGGCAGGGACTCTTCTGGCGCGTAAATCTTCTACCAGCTCATCTACCCCGAAATCGTGTAGCTCTTTCAAAATCGCTACCCGTTGTGGCAGTCTTTGAGCACCTTTTTCATCTGCTGAAAGGCTATCCATCAAACTGGCTAGTTTATCTAACGGCATTTCTGATAAATCACCAAAGCCAGTTGAAAAGAAGGGTTGCAGTTGGGAAAGATGAGTACGCAGTGCTTCCTCAGCTTTTTGCATCTGGTCGAGGCGACCAGGAAGCACCGGCCAGCCCCCGCCCGGAGAATACTCACGCCAAATCCGCCTTTGCTGTTGTACCCGGATTAATTCCCGATGCAAATCTTCGACTTTACGTCCCGGACGCACCATGTCTTTAGCCTGTTTTACTAGGTGACGACGCTGGGATTCTTTCATGTTCAGGGCGCGTTCTTTACGCCATTTCTTGGTCGCGGTCGCAATCACCATATCGGCTGCTGAACGTTCAAAAACCTGGGGTTTGAAAACGTCCATTGCTTCGCGTAAACCGTCAAGCATTTTCAACTGATCATGCCACTGGTTGAGGGTAGTGGCTCGGCGTAAACCGGTTTCTTTTTGGGTTCGGTCAATATCCGCGCGTACTTGCGGCAAGGTTCGACCCGCCAATTGATTAACGCCATCAACTGCGGTATCAACCATTTCTGGCGAAGACACCACCACCGAATACCAAGGGTTAGTGGCTCGGGTTTGCGAGAATATTCCTTCTCGCCGGGCTTGTGCCAGTAGCTCTTGAACTCGTTTTGCCCCATCTGAGGCAATGTGATGCAAAGTTTCTAAATCGAAACGCACTTTGGTTCTAGGTCCAGGTTTCATAGCAGTTAAATCTGCTAACACCTGGAGCGCATCATAGGCGGAGACTTGCCAGGGGTCACGTTTACAATGCAATTGTTCCATATATCCGCCCAGTTGGGAACGGATTTGGGAAAGCTCATTACGCATCTGAGTGGTGGCAGCGCCCGCTTCGGAATCTATTGCGGGTACCGCAGTGCCAAGAGTTTCTAGCAGCTTTGCGGGTACAATATCGCGCCACCGGCTGCGATTAGATAAATCTAAGGTGAGGCTGTCTAAACCTAAACGCCCGAGAACTGCAAATACCTGTTGTAGGCGACGGCGCGCTCCCGGAACGTAGGCTATGGTTCTTCCTGCGCTGGCTCCGTCAGCAAGTATCGCTGCCACTGTGGAGGTTATTTCTGATTCTGGGGGCGCATCTAAGAGCAAGTTTGCACCGGAAGCGACCGCATCTAGCACATTGTGTTGAGCGGGATCCAGGTCGCCAACTCCGTGTTCTGCCAAGGGGTCACGGTCGGTTACTACCGGATCGGGCAGTGGGGACAGAACCGCTCCCGCAGCCTGGACATCTCCGCACAGCGCTGCGACTACCGGTGAGTGTTGCAATAAATCTTTATTAAGCGAAAAGTCTTTTACCAGGTTAGATAAGGGGTGTAGATACTGTCCGACAGTCAAAGAATCATACAGGTCAAACCCCAACAGGTGTCGCAATCCCAAACGGCGCAGCTCATGTAATGCATTCGTAGGGCTAAATGCTACTTCTGTCTGCAATCCCTGCAATATGGAAACGATCTCACCCTGTTCACCTTTTTCGCGCAGCGCAGCTTCTAGCGGAGGCCATACTTCTACCGCAGTATCTAAAGTGAGCAGCACATCCTCGTCTGCGGTTAAGGAAATTTCTACCGGACATAGCAGAGCCGGCCCGGTGATGGTGCGCGGTTCGCTGGCGCGAACTTTTTCAATATCGTAAACTGCGCTCTCGGTGTCATCTGGTTGCGGAGTATCCTCATTGGAAACCCCAGTTGAGCTTAGGGTAGAGGCAGCGGCCGCCGAGGTTTTCGTAGCTGAGGACGCGCCGTTCACGCTGGCGCGATCCCAGGCTGCCCCCAGACTCCCGCCCTGCCGCCAGGAAGCAGTACCGATAGCCAGATAAACCGGACCAGAACCATAACGAGATTCACGATCACGCGCAGCGGAGAGCACTTCCCGTGCTCGAATCCGACAAGGCGAAAGGGCGCGCGGTTCCCGTACCAGGTTTGATAAGCGTGTCGGCCGCCCTCCATAAAGTTGCGCCAAGCCCCCGGGATGCGCGGCAGATAGTTCCAAATATCCAGAGGCAGTTTCCTCTGCAATAATCTGTTCTAGATTGGCGCTCCAGCGCGTTAAGGCCTCATCAATTAGTTCTTCCCGGCTAGTGACAGCCGATTTTACCGGCTGTGCTTCACTGTCTGCCGTTTCTGTTGAGTTCATGTTGGTTTCCGGGTTATAGCTCACCATGCCAGCATACGAGAAGTAAAAGGTTTTCCCTGGTTGCCATGCCCTAAGAACTCGAAAACGACATTTATCACTTCCCCAAGACACCTAGCGATTTTCGTGCTCAGTTTCTAGGCGGGTTTCCGAGTGTTATCCTAGACAGGTTGAGGCGCTATCTCTCGCCTTACGCCCTCGTAGCTCAGGGGATAGAGCACCGCTCTCCTAAAGCGGGTGTCGGACGTTCGAATCGTCTCGGGGGCACAATAAAGGCGCTGTTTTTGCCCGCCCTCAAAAGTCGCTTTCGTCAGGCATAATGGCGAGGGCGAACCGGGGATTACTAACCTAGGTTCCGGTATCGCGTGACTGGTTATCCATAATCCGTTGCCGCTCTGCTCGTTCTTTCCGCCGTCGCATCGCCCGCTCACGCGGCCCCTCAATCGAAATAAAAGGACGGGAAACCCGGAGGGTAACATCGACTCTCCAATGTCGCCAGAGCCAAAGCCCCACAGTCACTGCCACCAGTAAAGAAGCTATCGCCCCCACCCCGAGTGACCAACGCGGTCCCCAATGTTCGGCCACCCAGCCAATTATTGGGGCTCCAATCGGAGTGGTTCCCAGGAAGAAGAGGAAATAGATAGAGAGCACTCGCCCTCTAATTTCTTCGTCAGTAGAAACTTGGATAGCAGCATTTGCACAGGTAAGTAGGTTTAGCATCACGAATCCGGTAGGTATCAGCAGCAGCGCAAACACCTCATAGGTGGGGCAAAGCGCCAATGCGCCCTCTAAAATCCCGAAAATTACCGCTGAAACCACCACGGTAAAAACCCTCGGTTGGGTACGGCGCGCCGCCTGGAAAGCTCCCCCAAGAGCCCCGATAGCCATCACCGACCCTAATAAACCGTATTCTCCCGCTCCTTTGCCGAACACTTTAGTTGCCATCACCGCTTGCGTAAGCTGGAAGTTTAGCCCCAAGGCTCCCACAACCGTCAAAATCACGATAATAGCTTTAATATCGGTACGGTTTTGCACGTATCGCAATCCCTCACGCATCATTCCCTTGGTGCGAGGAGCCTTTTCGGGGGTGTAAAGCCGGGCGGTATCCATGAAACATAGCCCCACCACCGGCACTATAAACAGGGCAAAATTGGCGATAAACACCCAGCCTGGACCGATTCCGGCAATCACAAACCCCGCCAGTCCCGGACCGATTAAACGGGCAGAATTAAAAGCCATAGAGTTTAACCCCACCGCATTAGGTAAATCCTGCTCGGTGACCAGTTCCGAAATAAAGGCTTGGCGCGCAGGGGAGGTTAAACAATCGGCTACCCCACTCACCAGGGCGATTATATAGATATGCCAGAGGGCGGCTACCCCGGTAAGTAACAACACTCCGGTTAAAAGTCCGCTAAGGGCGACTACGCATTGACAGATTTGGATGATGTGACGCCGATCGAAGCGGTCGGCAACTATTCCGGCAGGTATAGATAGCAACAATTGTGGCAGGAACTGCAAGGCGGTGACCAGCCCTACCGCGAAACCAGAGTGAGCGGTAAGCACGGTTAATACCACCCAGTCTTGAGCGACTCTTTGCATCCAGGTGGCGGTGGAAGCGAAGATATTGGATAGCCACCACAGCCGGTAGTTGCGGTATTTGAAGGAAGTGAATGTGCGCGACAAAACTACCTCCCCCATTTTTGGAATCACCAATCCGCTATAGTTTCAGCCTACTCGGGTTATTTCGTTGTGCCATCTATCCTCGCTAAAAGCGTAGCTGACTGGTCGAGGGACGAGGGTGAAAGATTAGCTGCTATCGCCTAAGTGACCCGATACACGGAGCTAGTTTTTGGACACTCTCACCCCGTCCGTTAAACTGTGGGAGTGCTTTGACATTGGAGATGTCGCATAGTGGCCTAGTGCGCTCCCCTGCTAAGGGAGTTGGGGTGGATAGCCCCTCGAGGGTTCGAATCCCTCCATCTCCGCCGACAGACCAGGTTTTACCCCCTATTTATCTCAGTTTTTAGGGTGGTTGTTAGCGCTTCTCACCAGTTTTAACGCCAAAGTGACAGAAAACTACGCGAAGCTTTTTAGGCACTAACCCCAATTTCGCTACCCCATACGCGGCAAAGCACGCCTATCTGCGGCTTATTAGTTTATTCCCCGCTATAAATATGTTTTGGCCACGCCATCACTCGGCGTAGATTACGCACCTGGAAGCGTTCTAACAGTTTTCCGCCGCCGTAGATTCCCCCCACCAGCACCGCAGCGGTAATGAGGGCAGCTATCAAGAGCGAGACCCAAGAGGTATTAAGGAGGACGCAGACCAGCATAATTAATCCCGAAGGGAGAGCGCACAGCAACAACGCCGCCATTGAGGATGCCATGGCAGCCAGCATAGATTTTCCACTTCCTCCCGAATTGTTACGCAGAGCCGACTGTCCAGGTGCCGGGCCGGGAATAGTAACCACCGCAGAAATCAAAGCATTTGCACCCAAAGCCACTAACAGGTAGCAGCAGGCTAAAATGGCAGATTTCAAAATGGCGGAGGTGTCCATTTTCAGTGCGAAACCAAAAATCAAAGTAATCGCCACCATCACCGGAAGTTGAAAGCTAGCAAGAACCCCAACACGCACGGTTCTGTCAGTTTTACCGGCAACCCCGGCAATAATCTGATACCAGTAGGCGGAAGAATCATTGGACCACATATTCAACAGCGCAGTTGCGGCCGTTACCGCTACCAGCAAGATAGTGCCGTTTAACGCCCAAAAAACCATTTCTCCCGAGGGATGGTTTGCCCACAACATAATCCCAAAAATAACTGCCACATACAGTATCGAAGATAGAGAAATAATTTGGCGCGGGTCTTTTCGCTGGTAATAACTTATTCTTGCCCAATGAATTTGTCCTACCGGCGACAGGGGTAACGCCCGAGCTAACAGAGGAATCCTCCACTCGTCCTCACTATTTCCGTTAAAGGACGCATCTAAGTTCTTTGCAGCGGATACTTCCGCTAAAACCTGCCCCCGCCCCATTAGAGCGTTCGCAAAAACCTTCGGCCACGCCCTCAAGATTAGAACCCCATAAAAGCAGGTAGAGAGGAGGGAGAGCGCCAAGCCCCAATAAAAGTGAGCCATCACGAAAGGGGCAAGCAGGAAAGGAGCAAGCGGAGTAAGTGCCAAGAAATACCAAAAAATCTGTGCTGTACTTCCGGTCAGCTTTTGCACCAGCAGCGGGAAAAACGCGGTTGCGCCACCGCTATCAGCAAACCAATGCTGAATCATAGTCACCAGGAAGTATCCCAAGGCGATTAGCACCAGCATACCGATACCGGTAAGAATCTGGCGAGAGCTAGCGCGCTTGGCAGTTAATCGCGACACCAGCCGAGTTTGCAATATCTGAGTGAGTGCTGCAATCAAAAATACCCCTAGCAGCCCACTTATAACGGGGAGCACACTCGCACCAAGGCTACCGGCAGCTAGCCACCCCGCCAGCGACACCCCGTAGATAACGAAAACTACACAAGAGGAAACACTGACGATATTAGCCGCGAGCAACCCGTAAGCTGCGCGCCGAGTAGGGGCGATATAAGGGCCTAACGCCTGGGGGGTCAGGCTTTGTTCGCCAGCTACCGATGCCGATACCATCATCATCCACACCAGGACGATAAGCAGCGCGTAATAGATTTGAATCGGAGCGGTAAGCCCCGCGTGACCTGCTTGCCAAAAGCCGGTTGCCACCCCAAGTAATATAAGTGCCACGTAGATGATAGCTAGGACACCGAGGACTATTCGCCACCACTGTTTAGTGAACTGTTTGGTTTGCAACCGCAGGTTTAACCTGATTAGCGTCCCAACCATGACAGGTCTCCTTCGCGTTGCTGATGCCCCCCTACCAACTGCAGGAAGCGCGAGTTGAGGTCTTGCCCTGCCGCGACTTCTTCGGTGGTTCCGGATACCAGAATACGACCCTGATTAATCACTGCCACATGGGTACATAATGATTCCACGGTCGCCATCACATGGGAAGATAACACTACTGTTCCCCCTAGCTTCACATATTCTTTTAACACCTGTTGTAGGGTGTTTGCCGAAACCGGATCGACCGCTTCAAAAGGTTCATCCAAAACCACTAGGCGCGGGGAGGTGACTAGCGCTAAAGCTAAACCGATTTTCTTGCGCATACCGGTCGAGTATTCGCTTATCGTTTTCTTTTTATCTAGCGGCAGTTCAAATGCTTGCAAAAGTGAACGGGAGCGCTGAATTGCGGTCTGTTTATCAAGACCGCGCAGCTGAGCGACAAATGTTAAATGTTCAATCCCGCTGAGACGGTCAAACATATGCATCCCGTCGGGTAATACCCCCAACGCTGCCTTTGCCGCTACGGGTTCGTCCCACATACTGATGCCATTAATGAAAACTGTGCCTCTATCAGGTTCTAAAAGACCGGTAGCGATAGACAGAAACGTGGATTTTCCAGCCCCATTAGGACCTACCAGCCCGAAAAATGAGCCGGCCGGTATTTGCAGATAAAGATGGTCTAAGGCAAGGTTATTGCCGTAGAGTTTCACCACGTCCTGAGCATCTATCGCATTAACTATCCCTGCGGGTTCTGGTGCGCGCCTCTCCGGGTTTTCTGGTGAATCCAGCTTAGGCTTGGGGTTAGGTTTGAGGTTAGGTTTCGGGAGTTCATGTTCCATGGGTAAAGACTAGCAGCCCCCCCCATTCACCAACTGTGCGACACTCATTTCTAGGAGGCAGGGCAGGTTCCCAAATCGCCCCGTTTACCTTTTCGCGGCCTCCCCCATTTCCTAGGGGGTAGGGCGACCCTCCCTTACGTCCTATTCCGTTTTGTGACCACCTCGCCTTCCCGAAACCACCCGGTCATACGGCAAGCACCCGGTCATCCCGCAACCACCTACTTTTCTTAAGGGGGTGGTTGTCGCAATCCTTTAAGGTCACCAAAAATCTTTTAGAATCCATCCGGCTATTAACTTGACATAGTACCCCCCCCCGCGAGAATCAAATGTAATGAACAGTGAAAATAATGCGGGGAATTATTGACCGGATTTTGGCAATATAACCGCTTTATTCTCGTGTTTCAGATATTGATTTGCAGGGTTCGGATTAACCAGAGAATCCTGCAGATTCATTTAGTATCCGCATCTATGGAAAGTAAGTAATCATGTCTGAAAATCAGCCTTTTGAAGCGCAAAATCCTCAGGGACAGTTTATGCAGCCAGCGCCAACTCCGCAGAAAAAATCGGGACTAGGAATTGCGGCTTTGGTTCTTGGAATTATTGCAATAGTCGGTTCTTGGATTCCAATTCTTAATAACATTTCTTTCTTGATAGCCATTATCGGTCTAATCCTGGGAATCGTTGGGATTTTCTCTATCCGTAAAGGAAAAGTGGGAGGGAAAGGTCTTACGATTGCTGCCGTTGTCATTAACGTTATTGCCATCGTAATCGTCATTTGTACTCAATGGGTGTTTGGAAAAGCTCTTGATGAAGCCACAAAAGAGCTAAATGCTGGCTCTACCGTAGTATCCACCAGCGAAAAAGCTGATTCTGGTGACGCTAAGAAGGATGAGAAAAAGGATTCTGGCGACAGCAAAAAGAACGAAGACACTAGCAAACTGGCTGTTGGGAAAGCAGTGACTTTGGATAATGGTTTACAAGTATCGGTAGATTCCAAAACCGAAAAAACTGATCAGGCAGGTAAAAAATACCTGCTGGTGACGGTAAGTTACAAAAACACCGGTTCTGAACCGGTAGATTACGCCAGTTACGATTGGAAACAAACCTCTTCGTCAGGGAACACGGAAGATCCGGAAATCGCTTTTCTTGACAAAGAGCCGTTGAGCAATGGAACTCTAAAAGCCGGTGGCACTGTTAGCGGGATTGTTCCAATTAAAACTGATGCAGCCAGCATTTCCTATTTCGGGAATCTTTTGGATAAAGAAGCGGCCGCTACCTGGGTACTCAAGTAGGTTCCACCGAGAGAACTTTCGGGCATTAGCCCGAACTTTCCCCTAGTATTAAGATTTTGGCGTGCTACCCATTCGCGTGGGTAGCACGCCAAAAATATAGATAGGGGTTAATAACCAAACCCGGGCTAATGCCCGAATGGGCATTAGCCCGACCAAAAGACCCTCCCGGTGCATTATCACCCTCCAGATACGGGCAATAGGCACGATTTTTTACCGATTCTGCGGAATCGGGAGGGGGAAAACGTATCGGGAGGGTAAAACGGTTTGAAGGATACACCCCCACAGGAGAGAGGGGGCTACTAAAGACACTTTAAGCGCAGCGGTTATGGCTGCTGCTTGATGCTGCCTTTTGGTCTGCCGGGTTTGCCGGTGCGGGTTTGCTGCCAGTTGTCTACGGTTTGGGGTAGCCACCCGTATTTTATGGCTCTTCCTGCTCCAATCGCGGCATCAGGGGCGGGGAATTTGCCTAGCTCTATATAGCTTTTTACAGTGTGAGGGGATAGCCCGAATCTTCGGGCTATCCCGTTCACGGTTAGGTAATTAATCATCGTGCTTGTTTTGGCGGTAGACGGCGATAACACCGGCGAGAGCTACTAGCGATATTGTTAGGTTTAGTATCTGGATAAACATTGTATTCCTCCTGCTTTTAGAAAAAGTTCCCCCTCCTTTCGGAGGGGGCTAACCTTTCATTTACTTATTGTGCATTAACCCCCCGGTCTACCCGGGGGGTTAATCTTTCGGTTTCCCTCAAGACCAGAGTCAGAACAAAAAGGCGGATCTAAACCCAATTTTCGTCATTGAAGACGCTATTTACGAGCATTAGGCTCTATTCACGACCCTTTCGGTCTACCAGGTTTTCCCGGGCGGTTGGCTTGCCAGATGTCTAACGTTTCTTTAGACCACCCGAAAACTTGGGCTTTCCCCTCTCCGATTATCACGCTAGGTAATGGGAAGATTCCTCTAGCGCGGTAGGTTGCGACCGTGCTAGGGGATAATCCTAGGTGTCTAGCAGCGCCAGCGCTTGAGAAGTATTTTTTAGCCATGCTGGCGAATCGCTAAGACTAGGGCAGACACTCCGCCTATCCCTATAGCTAGAGACAAAATTGCATTTGCCACTGATGGAAAGCTAACTATTTCGGTCAGCATAAAAAGACCGAAAGTAGTAAAAGCTAGGGGCATTGCTTTTATTTTCATCCTTATTTCCTCCTTTGTTTATTAGGATACCAGGTAAGGGACGTGCCCGTGCCTTACCCGGTAGCTTTAGCTACCTACCCTTGAGGAAGTTCCACATAGGGTGGGATTCAGTTCTTATTTACCCCTGATATACTTGCTAATCGAAGCCGGGAGGCTAATCGCAAGCTGGGATTCAGTTCTTATTTACCCCTGATATACTTGCGGGTTTCGCTATCTAAGTCCCCGATAAGCTGGGATTCAGTTCTTATTTACCCCTGATATACTTGCCCTAAAACCGTTTGTAATTCGTTGATAGCTGGGATTCAGTTCTTATTTACCCCTGATATACTTGTGGAACATTCGCTCTATCCGGTCTTCTTGCTGGGATTCAGTTCTTATTTACCCCTGATATACTTGTTAGGGGTAAATAGCCCCAGGTTGTATAGGGTTTTACACCCAATTTTTCTTCAAAAAATTGATAGTTGCTCAGGTTTTTCCTCTGCTTTACTAGGGGTTCCATTGGAAAAATGAAACGTTCGAGACCATTGTTTATCCGTTAAGAAAATCATACGAATGTTTCCCTCGGGAGGAATACCAGCACGAAGTCGCCCAATGGTGGTCACGTCACTTAACCCCGCAGGAGTGTACTTGGCGTAGACACTGAACTGCACCATACTGAACCCTAAATCCAATAGCATTCGGCGATATGCATTTGCTTCGCGTCGATGTCGGGCAGTATCCACCGGTAAATCGAACATAACCAGACACCACATCGGTTTTTTACTCATGGAAACTACTTAAACCATTTAGGAGGAGAAAAGCTTTTTACTTGATTCTCTACGTAAAGACCAAATAACTGAGCGAAATCCTCAAAGGTAGCAGGAATACCAATACCATCCTCGCGATACTGGCTACTAGCCGCCGCAACCAGCTCGGCTTTACAATCATCCACGGAAGATTTACCAGCCTGTACAAGGCGGTAAACTTCCAAATCAATTAGCGGTCGAAAGATTTCCATCAAGTCGTCAACTAAGCAAAATAGATTAGCTCGATTGTGGTGAAATATCCCCAGTGACGGCTCTAAACCGGCAGCTAGCACTGCTCGAACCCCGTGACCGCGCACAATCGTATAGCCATAATCCAACATTGCATTAATGCCATCACCCAACCCTGGTTGACGCGAAAAGTCCTTCCCTAATAGCGCCGACCAATAATAGCGGGCCGCTCTGCCTTCTGTATTTTCAGAATCGCCAGAACGTACTAGCTTTGCTAACTCCAACAACCTTTTACTGTCTTTTGCTTTTCCACACAGCAGCAAAGTTTTCGCTTGATTTTCTATTTTCCGCCTAACCACTGCTTTCCACGCAGTTTTTTGTTTAGGAACGTTCATCCCCGCCTGTGCCACCCGCCGCGCTGCGACCCGAGAGTGAGGCCGCCAAGCAAAAGCTCCCGCCTCGGGAATACCCCGCCAATCGCTGAGCAAAACACACACATCTGCGGCGGTTAAGCGATGCAACACAGCTCCGGAGAGGCGAACTCCCATCCCGATAAGAACTACCGCAACATCAGCTACTGGTAGAGTCGCCTGCGGTTTATCTTCTGGATGTAAAACTATAGCTCCTGTTTTCGAGGAAACCGACCCAGAAAACTGGGTCAAATCAATAATCCGCCAGGCAGCCATGGTTTCCCCCTTAAATAGACCAGCTACTGGGTAGTCGCGAAGAATTATCGCGAATATTTCCAAGCACGTCCCGGCGAATTACCCTTGGTTTTGCCGTGTTAAACAGCTTGTTGATAGCTGGCCACCAGCCTCGACCCTGTAAAATTTCTTTGGTTCCCGGCAAAGCATCTTCCGGCACTCCCTCCCCAGCCAAATAGAGAGGACGGAGTCTGAGCCTACTGTTCCCAGGAAACCCATCTACCGACCAATGCGATATTCCAGGATACTCCGATAGTAACTCGGCAATTGCTCCTTTTCTTTCCGCAGATAAATCCAGTTCCAACTCGTCATCGACTACAAGCCAACCTAAATACTCAGCATTGCCTTCCCGAAAAGCCTCCCGTAACTTCATTTCGGCATTACGCACCGAAATGCTTTGTTCAGGCAAATCAACCTGAAATAAATCAACCCCAGCTTTATTCGATAAATCAATTGTAAATACTCTGAGCATGGCATACCTGGCGATATTGCCAAACAATTCCCGCAGAAAATCGGCGACAAACACTGTGTCTGAGTTATTCAGCGCATCGATGCCCCCAGCGACAATAACGTCGCCGACACACCCCATGCGCCGCAAT
>ENA-OQLI01000718-OQLI01000718.1-human-gut-metagenome-genome-assembly--contig:-NODE-718-length-34420-cov-3.612457_pt1 | contig 34420 bp, 28 predicted proteins | sample MGYA00242805_ERZ504812 | MGnify/ENA primary metagenome ERZ504812 (study PRJEB26092, sample SAMD00036430) | human gut metagenome | host: Homo sapiens | study: EMG produced TPA metagenomics assembly of... | reverse complement strand
ATCGAAAAGAACACCACAAAGTAGGAGTGCTGTTACAGTTTCCTCCCTGACCAGCTCAGTGAGGAAAGAGAAGAACTGACGGTGAGCCGCAGATAAATCTTCCCCATAGAGAGTGCGTCCCACGTGCCAATCGGAGGTGTGGATTAGCTTCATAAGAACATAATAGTAAGCATTATTAAATAAAACGCTTTCTGGCTAATAGCCAAACTTTCCTAGACCTAGTAGGCACGAGCGATTAAGCCTCCACCCCAGAGTGTGGCAGATGAGTCTATAGAGACCCAGATTACTGGATTCCGGCTTTAATGGCGGTGATAGCTAGTTCTGCTCTGGTTGCCGTGCCAGTACGCATAAGTATTTCTGATACATAGGATCGTACCGTTGATTCACTTAGATGTAGTTTTCTAGAAATGTTTTTGTTAGCTAGAGCTTTGATTAACAATTTGAATGTGGGGCGTAAATAATCGGGTAAAGTTTCAACACTATGGATGAAATCAGCGTACTTTTCCCTTGCTTGTTGTCCCTCTTTATAGCTAACCATCATTAGTTCGGTTGGTTTGGGACTCATTACAATTTGACCGCGGTAGGCTTGACGAATCAGAGCAACTAGCTCTGGAAGGGGAGTATCTTTAGTTAGAAAACCACATATCCCTGAACCGATAGCCTGCGCCAATGAGTCTTTACTTTCAAAGGCAGTTAGCATGAGTGACTTAACCGTGGGGTAATCTTGGCTGATACGTTTGGCGGTTTCAATCCCGTTCAAGATTGGCATATCAACATCCAATAGCGCAATGTCGATACGTTGCTTGGCTAGCACATCAAATACTTGCGCACCATTAGAGACTGTAGCTACCACTTCGAAGTCTTCTTGGTTGGACAGTAGATTAGCTAAGCCTTGACGGATAATGTCGTCATCATCAGCCAATAGAATCCGAATGGAGTCAGTGGACATCTAGGTTCTCCTGTTCGTGGGTAAGCGGTCTGGGATTGATTTGTAAAGTGACATTAATAATCCATCTTTCGTCTAACTGGGTAAACTCAAGGCTGTCCCCTTCGCTCTCTAGGCGTTGTTTCAAATTAAGAAGACCGTATCCCCCAGTTATTTCAGTAAAATGTGAACCGGGAGCCACTTGATTGATGATTGAGACGGTAACTTGCTCTTTAGCATGATTGATATAAATTTCAACGCTAGCGTTAGAGGAAGGTGGCGCGTATTTTAATATGTTGGTTCCGCATTCTCTTAAAACTAGGTTTATCTTTTTGGACAGTTTACTATCTAAACTGTTGTCAATTTCGCTGTCAATACTTGTCTCAAGTGCGATTTTTCGGGTGGTAAGCATCTGCTCAACTTGTTGGACAACCTGAGATGTCGATAGTTCTTTTGCCTCAGTATCTAAGGATAGAATCATCGGGCGAATACGGCGAGAAGCGGTGAAGGCAGTATCAATAATGGGACGCAACTGTCCAGAGTGTTCCGGGTGTTGTTGAGTAAAATCTTGCAGCATGATTGCTATATGAGCAATATCTTTAGCAGTAGTATCGTGAAGCTGTTTTGCGAGTTCGGATCGGATATCTAGATTTGCTTGTCGGGCTTTTTCTTTAGATGCTTCCGCCAGGATTCGTTTTCCTTTTTGCCAGGACAAAGCCAAACCAATAGAAACCACTATGGGGATATTGATGATTGAACTAAGCAGTTGTGCTTCAGGGATATCGGAAACTAGAAAAGATATCGTTTCATTTAGGAACAGAACAGCAAGTGCGGGTAAAAACCAAGAGCGTATTATCCACACCACGACAATAGTAAATATTCCTATGTCGAGCATTTCTAACTGATCTAAAAGATTAAAGACAGTCAGCAGTATTTTCGTAGTAATAAATATGAACTCGAAAACGGTATTCCAAGCAGAAAGAGCGAATACTGTAAGCAACCCTAATGCTGTCAAATAATATGAATAAGATTGAGTGTTTTGTAGGTCAAATAGCTCTATGCCTCCGATGAGGATAGCAATAGAGGTAAAAACTACTATTTTAGTTACCTTCGGGCGGTCAAATGTTTGAAGAATCGAGTCAATCATCAGCTCTAACTATACCGTTAAATCTGTCGGTCATTTCTTTTGATTGCATATCGAAAGTCTCGGAAATGATCTACATATGATTGGGGTACTAGCTTGCGCGATTTCCTTAATTATCTTTGTGACGCTCGGGGAATAGCTATTAATGGGGTGCATATCCGGTGAGGTAGGAGAGGGTTGAAGGATGCTAACTTGTCATACTAAAGCAAAGCTTAGACCGGTTAGTGTAGAAGCAAGGGAGGCCATAGGTGTCTATCCTTTCCTAGATACATTCTTTTAATGCTCACCCTATTTATCCTGTTCATTTAGGTATACCGACATTTGTCGGTATGAAATACCTACTTTTGTCGGTGTACAACATTTAGCGTCCGCAAATACTCTCAAAGAGTCCAAACGGAATGAAAAAGAAAAGGAAGTTTTCAATGATAGTCAGGACTCTATGCGCCAGGACATTAATGGTGGGGGCGCTCGTTACATCACTTACAGTAGGGACCAGTACGATTGCGTCTGCTGAAATCTCCAATAATGAAGTAGGTGAGGGTAAGACCACTGTGTCTGTATCTGAACCACTGAACTCTAAATTGGAGCCGATACGTGACAGAGTAAATATGTCATCAGAGAATCTTACTGAGTCTGACTTGGAAACCTTAGATACGGGGCTACAAGTAATCATGCAGGCTCAAGCTGAAACTGGGAAATTGCGATACACGATTGATAATGATGGGAAAAGAATTTACGAGACTGAACTAAAGCTTGCAGATGGGCAGCAAATTTGGTTTTATTACGAGGCAGAATCTCAGTCCGTAGAAGCTACAGCCTTGTCGAAAGCGGTTTATACTAAACGCCTAGCAGTAAAAAGTGGAGACGAATGGTATCCAAAAATTTGGGCAGGCAAAGACTCTAAAGGAAGATGGGTGCGTTTTAATCGGGCGGCTCAAAAGATTATGGTAGGAGCTGGTGGGGCAGCGTTGAAATCTGCTATCTGCGCTATACCGGGTGTAGGGACTATTGGGTGTGCTTTTGTATGGGGAGCAACTATAGTAGCTAAAAAAGTTATTAATAAAATTGGGAGATGTCCTAAAGCTCGACCGTGGCTCTACGCATATCCCGCAAGTATTAAATCATCAAGATGCCGAGCAGCTTAAGAATAGACGCGAAAGAATAGGAAATAAAAATGAAAAAATGGATTGAAACTCATTTATGGACTTTCTCTTTAATCCTGGTTACTTTACTTTCACCAGTGATTATTTGGGAAGCCTGGGAACTTATTACTTCTTTCTCCGCTGTTCCGATAAGAATCTTGTTAGGGGTGGGGATACTAGCCGTAACTTATATTGGTCTAGTAGTGCTTTTGTTGCTGAATCGTTTTCTTCAAGGAAAATATCGCGAATGGGGAATCCGTAAGTAACCTAATCGATATTAAAATGTGGTCAGAAATTGCCAATACGGTAGTTTCTGACCATATTTTTATCGAATACGAAACCCTAGTATGTCGGGTAAAACAGTACTTGATGCGACTATGCTTCAAATGCTCCCGATTGGGGTGCTCGGGGTAAGATTATAACGCCCATAAGACACAGGAAAACCAGGAGGTAAACGGTTGAATAATACCCAGACCCTGTTTACTCCCGGCAGGCCAAGCTTGATAGTTCCACTAACCGGGCGTAATCATCAGGAACTTCAATCTCAGATTTCTGCGATTCCCCCAGAAGCCGATTTGGTGGAATGGCGAATTGATCAGTTTTCTAGGCATGACAATCCGGTGGCTTTGCAACAAATAGCCACTGAAATAGCTCCCCAAATTGGCTTTCCCTGGTTGGCAACCTGTCGCACGATTGCGCAAGGAGGAGCCTCTCACCTTGAAGCAGCTCAGCAGCTTCAAGCCGTGAAACTATTGGTAGAGGCGGGTGCTTTCGCCCTCGATATAGAGGACGATTTTTCTTTGGCAACTGAGGCTTTAGCTTATGCCCATGACCAGGGGGTAATAAGCGTTCTTTCTAGGCATTATTTTGCGGCAGCGGAAGCCGAAAAAATGGATAGTGAAAGGATCTATAACTGGTTAGCTGCCGCCCACGAACGCGGGGCGCAGGTAGCAAAACTGGCACTTACGGTAACTAACAGGTCCCATCTGCTACAGATATTTAGCGCCATGGACAAGTATTATCGCGATACCGACGGAAAACGCCCATTTATAGTTGCAGGTATGGGCACTATCGGTATCGCTAGCCGGTTAATTGGGGGGATATTTGGAAACTGTGCGACTTTTGCGGCGCTGCCCGGTACTGCCCCCAGTGCGCCCGGACAAGCTAGTTCTTTCTTAACTGCGAGCGTGCTATCCGTCCTCGAAAGGTAAAATACCAACCAGAAATCAGGTAACTAGAAAATGCGCAATCTACAAAAAGATATCGAGTTATTGCATAACCTGACCGATCAGGTAGACGACTATACCCTTACACATTTTAAGCAGCGCGATTATCAGGTTTACGAAAAACCAGATTTCACTCCGGTTAGCGATATTGATCGGGGAGCCGAACAAATGATTCGGGATTTCTTAAAAGTTCACCGTCCCCACGATTTAGTTTACGGGGAAGAATACGGAGGAAACGCTGCCGAAGCTAACCAGGCTCGCTGGATTATTGATCCCATTGATGGCACTAAAAATTTTGTGCGGGGCGTGCCGGTTTGGGCAACCCTGATTGGCTTAGAATTTGCCGGTAAAATGCAGGCTTCCATAGTTAGCGCCCCGGCATTATGTCGGCGCTGGTGGGCGGGACGCGGTTTAGGGTCTTGGCGTTCTTTCAGCGGAGAAAAACCCCAAGCAAACCGGGTTTCGGGGATAAGTGATTTGAAGGCTGCCTCCTTTAGCTATTCTTCCCTTACTGGTTGGGAAGAACGCGAAAAGCTTCATGCATTCGTTGAACTTACCCGCAAAGTGTGGCGCACCCGTGCCTATGGAGATTTTTATTCCTATATGTTAGTTGCTGAAGGAGTAGTCGATGCGGCCGCCGAACCCGACTTGGAGCTTTACGATATGGCGGCGCTGGTGCCGATAGTGGAAGAAGCCGGAGGTAAATTCACTTCATTAAAGGGCGAAGATGGCTGCCGAGGAGGAAACGCACTTGCCACTAATGGTCATTTACACCAGCGGATTCTGACTATTTTGGGAGGCAAGTAGGCGGCGGAAAGACTCTACCCGGCGCGTCTTGGCGGGGTCAATCTTTCCGAGCGTGCTCAGTTGGCATCCTGGTGAGGATAGCAAATGAGGACACAGTTTTGGACATTTCGCTGCTACCTCGGCAAGATCTGGGAAAGCCGCCAAGAGGTCGTCTGTTTCAATATGGGCTAATCCGAAGGAGCGAATGCCTGGGGTATCAATTAGCCATCCCCCCTGAAATTCCACGGCGATAGCGGAGGTCGAAGTGTGTCGTCCACGACCGGTAACTTGATTAACTTGACCGATTTGTCTATCTGCGTGGGGAATGAGGCTGTTCATCAGTGAAGATTTGCCTACTCCCGCATGTCCCACCATTACGGTAGTAGTAGCGGCTAATGCCTCACCAGCTGCATCAATGCCTTGAGAGTTTTCTATACTGGTCACAATTGCCGACACTTCTAAAGGCGCAAATAGTTCAAGTATCGGGTCAGGGCAGGCAATATCAGCTTTAGTGAGCAGCAGTAATGGTTTCAGACCCGCGCTGTAGGCGGCTACTAACAGTCGGTCAATCATGCGGGGACGAGGCTGCGGATTAGCGCAGGCGGTGACTATCGCTAATTGGTCAGCGTTGGCAACCATGGGTTTTTCTTTAGCCCCGGGACTATCTTCCGCGGAGCGGGTAAGAACGCTTTTACGCGGTAAAACTTCCACAATCCGCGCCAAAGAACCATGTTTCCCGCTTAAATCCCCGGTGACCCGTACCTGATCGCCGACCACGATACCGCGCCGACCCAGAGAGCGAGCCTTAACCCCTACCAGCTTGGTTTGATTCATTTGTAGGTGAATTCTCCCGCGATCTACCGCGAATACGAAGGCGGTGGGGCTGGCAGAATAATCTACCTGTTTTTTGGAGCGTCGCGGTTTAGAGCGGGAAGGACGCACCCGTACCCGCGGATCATCGGTTCCGGTATCACGCCACGCCATTAGTACCAGCCACAGCGGCTCGCCAAATCGCAGGAAAATCCGGGAAAGTTTTCGTGACGCACTCAATCCCCGCTATTTTCACGTCTGGAACCCGTAATCCAATCAGGGCTCCAAACATGGCCATCCGGTGATCGCTATAGGTTTCGATGGTAGCGCCGTGCAATATCCCAGGAGTGATTTGTAGCGAAGTTTCGGTAGCCACTGCTTTTGCCCCGAGACGGTTAATTTCGGTTTCGAGGGCGTGTAATCGGTTGGTTTCGTGACCTTTAAGATGCCCAATTCCGCTAAGTTTGGAGGGTTCGACTGCCAGGGTGCATAACGCCGCTAAAGTGGGGGTAAGTTCCCCAATGGCGTTAAGGTCGGTCTGAATCCCGCCAATTGTGCCATTGCCTTGACAAATAAGCGTTCCTTCGCTGTCGCGATAGATACGTGCGCCCATTGGGGAGAGTAAATACCGCCAGGCATCGCCGGCTTGGAAAGTTTGTGCCGGCCAATTTGGCACACTAATTTGACCGCCACAAGCAAGGGCGGCTCCTAAAAACGAACCCGCATTGGTCAAGTCCGGTTCAATGACTTGTTCACCGCCACGTAATCGCGCTGGCTGACAGCGCCAAATATGGCGAGTTTGCAGGGAATCCCAGTCTCCGGTTTCACCACTGATGTTTTCGATTTTTCCACCGCACGCATTTACCTGCGCTAGTGTCATTTCCACATGACGAATAGATGGTAAAACAGAAGCTACTTCTATTTGCAGTTCAAAGGGGAGGGCGGGGGAAACCAGCAGCAGAGCGGAGACAAATTGGGAGGAGTCGCTAGCGTCAAGGTGTACTTGCTGTAGCTGGCTGCTGTCATTTAATGCGCCCTCGATAGTAAAGGGTAGGTGTCCGGGCAGGGGGGCGTCCGTAATTTTTGCTCCCAGCTGGGTTAAGGCATCTAAAAGACCACGCATTGGACGGGTGCTTGCCTGTTTATCTCCTTGAAAGTGAACTGGTTTTCCGCTCAGTAGGGCAATGGGAGCTAAGAAACGCATCACTGTCCCGGAAAGACCGCACTCGATAACTCCGGTTTTCGCCGAGATTGTGGGCGGGGGAGTTATCAGTAGTCCTCCTGATTTCTCTTCTACGTTGGCACCGAACTCTTGGATACCGGCGATCATTAAATCGGTGTCGCGACATCGCAAAGGATTAGTAATAAAAGTATTTTCCTTCGCTAATAAGGCTAAGACCAGGGCACGAGCGGTCAGGGATTTAGAGGGAGGTAGTGAGACCACCGCGTTTAGAGGCTGGGTCGAAAGAGGGGGAGTCCAAACAGTCAAAGTATTAATCCTGTCTACGGGAGAATAGTTCAGAGGTTAAACCGGCGTGGAGGGCTAGCCCTTGGGCAATTCTTAAAGCATCAATTTTACCGGGCTGACGTCCGTTAATAATAGTTGCTGCCCCATTGGCCAGTATTAAGAGGGCAGTTGAAAGGGGGGAGCGCCGGGTGGTAGCCATCCTTAATGCCAGGATGGTCACCGCAACTCCACAGATTTTAGCGATAGTTCGTAAATCGCTCATCTGTACCGGTGGTAAGCCATTTTTCTCCATGACCTCTAGGAGGTGTTGGGCTAGATGTGCATGTTTATCGCTGTTACGCACCGCATCGATTCCCTCAATTATCAAAGGAGCCGCTAGTAGTGCTCGGGAAAAAGAATACCTATTAGCCATATCTCTATTTTTACCTGACCGGGGCGGTGATTTCTAGCTTTCTTGAGTTTGTCACCAGAACTACTAGCTGTAAAACTGGACTAGAGTAGGCAGTAATGGATACTGAAACCTTAGCTAGCCTTACCGTAGAGGACGCCCCGCCCTCTACTGGTCTACCCCCTGCTGGGTCTTTGCTACCGGAGCCAGGTTCAGACGAGAACCCTGTCTCGGAAGAAAATAAGGCTCACTTTGATAAATCTCAATTGGCGCAGCGATTTACCCAGGAGGCGCTGCCATTACTGGATCAACTATATGCGGGGGCGCTGCGATTAACTCGCCGGCCTGCTGATGCCGAGGACTTAGTGCAAGACACCTATATGCAGGCGTTTCGTAAATTTCATCAATACCAGGCGGGAACTAATCTTAAAGCCTGGATGTACCGGATAATGACCAACACTTTCCTCAACCAATACCGCTCAAAGACTCGCCGTCCCCAAGAGGAAACTACCGCTGAAATATCGGATAGCCGGCAGGTGCAGCACTCACTTCATCATCAGATAGGTTTACCCTCTGCGGAAACTGTTGCTTTGGAGCGTGTGCCTAATGAAACTATTCAAGCTGCCTTTGACAAACTCTCCGATGAACATCGGGCAGTAGTTTATTTAGCTGATATCGAACAGTTCAGCTACAAGGAAATATCGCAGATTTTAGGGATTCGGCTCGGTACAGTAATGTCTAGGCTTCATCGAGGCAGAAACCTACTGCGAGAAGAACTAGCAGAATATGCCCGCCAATATGGAATCGGGGTGAACTAATGAGCCAGCAACCATGCCAACGTGACCTGTTTCAACAGCTGTCAATAGAGTCTCGGGAACTTAGCGTAGAAGAAGCTCGCCACATCGCCCAATGTCCCTGCTGTCAAGAACTTTTAGAAGCTGAAACAGCGGGAATATCGCTATCGCTAAGACGCTGTTTATGTCACCACATTTCTGCCCCGCACGCTTTGCGCACTCGGATAGTACAGTCCCTAGCGGTGTATATGGATTCCGAGGAGTTACAGATTTCCTATCGTCAGCAGCAATATGGTGACAGGTGCTAGAGATAGCCTATAAAATCATATATTTTGGTCGATTAATGCGACAGGTGAGCCTTTCAGTTTCCTAAAATGGCAACTGGTGTGTAAAACTAGGGACGTCGATTTTATTTGGGAAGGTGTATGAGATGTCTAAACGTGGACGTAAACGCAAAACTCGTCGTACCAGTGCCGCCAATCACGGCAAACGACCTAACTGCTAACAGTAACCGTTCTAGCTAACGCTAGATACTAACGGTAAAACTTATTTGGGGGTTGGGGTGACTTTTTGTCACCCCAACCCCCAAGCATTTCTTGGTGGAGAACTAGGCGAATGCCTGTTCCATTAGCTGCCGATTTTCATCTTTATGGAGCTTGGCGTTACCAGCAGCCGGAGAAGCGGCTTCTGCACGCGAAATCACCTGTATAGTTCGCTTAATCTTTGAGGGAAGATGTAAAGCTATAAACGGCCATGCTCCCTGATTTTCGGGTTCGTCTTGGACCCAGGTAAGTGGCAAATCACCCCAGGAACTAAGCAGCATATTTAGTGCTGCTACCGGTAGCGGATACAGCTGTTCTAATCGAATAATCGCAGTATCGAAACGTTCGGTTTTTGCCCGCTCTTTGACCAGGTCATAGTAAATACGTCCAGTACAAAGCAATATCCTGTTTGGTTTAATGACCCGCTTATCTGGTTCGCCAATCACTGGCAGGAACTGTCCGGAAGTAAAATCTTCTATTGGGGAAGCCGCTGCCGCTAAACGAAGCAGCTGTTTCGGCTCAAACGCTATCAAAGGTTTACGTGGTCTTTTATAGGCCTGTTCTCGTAACATATGGAAATTGTTAGCCGGATTAGATGGCTGGCACACCCACATATTATTTTGGGCGCACAACTGTAGATACCGCTCAATGCGTGCCGATGAGTGATCGGGGCCTTGCCCCTCGTATCCGTGGGGCAGTAGCATTACCAGTCCGGAGCGTTCATTCCATTTTTGGAAAGACGAAGAAATAAACTCGTCAATAACTGCCTGAGCACAGTTAGCGAAATCGCCAAATTGTGCCTCCCACAATACTAAAGTTTCCGGGGACTCAACCGAATATCCATACTCGAAAGCCAAAGGAGCATATTCGGAAAGTGGAGAATTGTATGCCTGGAAAGACGCTTGCCCTTCGGTTAGAAAATTTAGAGGTGTCCATTCGCGCCCATTCTCGTAATCGTGAATAACAGCGTGTCGATGCGAGAAAGTACCCCGACGGGAATCTTGCCCCCCAAGACGGACATTAGTTCCCTCCATCAGCAGCGAACCGTAGGCTAGCATTTCCCCCATACCCCAATCGATTTTGCCCTCCCGGGACATAAGTTCTCGTTTTTGGAGCAACTTCATAATCTTGGGGTGAGCAGTGAAATTGTCAGGGACTCTTACCTGGGATTGCCCGATACGTTCAATTTCTTCACGGCTTATAGCAGAGCTCCAACCGAGCATCATCCCCTGACCAGGCTGTTGCGAGGAGGGCATAACCCAACGGGTATCAATACCGGGATTAAAAGTATCGTCATAATCTGCGGCGCTGAAATGTTTCTTTTCCCTGGTTTCCTGGAAAATCTTGTTTAGTTCTTGATGGTATTCTTCCAGGGCTTCGGCTGCTTTTTCCTCGCTTAAATCTCCGCGTCCAATCAGATTACGGGTATATACCTCGCGCGTGGTGGGCAGGCGATTGATTAAAGAATAAAGAACCGGTTGCGTCATTGAGGGGTCATCGCCCTCATTATGTCCGCGCCGACGGTAACAGACCATATCGATAATTACGTCTTTGTGGAACTCTTGCCTAAAGTCGAATGCTAGCTTGGCTGCTTTCACCACCTCCTGCGGGAAATCCCCGTTTACATGGAAAATCGGTACTTGCAAACCCTTAGCTAAATCCGTGCAATAACGAGTCGAACGTCCCGAGGTGGGTCCGGTAGTAAACCCAATCTGGTTATTGACGATGATATGAACAGTGCCGCCAGTACGATAGCCACGCAGCTGCGACATATTCAGGGTTTCCTGCACCACGCCCTCGCCAATAAAAGCGGCATCACCGTGAACTAGAATCGGCATAACCAAGTTTTCGGCTTCTTCCCCAGCGCCCAAGCGATCTTGTTTAGCGCGAGTAATGCCCTCCGTTACCCCATTAGCCGCCTCCAAGTGAGATGGATTGGCAGTTAGAGTCACGAGTACGCCTTCTCCTTCCCCAGGGGAATAGATTCCCTCTGTGCCCAGGTGGTATTTCACGTCCCCAGAGCCCTGAGTGGAATTCGGGTCAAGATATCCTTCAAACTCGGAGAAAATTTGTCCGTAGGTTTTTCCAGCTATATTTGAGAGCACATTCAACCGTCCCCGGTGAGCCATCCCAATGGTTATTTCCTTCAAACCGGAACGAGAAGAGTTAAAAAGCATCGTATCTAATAGCGGTATTAACGACTCTGCGCCCTCTAAGGAAAAACGTTTTTGCCCCACATACTTTGTTTGTAAGAAAGTCTCGAACGCTTCCGCATGATTGAGCATACTCAATATGTGCATTTGTTCAGTTTTAGAAAACTTTTTTGCGGGTTTTTCTATCCGATTTTGTACCCAACGCCGCTGAAGTGGATCTTGAATATGCATATATTCAATCCCCAGCGCCTGCGTATAGGTGGTACGCAATTGTTCTAGCAGTTCACGCAAATTCATCGTGTCACGACCGGCAAATCCGCCGGTGGGGAAAACCCGATCCAAATCCCAGACGCTCAGCCCATAAGAGCTGATAGAAAGGTCGGGGTGGCGACGTAAAATCTGCTGTAGGGGATCGGTATTAGCGGCCAAATGTCCACGGGAACGATAGGCGTGAATTAGTTCGGCTATCCGGGCAGGTTTGCCTTTTTCGGTAACCTGATCGTAGGTAAAGTCCCTCTCCCATTTATAGGGTTCATGAGCCACCCCCAAGGTTGAAAATACTCGCTCAAAGAAACCGTCGTGACCGGCTAATTTTTGTTCAATAATTCGCAGGAATTCTCCTGATCCTGCCCCTTGAATCACGCGGTGATCATAGGTTGAAGTCATGGTCATCACCTGACCTACCCCCGCGTTGGCAAGCTGAGTGGGGGAGGCTCCCGCCCATTCGGCAGGGAATGAGGTAGCGCCCACCCCAATGATTGCTCCTTGACCGGACATTAAGCGAGGAACGGAATATTTTGTCCCTAAAGTGCCGGGGTTAGTTAAGGTGACGGTTCCTCCCGAAAAATCACTGGGTTTGAGCTGTCCGCCGCGTGCTCTTTTTACTAAATCTTCGTAGGCGTCGATGAACTGTCTAAAGTTCAAAGTGTCAGCATCGTGAATTACCGGTACCATCAGGGAACGAGAGCCATCTTTCTTTGGTAAGTCGATGGCTAGACCAAAACCTACGTGCGCAAATTTTCGGATACATTCGCGACCGTCCTCGTCCTTTTCGAAGCGAACGTTCATCGACGGCATTTCCACTAATGCTTCGATAATTGCGTATCCGATTAAATGGGTGAATGAGACTTTTCCGCCGGTTGTGGCAGCCAGGTGAGCGTTGATTACTTTACGGTTTTCGATTAACAGTTTGGCGGGAATCTCTCGTGCCGAGGTGGCGGTAGGAATTCGGAGCGATTCGTCCATATTTTTCACCACGGCTTTTGCTACCCCGCGTAGTCGGTGTACCTCGTCCTCGGCTTTACCGGCTTCCCCAGGGCCAAAGTTAAGGGCGGTTTCCCGCGCCACATAGGGGGAGGTGGGTTCACTGGCTGCCACCGGGGGAGCCGGGGGTAAATCTGAGCGGGTTACATCCCTGCCGGTAACTGCTATTTGAGAGTTTGCGTTCTTGGGGGAGGTGGGTTCTTGCGGGGTAACCTGTTTTATTTGTGCCTGTTGAGCTTCTAGAGCGCTGAAATAATTTCGCCAATCCTCGGGTAGATTCATGGGGTCAGCGCAGTATTTGTCATAGAGGTCGTCAATGATTTCTTGATTGATGGGGCTGACCGACTGATCTATTTGTTCTTCCGAGATAGGCATGATATTTCCTTTTTGGAGGGTGAGCAAGTATCCAATAAGATTTTATGCCCAAATAGTTCTAAAGTCCTAGCACTTTTCTTGATATTAAGATATTTTATGCAGCCTTTGCTTATCGCTGATAAATTACTGCTAAAAGAAAATGCGATTACCTATTCGAAGAGGTGTTTGCCTTGCGCTTAGCCCCTAAATGTCTGGTAGCGGTGGTGTAGTTGCCTGGCACCATCTACTACCTGTTAATGATTTTATTAGGGATAGTGCTTACCATCGGTACTGCCTTATTCGTGGCGGCAGAGTTCTCGATGGTGGCCTTAGATCCCTCCCAGGTGGAGGGGAGAGTGGGGCGTAAAGAAAAGGGAGCCAGGGGAGTATTAAAAGCCCTGCAACATTTATCAACCGAGCTTTCTGGGGCGCAAGTAGGTATCACCCTCACCACTATTCTTTTGGGCTACACCACTCAAAGCGCGCTTACCTCACTACTAGCTAAAATACTGCAAGATATTCATCTAGCTGCTTCCCTAGCTACCGCGATTGCGGTAGTTGTGGCATTAGTGCTGGTAAATGCGTTCTCGATGGTATTTGGGGAGCTTTTTCCCAAGAATCTCGCTTTAGCTAAACCCTTTGAAGTGTCTCGCACAGTGACCCCCCTCCAGCGCGCCTTTACTATCCTATTTAAGCCAGTAATCGTGGTTTTGAATGGGATTTCAAACCGGGTGGTACGGGCTTTGGGGGTAGAACCTTTAGAGCAACTTTCCTCCGCGCGTTCTGCCTCCGAACTGACGGCTATGGTTAGGCATAGCGCTCAGGAAGGGACTCTTGATTTATCTACCGCGACGATTTTTACCCGCTCGGTAGGTCTGGGAAAACTTTGTGCGCGTGACGTAATGACTGACCGAGGTCGCATGGACACTTTAGAAGCCTCTCAAAGCGCCGAGGACGTGGTGGAGCTTTCTCGGCGTAGCGGGCATTCTCGTTTTCCAGTTCAAGGAAAGGACACGGACGACATTCTAGGCTTGGTGCATTTGCGCCGGGCAGTGGCAATACCTTTTTCCCGGCGGGCACAAGTACCGGTTACCGCACAGTCACTGCTGGTTAATGCGCTGCGAGTTCCCGAAACTGTGCGGCTAGCGCCACTTTTAGTACAGTTACGAGAAGCCGATTTACAAATGGCAATTGTGGTGGACGAATATGGTGGTACTTGCGGAATAGTTACTTTAGAGGACGTTGTCGAAGAAATTGTGGGGGAAGTTGCTGACGAACATGATTTGCGCCGCCGTGGCATCCGGCTAGAGGGCAAGAACCAGTGGCTGGTAGACGGGGACTTACGTCCCGATGAGATTGCTGATCGGATAAATGTGCTTCTGCCTGATGATGGTCCTTACGAAACTGTTGCCGGTTTGATGTTGGTGCATCTAGGGAAAATTCCGCAGCCGGGCGAGAGCGTAAAAGTGCGTTCAAACACTTTGACAGTGGCAAAAATGGAAGGACGGCGTATCGAGAAAGTGTTAATTGAAGCTGCTCAGCTCAAAGAGGCAGCGGTGCAACCGGAAGCCATTGATGGCGGCTCTAAGCCGGGAAATCAGCAGTTATCAAAGGATGGTGAGAACGCTGTCTGATTGGTTAGCTCTGATAATTGCGGCAGCTCTACTGGCGGTAAATGCCTTTTTCGTTGCCGGAGAATTCGCGGTTACCTCTACTCGCCGTTCCCAAATCGAACCTCTGGTCGCGCAAGGAAAACGGGGGGCAAAAGCAGCGTTATGGGCGGTTGAACACGTATCCTTGGTGCTTGCAGTTACCCAATTGGGGATTACTTTAGCTTCTACCGGGTTGGGGGCAGTGGCAGAGCCCGCTGTTGCCCACCTAATTGTTCGCCCCTTAGAATTCTTTGCGGTTCCGTCCTCGCTAACTCACCCGATTGCTTTCGTATTAGCCCTGGTTATAGTGGTATTCTTGCATATTTTACTGGGGGAGATGATTCCAAAGAATCTTACCGTGGCTGCTTCGGTGCAAGTATGTCTGGCAGTCTCGCCTTTGCTGGTGCGCATTGCTCGCACGGTGCGCCCGGTTGTTCATGCTCTAGACTCTAGCGCTAACTGGTTCGTAAAACTGTTTGGGGTTACTCCCCGTTCAGAGGTTAGCCAATCTTTCACTATTGAAGAGGTTGCCGCAATCGTCGAGAAATCAACCCAAGCTGGCACTTTACGTGATGAGTTGGGGCTACTTTCTGGTTCATTGGAGTTTTCTACCGAGGACGTGCGGGAGGCGATGGTTCCACGCTCTCAGTTGGTTACTTTGTCTTGGCCACTTTCGGCTGCTGATTTTGAAGCAGAGGTAGCTAAAACCGGGTTTTCTCGTTTTCCCATCAGCGATAAGTCAGGGGAGCTAACCGGTTATCTTCACATTAAAGACGTCATTTTTGCTGATTCTATCGCCGCGCGCGAGGCTCCTTTGGAAGATTGGCGAGTACGCGTCCTCCCCGAGGTTTCCCCCGATGAAGAAGTTGAGGACGCCTTGCGCCTAATGCAAAAAACCGGTGTTCATCTAGCACAAGTTATCGAAAATGGGCAGTGTTTGGGGGCTATTTTCCTAGAGGACATCTTAGAGGAATTAGTTGGGGAAGTTCGCGACACCATGCAACGAAAAGAGAGCTTGTAATAATAAGGTATTACTTTTCAGAATCCATTTGAATCCCTAATCTACGCAACTATCCCTAGTTATACTTGCTGAATAAAAATGTTCCTCACTTAAAGAAAAGTTTCTGATTATGGATAAGTGTCCCAGTTGTCTTGCTGCTTTTTTAAATCAAAATGGATGTTGCCCCAGCTGTGGGTATCGCTCAGATGGTCAGTTTTTGCCAGGAAATAGTCAGACGAGGCTGGTAGGGCAAAATAATGCGGAGGCATCGCGCTTACCGCTGGAGGGTGGTCAGCCGGTGATTCCGCCGCCGGTGGCTCCGGTATCGCCAGTTTCCCCTACAGCTAGTTTTAGCCCTGCTAATGGTGTTGGTTCTTCAGGTAATCCCGGTTATTCTGGAGGGGCTTCGGGGCAAAATGGGGGCGCTGCCGGTTATTATCCTCCTTTTCCTAATGGGGGTAGCGCCGGTGGGGATGGGAACTTACCGGGAAAGTGGTATCGCAATAAAAAGACTTTATTGATGGTGATTATTGGGGCGCTGGCGGCTATTGCGTTGGTGTCGGGGGTTGCCTATGCGGTTAGTGGTTTTTCTAAGCCAAAAACCACGGTTGCTTCCAGTCCTGACACCACGACTACCACCCCTTCTGTGTCCGAGACTCCTACCCCCGAGATTACTCAAGTTAATTTAGCGGAGTCTTTCGCTATGGGAGATGCTAACCCTTGGTCTCATTGGAAATGGCAGGGGGGCGCCATGGTTACCGAAATTAACAGTCCCCGGGATAAAAATAACAAAGTTGATACAGACAACCCTGATTACTATTTTCAAGTATGGGTTCCCCAGCTCAAAGACCAGGTTGCCGATTGCGTCTTTTCACCAACTCAATCGGGAGAGAAAATGGCAGAAGGAGGAATCTCGGTAACTGCTACCTACGGGGATAAACCTACGGTTTTTGCGGTATATACAATCCTTACCAAAGCGGTGGGAACCTCCCCAGAAACAGTTCACCTCTATGCCCAAGAACTAGATTTGCCCTCGTGCAAAGCTAAGCCCCGCATAGACCTACAAACCGAGCCCGATAATGTAGTCAATGATCGTCAGGACTATAGATATCAAATTGCGGGAAAGTCGGAAAATAAAATTGCTATTGCAAAGACTTGGACCACACAGACTGATTCCTACAGTGCTACTCAGAGGCATATACAAGTAATGTCGATTACCGCGGGGGAAAAGAAGGCTTCTTCTCTGCAAGACACATCAGGTGAGGAGAGCAAAGTTGGGATTTCGTCCAGCGTGACTAACGATGCCTATATGATTACCACTGATAAGCGACGTGTTTATTCCATAGACAATAACAAAGTGCTATTGGAATTGCCCTTAGAATTTAGTGATGGCGATACCAAGTGTGATTCTTGGACAGGAATAAGCGGCGATTTAGTTTTATATAGACTTAGTGCGGATAAATATGTTTATGCATGTGGTGGAGATTTAGACGATAAGCATCCGCTGTTTGGTACATACTTAGTTACTGTCAGCAGTGGTGAAGCTGTTCCGCTTCCCAAATTCCTTAAACTATCTGAGAATAGCTCTTATCCTGATGGTTACTATCAGCAGTTTAAGGATGGATCCTTGTTAGTAACTAGCAGTGATGCTATGCAGGCGTTTCATATATCTCCAGATGGGAAAGCGAACGAGATATTAGATAGTGCGCAGTGGGAGCGGCTGTTCCACGGTTCGGATACTCATTTTGGTGATGTCAATTATTTAAAGAATCAGTTCTACGCTAAAACTACTGACGAGGTAATATCAGTGGATTTAACTGGTAAGAGTGTGGACACCTTCAAATTAGAGCCCTTGGTGGCTTCAGGGGTAGATAACACCAAACTAAAATGGATTGGGTGGGTATATAAAGGTAAATATTCCCAAGAATCTGTAATACTCACCACCGGTGACAATCCTGCTGAATCAGAGACTACCGAATAGGCAGAAAAATCTAATAGCTATCTAGATTCCATCCGATAAAAGGAATGAGAGTCACCCCACCAAGTCGGTGATGGGTAGTGCTAACTCGCGTCCAATCAAGAAAGTGAATGAGTGCAAATGTTGAGCAGTGATTTAACGTAGAAATCGCGCATAACTGCCCGCCCTAGATAAAATGTTACAAATTCGTTATTATTTGAGGGTTGGTTAAGTCTTCGGAGGAATCAGTCCATGGTTGAACCTATATTGTCGTCGAGTACTCGCCGGATGCAGCGAGTTCGGCGTCGCCGTCACCAACGACTGGCTGCTATTCCCCGCGCCCTCGTGCTGTTAGGACTAGCTGCGGTTACTATCATCGCCCCCCTCAGCGGATTTGTGCAAGCAAATAAACCGGGCAGCATGACCGCTCATGTTCTTTCCTTAGCGGGGGGAGAACAAAGCTGGGCAGACAGTGCAAATGCGTTGGTAGCTACTGATTCCGAGGAAGGCTTGATTCCCGTTCCAGCGGCAGGAACTCGCGCTCGTATCCTGAGCGCTGATCCCCAATGCCAATTCTCAAATGTCGGGTCGGGCAATCGCGGCGACAGTGTAATGTCTGATGAGGGAGCGATTCTTTTTCCATTGCAGCAGGGAACATTTAGGCAAACGTCTCCCTTCGGTGAACGCATTCACCCGATTTCTGGAATCCGTAAACTACATACCGGAACAGATTTCGCTGCTCCCGCCGGTACCTCGATTCATGCTTTAACCGATGGTGAGGTCATGTATGCGGACATGATGCCGGGAGGGGGAAATACGGTACGTCTAAAGCATTCAATAGCGGGAAAAACCGTTTATTCACAGTATAAACATATGCTTCCCGGTTCATTTGCGGTCAAAGTTGGGCAAAAGGTGAAAGCGGGCGACCGATTGGGGGCAGTAGGATCGACCGGAAATTCAACCGGAAACCATCTACACCTAGAAATAATGCCAGAAGACGAAGAAAACTATATAGATCCGGTTCCCTGGCTTCAATCTCATAACTTCCGTTATTTGGGACAAAAATGCGAATAAAACCCCAGGTTATTGCGCACCGCGGAGGTGGCGGTGAAGCAATAGAAAATACTCGAGAATCCATAAACTATGCGCTTAACCAAACCGTAAGTAGCTATGAAACCGATGTGCGCGCCCTTAAAGACGGAACAATTGTTCTCCAGCATGACGAGTGCCTGCTGAACCCTTGGGGAGATACTCCCCTGGTTAATGAGCTTAACTACCAAGAATATATGTCCCTTAGAGGACCGGCAGCCGAACATCCTATTTCGCTAAAACGTGCTCTAGAGGACTTTCCGAACCTGGCATACAACGTTGATATTAAAGAGTCGCGCGCCCTTGAAGGAGCACTGAAAGTTGTAGCAGAAGCTGCCGCCTGGCACAGAGTAATTTTTTCTTCCTTTTCCACAAATACCCTGAGTACGGTCAGAGAACGTTATCCGCAAGCGCAAACCGCGATGACTCCTCTGGAAGTCCTAAAAACCGTTATTGCTAGCAAAAGTGGTTTTACTGGGCTGGTAGATTTCCCGGCAACTTTCGCGCAAGTGCCGTTGCAATGGCGGGGAATCTCCATTGTGAACCGTAGGTTTATTTCTCTAGCTCACAGTCGCGGAATTCGGGTAGAGCCATGGACGATTAACGAAGAAGAGGAAATGCGCCAGGTGGCAGCGATGGGAGTCGATGCGATTATGACTGACTATCCTGCCCGTCTAAAAGCGGTACTTGCTGAGATGTAAAGGCTCTCGCCCTGATAGGGTTAAGCTATGAGAATCCATATTGCATGCGATCATGCCGCATTTGAACTTAAAGAGGCATTAGTAAACCATCTGCACACTAAAGGGCTAGAAGTCATTGATCACGGAGCCAAAGAATATGACGCTTTAGATGATTACCCAAATACCTGTATCCCCTGCGCCCAGGCAGTTCTGGCTGACGAGGGCTCTTTGGGGATAGTGTTAGGGGGCTCTGGTAACGGCGAACAGATGGCTGCCAACTGCGTCCCAGGGATTAGGGCGGCTTTGGCCTGGAATGTTGAAACCGCCAAACTTGCGAGAGAACACAATAATGCCCAAATCGTAGCGGTGGGGGCTCGAATGCATGACACTGCTACCGCCTTCGAAATCGTTGATGCTTTCATAGCGGAGCCATTTTCAGGCGATGAGCGTCACCAGCGACGTATTGATTTGATGACCCAATATGAGCAGGAAAAGTAGTAACGCTTCTAGCTATTTAGAGCACCCCCGGCTCTCTTTGACCAAGATTTGCTATCTCGAGGACGAACAGCCGGTACTTCAAGATGTTTCCTTTGTGGTTGGGGCTGGGGAAATGCTGGCGCTTATCGCCAGCCCTAGCGCTAATGAAGCCCTATTAAATCTGGTTTCCGGATTTACCGACCCCCTATCGGGAACTATTGAAATCGAGGGACAGAACCTAGGGGATATGAAATCTGCTCGGCGTGCCTGGCTGCGGAGGGAAAAAATCGGGATAGTTAGAGACGGGGGCAACCTGGTGGAAAGCTTAACCGTGGCAGAGAATATTGCTCTATCCTATGAGCTTTCTGGCATGGGACACGATCAGGCACTCTCCCGCGCGGGGGTGGCGTTAGCTAATATTCGTGCTTTCGAGATTGGGGACTGCTATCCGCAGCAATTAGACAGCTATCAGCAGTTAAAGGTGGCGGTAGCTAGAGCTGGATTAGGGGGAGCGAAACTGATTTTAGCCCTGGAGCCAACTGCCAGCCTTAAGGCGAAAGCAGAGCAGAATATAATCTCGTTACTTCGCACCCAGGTAGAAAAAGGCAGTTCCTGTTTGTTATTTACTACTCGCCAGGACTTAGCGGCAACGGCTGACCGGGTAGTAAACATTTCTCTTGAACAAGTGAGTAGCGGTTTAGGGGATAATAATGCTTAGAGCGGGTCTTATTTGGCGGTTAGCTTACCGAACGCTTCAACATAACCGGTCATATAGTTTAGCGTTGTTAGCAATTATTGCTTTGATCTCTTGTTTAATGACGGTGGTTACGATTTCTTTTGTAACCCGAGATCCGATAGTTGCTTTTCCACGAGAAGCGGTTTTTCCGGCAGCTAACGCAAGTTTGGAATACCAGCCCCAGCTAAATGAGCAAAAAGAAAAGGGACTAGAGTATTTTACCGCTCAAGGGGACAGGAAAACCCAGATAGCTCAAGGGGCGCACCCCTTTAATCCCGATGACACCAAGACCGGAAGTATCGTAGGTTCTAGTCATCTAGAACCGACCCTTTTTATCTCGGGCAGTCTATCGGGCAGGCAAGGCACTACTTCTCCTCCTCAGCAGACAAAACCAATATCAGGTCTGGGAGCTGACGGGACGTCTCTAGATCCTAAGGCGGAGACCGCTATATTGGGGCGTAACCCGAAAGAAACGGGGGAAATAGCCCTAGAGAAAAACCTGGCCAGGCAACTTAACCTGGCTATAGGAGATGATATAGCGGCTAGCTCGCTATGTTCGGCAAATAGTTGTCTCAAAGATCGCAGCTATAAGGTAGTTGGGGTTTTTGTTGCTCCTCACTCTAACTGGCAACAACTACGTTTGGGGAAAGCCGCTAAACAAGAAATCATGGGCTTTCAAGGTACAGTTTCTACCCAGTCACCCATGAAAGGTACTTGGATTTTCAGCGATTTGAATCGGGACGAAAATAAATACCCTTACTTTATTTATTCGTATCAGGTACTTTCTAATACCGATTTTTCGACTGAGGTTAGAAAAGAACTTAATCAGGCGCATTTGCGCGTTATTCGCGCCGAAGATAGGCCTTTTTGGGACTATAAAGCAATTAGTTTCGGTTATCGTGTAGCACTATTTTTAGCTCCGCTAGCAATCTATTTATTACTAATCATGGTGTTTTCTGTCCCGGTAATGAGGGGGACACTTACTAAACAAAGCGGTGACCTAGAGGTGCTGGAACGCCTGGGCGCACCCCCGGCGACTACCGCTAGAGTGATTGGGGTTCAAGGAATCCTATTAGGATGGATCGGGGTAAGTGTGGGAGTAATTGTAGGTTACGCTCTCCAACAGATAGTAATCTCTCCCAATACCGGAGCTCCTCACATTGTGCACTTTTTCCTCGTATTAGAAGCAGTTTTAGGGATTACAGTTTGTGTTTTAACCCTGTTCGGCGTGCATAAAAAACTACAAAAAGCGGTTGCTCGTAGCGGCAAATAGCTTTGTCGTCTGTCTCCTTAAAAATGTTGGAAGCGACTACCGGGGCTAATCCCAATAGTAGGGGTGGGATAGTAATCTTCTATCCCACCCCTACTATAAAAGGGATTATTTAACTAGCGAGTGTACCTGCTGGGCGATAGCTAATTCTTCATTGGTGGGAACCACCAGTACTTTTACTGATGAATCCGGGGTTGAGATAATCGCTTCCCGCCTGAAATGTTCTTCATTTAGCTCTAAATCTATTTTTACTCCCAAGAAAGCTAGACTTTCACACAGTTCAGAACGTACCCTGGGGTCATTTTCGCCCACCCCCGCAGTGAAAGTCAGCGCGTCTAGTCCGCCCATAACTGCGTAATAGGCTCCCACATATTGCAGGAGGCGGTGCTGGTAGATATCCATGGCTGTCCGTGCGTTTTGGTCACCGGATAACACCAGCTCCCATACTTCCCGCATATCATTATGCCCGGTCAGCCCTTTCATACCTGATTGCTTATTGAACAAATCGTCAATCTCGTCAATCGACATTCCCGCTTCGCGGTACAGGTGGAATACAGTAGCTGGATCAATATCGCCGGTTCGTCCTCCCATAACTAAACCCTGAAGGGGAGTAAGCCCCATAGAAGTATCAACCGGTTTACCGCAAACTACCGCAGATGCCGAAGCCCCATTTCCTAGGTGCAAAACAATCTGCTTTAAGTCTTTGCGTCCCAAAATAGAACTTACTCGCTCAGACACATACTGGTGAGAAGTGCCATGTGCTCCATAGCGGCGAATACGGTATTTTTCTGCAACGTCCTGTTTCAAAGCATAGGTGGCAGCTTTATTAGGAAGCTGATTAAAGAAAGCAGTATCAAATACTGCCACATGAGGAACATCTGGCAGAATACGTTTCGCGGCATCAATACCTTTAAGATGGGCGGGATTATGCAGCGGTCCCAGCGGGCATAATTCCTGGATTAGTTCATATACTCGCTGGTCGATTACAGCCGGACCGGAAAAATAGGGGCCTCCCTGAACTATGCGGTGACCCACCCCGATTACATGAGAATCTTCCAAAGGCGGGCCTACCTGTTCGAAAAGCTCCTCAACTACCGCCATCCCCTCTAAATGGTCACGTACGCTGCGGGTTAGTTTCTTTTCGAGGGAGCCGTGAATATGTTTAATCCGGCTTTCTTTCTCTCCAATCTGTTCCACAATCCCGGAAGCTATGGCTTGCCCATCTGCCAGATTAATCATTTTGTATTTAATAGAAGATGAACCAGAGTTGATAACCAGAACGGTTTCTGTTGTCATTTTTTCGTTCTCCTTAGCTGGATTAATCCTGTGCCTGAATAGCAGTGATAATTATGGTATTAACAATATCTTCAACTAGGGCTCCGCGGGAAAGGTCATTTACCGGTTTATTTAACCCTTGCAAAACGGGGCCGACCGCAACCGCGTCAGCGGTGCGTTGAGCAGCTTTATAAACACAGTTGCCCACATCCAAATGGTTGAATACGAATACGTTAGCTTTACCGGCAACCGGTGAGTTTGGGCGTTTTTTGGCGGCTACCTGTGTATCTACTGCGGCATCGAATTGCAAAGGACCGTCAATGGCTAAATCGGGGCATTTATCTTTAGCTATTTGGGTTGCCTCTGTTGCTTTATCTACAGTTTCTCCTGCGCCCGAGTCCCCAGTCGAGTAGGAAATTAAGGCAACTTTTGGTTCTACCCCAAAATCGCTCGCTGTCTTGGCGCTAGAGATAGCAATATCTGCTAGTTGGGTGGCATTAGGATTAATTGAAACTGCGCAGTCGGCATACAGGTCGATGTGGTCAGAGAACAACATGAGGAACGCCCCCGAGACTGTCGAAACGCCCGGTTTGGTTTTAATGATTTGTAAGGCGGGGCGAATCGTGTTTGCGGTAGTGTGGCAAGCACCAGAGACCATTCCGTCCGCGTCGCCGTTCTCAATCATCATCGTTGCGAAATATGCCGAGTCTTTCAACATTTCTTCCGCTTTTTCTTCGGTTACTCCTTTTTTGGCGCGCAACTCGGCGAGGCGAGAACGGTAACGAGCCAGTTTTTCTTTATCGCGAGGATTTACTATTTCGGCTGCGCTTAAATCAATATCTAGGCGTTTTTCACTGGCACTAATTTGGCTTTCCTCTCCGATAATGACTATTTCGGCAGCTTCTAACGCTAGTACCTGAGCCGCTGCTTTTAACACGCGGTCGTCCTCGGGTTCGGGAAGAACTATTTTACGTAGGGAAGATTTTGCCCGTTTAGTTAGCTCTGCCCGGTAGGTTAGCGGGGGAATGCCGGGGGTGGGGGTATTTTCGAGGGCGTGGGCAAGTAGCTCGCTTTGCTTAGCAGATATTTCGGTATTGGGAGTAACTATTACCGGGGAATGAGCGAATGAACTCTCAAAGGTAAATGAGGCGTTAAGCAAGATAGAGGCGATAGGGGTTCCGCCTTGTTTTTCGATTTGTACCGCCATGGCGTGAGCGGCGGCACTTGCTCCCTGAGAATCCAGGTTCTGTGCGTCAATTACTAAAATGATGGGGGCGCGAAGATGACGAGCCACGTCAGCATGAATACCGCAAATATCTAAACCTGCTGGTACATCGGTAAAACTTCCTGAAAATATAGTTGTCTGTTTGGTATAAAGGCTATTTACCAGTTCTTGTGCACATTTTTGGGGTTCAAAAAGCCATTTGCTGGGTTCAGCAAATGGGGGTTCAAATACTGATTTTATCGGGCAATCTTCCAAGGCACTCGCCAAGGCACTCGCAATAGAATCAATAGTAATGTTTGCCTGTAAAGGTGCTAAATAACAGCTGTTGGGCATGGTTTTGCCATCTCCGCTTTCGTTAGGGTGTATTTACTAATCAGGTTATCAGTTCCGCCCCACTTGCCCTGCCATATTCCAGGGCCTGGTACGCCACAACTTGGTATTGTAAAGGTTTCAGTTCGTCAGATTTGCCGATATCTAAGCAATAAGCACAAGAGCCCTAGAAATTCTTTACAAAGTACCTTTCGACTCGTGCTACAAAGCCTAATCCCGATATGCTTAGAGGGTGCTGAAAAAAAATCCTGATTCGTCCTCCCCGGTATTGGTAATCGATATGGGGGCACAGTATGCCCAATTGATTGCGCGGCGGGTGCGAGAAGCCCATGTTTATTCCGAGATTGTTCAGCACACTATGGATGCGGAAAAAATCCTAGCCAAGAACCCGGCAGCTATTATTATTTCGGGCGGTCTTTCCTCGGTTTATGCAGAGGGCGCTCCTAGTATTGATTCCGCGATTTTTTCTGCGGGTGTACCGATTTTAGGTATCTGCTACGGGTTTCAGCTTATGGCGCGAACTTTGGGCGGTCAGGTAGGGCGAACCGGGACTCGTGAATACGGGCATACTCAGGCTAAACTGCAAGACGGCGGGGGATGTTTATTTGCCGGTACTCCGCTAGAGCAGACAGTTTGGATGTCTCACGGGGATTCCGTAATTAAAGCTCCCGAAGGATTTAAGGTAACTGCTGCTACCGAACAAACTCCGGTGGCAGCATTTGAAGATTCAACACGTCATCTTTATGGCTTGCAATGGCATCCCGAGGTGTTGCATTCCCAATATGGTCAGCGTGCGCTGGAACATTTCCTTTATAACGGGGCTGGTTTGCAGCCGACTTGGACTGCCGATTCTATTATTGACACCCAAATTGAAAAGATTCGCCGTCAAGTGGGTAATGCCCGGGTTATTTGTGGTTTATCTGGGGGAGTGGACTCTTCGGTGGCAGCTGCCCTGGTACATAAAGCTATTGGGGATCAACTGACCTGCATTTTTGTTGATCATGGTCTTTTGCGTGCGGGAGAGCGAGAACAGGTTGAACGTGATTACGCTGCTTCAACCGGGATTAAAATTGTGACGGTAGATGAATCGGAACGCTTCCTGACTGCATTGGCTGGGGTTAGCGAGCCGGAAGCGAAACGTAAAATTATTGGTCGCGAGTTCATTCGCTCTTTTGAGGCTGCTCAACGCGCCCTCGTAAAAGAAGCTGGTGAAAGCGGAGAAGAGATAAAGTTCCTGGTGCAAGGAACTTTATATCCTGACGTAGTCGAGTCCGGTGGGGGTGAAGGGGCTGCCAATATCAAGAGTCACCATAATGTTGGAGGCTTGCCGGAAGACCTTATTTTTGAATTAATCGAGCCGCTCAGGACGCTTTTCAAGGACGAGGTACGCGAGATTGGTTTAGCTTTGGGAGTGCCGGAGCAAATCGTTTGGCGTCAGCCTTTCCCCGGTCCTGGCTTAGGGATTCGCATTATCGGCGAGATTACCGCGAAGCGATTAGAGATTTTACGGGCTGCCGATAAAATCGCTCGTGAAGAGCTAACGGCGGCCGGTTTAGATCGGGACATTTGGCAATGTCCGGTCGTTTTACTTGCCGATGTGCGCAGTGTCGGGGTACAGGGGGATGGACGTACCTATGGGCATCCGATTGTGCTTCGCCCGGTTTCTTCTGAGGACGCGATGACGGCCGATTGGTCGCGTTTGCCCTACGAGGTTCTCGCTAAAATTTCTAACCGGATTACTAACTCTGTTCCGGAAGTGAACCGAGTGGTTTTGGACTGCACCTCCAAGCCACCAGGAACAATCGAATGGGAATAAAATTGTGGCTAAAACGGTTTATTTCGCTTGTTCGAATGATTTAGTCACTGCGGCGTAGATAATACTACGACTCATTCCTAAACATTCTGCACTGTGCGAAATAATTCCATATTCGAAGCCCTAGCCCAAGAGTCAAGTCCGTAAGGACGCCGGCGATTGGCTAGCAGGTCTCGTGTCAGAGATTCCCAAGAGAGCGATTGTGAGCGATGCTCGATTGGTGAATCTTACGGCAACTCACAAATAGACAGCGTGTTAAGGAATGGATAAATATAGAATAGAATTTTTTAAAGCTCACAATATAGAGTGGGCTTTTTGTTGCGTAAATTTTTTTTCCATCTTAGCCTAATTCATCCGTTCTACCTCGTGGATAGCCTTGGCAATTAAGGTAGATTGCAAGTTGTTAGCCACTGTGGCGTAGGTTTTACTACGTCTCATTCCTAAAAAGTCTCAAGCTACAAAAATGCACCAATTTTCGAAGCCCTAGCCCAAGAGAGCGATTGTGAGCGATGCTCGATTGGTGAATCTTACGGCAACTCACAAATTAGACAGCACTGCGGGATTAAAATGGGAACATTTGTAAAAAAGTTTGATTGAATAAGTAAACCTAGAAACGAAACATTGATGAGGATATTTCTAAATATGGGACTAACTGAGCACACCGGGCATGGGATTCCTACGATTGTAAAAAATATGGTAAAGACGTTTTTGAAATTGAAAGCAACCATATTAGATGTACTATTTCGTTTGAGCAAGAAGTAATTAACCAAATAGACAATAAAAATGTCTATTTGAATGTCGGTTTGAATAAAACTGAGAGGAAAGTTATCGAGCTTCTGATAGAAGATCAAAACCTTAGATCAATTGAACTTTCAGAAAAAATAGGCGTAACAAAGAGGACTATCGAAAGGACAATTTAATCCTTACAAGAAAAGAAAATGATAGAAAGAATTGGCTCAAAGCGTGATGGGAATTGCGGTGTTGTGGGATGATAATTATATCTTTAATTTTAAGTATTGAAATTCTGTTTGTATAAACCATTAAACAGTTTAGGTGTATTTTAAAGAAGTTAAAATACTATGTCTGTTATAAGTTTTAAAATATGCTAATATATTATTATATTCAGATTATTATAAAATGTGAAGGAGAGAAATCTATGTAAGACATTGGTAAGATTATTTTTAAAGTGGCAAAGTTTTAGAAGAGAAAAATATAAGTAAAACAAATTAGGAAAGTGTTAAAAGTTTCAAACAACACAATTTAATTAATGTTTACGTTATAAATTTTTAAAATTAATCAATTGTATAATAGTTTTAAGTTTAAATTAGAAAGTGGGGAGTATTTATGGATTTCAATTCAAAACCAATAGTTTTGCAAACATTTTTTACTGACAAGATATATAAAGTTCCAAGATATCAAAGAGAATATTCTTGGACCAAACAACAATTGGAAGATTTTTATTCGGATATTGTATCGAACATAATAAAAGAAGAGGGATGCTATAAAACACAGGAGTATTTTTTTGGTACTGTAATTTTAGTTGGCAATATGGAAAAACCAAATGAAGCTATTGAGATTATTGATGGCCAACAAAGAATTACTACTATTACAATATTTTTGTCAGTATTATCGGATATACTTTATAATTACGATGACAATTTATCCACGTTACTATGGAAATATATAATAGCTCAGAATAATGATGGTAAATTTTATAATGTTGTAGAAAATGAAACGGCTTATCCATATTTTCAAAATAAAATTCAAATGAGAAATATAAAAAAAGAGGATTATAATAAGAAAGATACTTATCCAAGAGTGGATAGTAGTATTATAGAAGATTTAGAAAAAGAACTTTCCACTGAAGAAAAACTTATTAAAGAAGCTCATGATTTTTTTAGGAAAAAGTTAGAAGATGAAGATTTATCGGCACCAATTTTTAAAGATTCAAGCCTTAATAAAATTGAAAAATTGAAATTGGTTAGAGATCAGCTTTTAGGTAGCACATTTGTTTACATTATTTCTGAAAATGTTAATGATGTTAATGTTATATTTGAAAATATAAATTCAAAAGGGCTTCAGCTTTCAGCATTAGATTTAATAAAAAATGAAATTTTTTCTGTACAAAATGAAACTGTTCCCCTTGATGAAGCAAAACGAATATGGTCAAATATTAAGAAAAATCTTCGACACGATGGAGAATATATATCTGTACAAAAATTTTATAGGTATTTTTGGTTATCGAGATATACATATAGTACAGAAAAAGATTTATACAAAAAATTTAAAAATAAGATAAACAGAAAAGAATACATGAATTTTTTGAAGGAATTAGAAAAGGCTTCAAAAGATTATGCTCATATAACAAGACCAAGACATGAGTATTTTAGAAAAAGCTCAAAAGGCAACAATGTAAGTAAAGATGATTTAGAATATTTTGTAAAGTCTTTGGAGTTTTTACAAAATATATTAAATATAGAACAAGTACAAGTTTTACTTATTACACTAGTCGATAAGTGCAACTCTGGTCTGCTCAGCTTTAAAAATATGAAATCAATGGTTAAATTTTTAGAGGAGTTTCATTTTATTTATAATGGAATTATGACAGAAAGAACAAACACATTGGTTAATAAGTATGGAAATGTTGCTAGATCAATCTATAATACAACAACGCAAAATGAGATTATGACCGAATTTAGTAAATTAAAAAAAGAATTTATATCACTATTACCAGAAGATAATCAAAAATTTATATCTAAATTCGTTCAAATAAGCTATTCATCAAAAACAAAGGTCATGGATAAGAAGCAAAAACGAAGAAACGCTATAACTAAGTATGCTATATACAAAATAGAAGAAATATTTTCAGAGAAAAAGCAATTAGAATTTGATAGAATATCAGCTACCATTGAGCATATTGTTCCAGAATCAAATGAAAAAGATAAACCCTTTGCTTTAAATATAGGGAATCTAATAATTTTAGAAAGGAATCTCAATTTAGAATGTGATATTTTGAAATTTGAAGAAAAGATATCTGTTTATAAAAAATCTAAATATAATTCTGTTCAATTTTTTTTAGAAAAATATTCTAACAACAAAAGTTTTCCCATTGAGGATAGGGCTAAAAATATGGCAAAGGAGATATATAGTAGCATTATCGGTAAATGGTAAATTAATGTATGGGTAAATTATTTGATTTTTCGAAATTGACACCGGTACTGGGACTGGGACGTGACTAAAAATCTGAAAACGTCCTATAATTAGGTGGATTTGGTGATACAAGAAAAATAAAATTTAGTATTTTGAACGGTTTGGGATATATCGTACGTTTGGAAAAGAAGAGGGCGAATAGAGAAGGGTTTGCACTGCTCCAGGGGGCTTAATGATAGGTCATGATAAAATGCTCGATGTCGCAGTTACGTCGAAAGGTTAATCGTTGAGTACTCCTATCCATCCAGACTCCTCAAATCCGGGGTCTGCATCATCAGAACCTAAATCAAGCAATATTCCCAACGTTCCTACTGGTGAGGCAACTAACCCTAATCCGTCAATGCCGCTGCCAGCTCCAACACTTGGTCAGAATCCTCCAGTACCTCCTGCGGGAATGGTTCCTCCACCTCCTCCTGGTGGTTTCCCGCCTCCCGGTGCGCCAGGTGCTTATCCAGCCTACCCCTCGCAACCTGGATTTGGAGCACAGCCGATTCCTAATGCTTCCAACTCAATGTCAGCCGGGCAGAATCCCTATCCGCAGACAGGATATGAACCGCTCAATCAATTTGCGGGTTATCCGGTCTACCCAGGTAATAGTGCCGGATATCCAGGAATGAAGAAACCGGCAGGAGATTTTGCTCTGGCATTGAAAGCTATTTGGCCAACTTTTACAGGAATGCACAAATCTGAAGGACAACTCCGGGTAAAAGCAAACTCCCAGTTGAAATACTGGTGGTGGGTCATGATGCTGCTATTTGCTCTGGTAGCTGGACTGTCTTCCTCTGTGCTCCTTGCTCGCAGTGCAGATATTTTCTCTGGAGGAATACTGGGGGCTTCTGGATACGGAACCTATAGTGTCTTGTACTTCGCGCAATGGTTACTTTGCTTTGTAATCTTCACGCTGGTGGCGTTCGCGGCTGTGATTCTGCGGGCTCTATTAGCGTTAGCTGCTGCCCGTACCAAGCAAACTGCTGTGTCCTTTACCCAGGTAGCTTCAATAGTTGCTACTGGGCTGGTATTGCCCACTTTTGTGCTGTCATTGATGTTCTTAAGCGCCCTGCTCCCGATTCCCGTTTTGACCACCATAGTGATATTGGTGCTGCAACTACTACTTTCGGCATCCTTCTTGATGATGGAATTGTTGGTTTTCGGAGGCTTAAAAGACCTATATCCGAAAGATAAAAGCCCCGAAATGCGGCATACGGTTTTCTTTGTTATCTGGACTCTGTGTGCTTCCTTGATAATCGGAATGTTTGCGGTTCCTACCGGATCGTACGCGCTTTACTCTAGTGCGAAGTCTGCCGTACAAGACAGTGTTCAAAATGAACTCAATAATTTGAATAATTTAGAGCGGTTATTCGGTAACTAATTCAACGCTGGTAGCGATATTTGTAAAGAAGTTAGACCCTTAAACTAAAAGCTTAGTTACCATGGTAAATAACAGCATAAGCGATAAAGAAAGGAAGATGACCATGACTGTTCACGATAATGGGCCCGAACCATACAGCTTCGATTTGGAAACTGAAACCAAGGAAAACACCAACTATCGCACCACCGCCTGGACCGGAAAATTCTTGCAGGTAACTCTAATGTCTATTCCGGTAGGTGAATCCATCGGTTTGGAAGTACACCCCGATAATGACCAATTCCTTCGCTTAGATGCTGGTAAAGGGAAAGTGGTGATGGGAGACGCAGAAGATAACCTCACTTTTGAACAAGAAGTTAGCGACGGCTGGGCAGTAATGGTACCCGCTGGTAAGTGGCATGACATTATCAATGTCGGTGACGAGCCGATGAAACTCTATGCCGTTTATTCTCCGTCCCACCACGCGAAAGGAATCGTACAAGAGACTTTCGCGCAGGCAGAACAGGACGAGGAATCCGGTAAGGACGTTCCTCCCGAATGGACAGTTCAGCTAGGTAAATAAGTTTCCTCTCCGAATCGAATCGGACGGTATTTAGCTTGACTTTTAACTAAAAAATCAGTTTTAGCTAAACAAATTGGCGGTGTCACCTCGGCTTGCGTGGTGACACCGCCAACTAATTAGTTCCGCACCAAAAATCGATGCTCGAGAGTGGGCAACTTAGGAATCTAACTCTTCAAGGGCGGCTTCTAGGCGAGTCAGCTTCGCGCTCATTTCGCCGCTGCGACCGGGACGAATATCGGCTTTTAGAACTAAAGCCACCCGCGGACCAAATTTAGAAACCGCTTCACAAGCATCTTTGACTACCTGCATACATTCATCCCAGCTCCCCTCGATGGTGGTAAACATGGAATCTGTGCGGTTAGGGAGTCCTGAATCTCGAACCACCTGCACCGCGGCCGCTACCGCGTCCCGCACTCCACCATCAGCGTCAGCAGTAGAAGGGGTAATAGAAAATGCAACTAACATGTTTTTACTCTAACCCCATCTTGATAAATACGGTTAGTATAAAACCCTCCCAGAGTATTAAGTGTTCTAAAGCTACTAATCAGCACGTCCTCGAGAAATAAAAAAGCCTCTAAAAATGATAAAAATGCAGGAAACGTGACGAATATAGCCTGTCTGTAAGCAATAAGGGATTGGTAGGTAAGGCGCCGACCCTGGTAGGCTAAAAGGGTAGTTGGTTCCTGTGGGCTTGTTTCAATGAGTCCCGGGCAAGCAACTAACAGGCTTCCCGGGCAGCTGGTTAAACCAGAGGTCAGGGGAATGCGGTTGGGTAGTGGGTGAGAATTCAGACGACTTCCCAATTTCGCGCGCAAAATTTCATATCGGGCAGCTATTTCAGATAAGGGAAGACTTTGAATAAGCGGATTTTCGTAAGAAAAAAGAACGATACCACCCAGTTCAATGTCTATGACATCTTTGGTCTGGACACTTCTGCCCTCGAAAAGGTGAAATATACGGTATTCGCCGAGATAAACCAGGATATCGTACTCGATAGCATTGACCTTAATGACTACTACGTCCTCGAATATCTGCCAGGTCAATTTGATCAACGCGCCGATGCCGCGGAAAAATGCCTAGCCTTACTGGGGTATCAAGCCACCGTGAAATGCGGATATGGGCATACCGGCAAGGTGGAATTCAACCCCATCGAGATGCGGCTTAAAGATATGTCGGTACTGGAAAATGAAACCTATATTCCCAACCGGCAACTGCCCCCCACGGTTGAAATTACCGATGATTACTATGAAAATGCCTCTTTGGCAATGACTAAAGACGACCTATTATTCATCAAAGATTATTTTGAATCTATAGGGCGACTGCCCACCGAAACCGATATTAAGGTAATCGATACCTACTGGTCAGACCATTGTCGCCACACAACTTTTGAAACTGAGCTAACCGATGCGACCTTTAGCGGTCCTTACGCGGATCGCTTGCAAGCAGAATGGAATCAATATCTGGCAGAACGCAACAGCCAGAAACCAATCACCCTAATGGATTTGGCTACGTTAGCTGCCAAGCGAGAAAAGGTGAAAAACCAGGAAGTCTCTAACGAGATTAACGCCTGCTCGGTATATGTAACCGTGGGTGGCAAACGTTATATCTTGCAATTTAAGAACGAAACCCACAATCACCCCACCGAGATTGAACCTTTCGGGGGGGCTTCAACTTGTATTGGGGGAGCAATCCGCGATCCGCTATCGGGGCGCACCTTTGTCTATCAGGCAATGCGTATTTCTGGCAGCGCCGATCCGCGGCTAGAGGATTCCATAGATGGAAAACTCTCCAGCAAAGAAATTACCCAGCGGGCAGCTGCCGGATATTCCTCCTATGGCAACCAAATCGGGCTGACCACCAACTATGTTAAAGAAATCTATCATCCTGGCTATCGCGCGAAGCGCCTCGAACTCGGGTTCGTAGTTGGGGCAGCACCCGCGGAGAATATTATTCGCGAAGAACCTGCTCCCGGGGATCTCATCCTCTTGATTGGAGGACGGACCGGACGTGACGGGATTGGGGGAGCCACTGGCTCGTCCAAGACTCACACCCGCGCCTCAGCCCAAACCTGCGGAGCGGAAGTACAAAAAGGTAACCCGATTGTTGAGCGCAAAATCCAACGCCTGTTTCGCCGAGGTGAGGTCGCCAAACGGATTAAGAAATGTAACGATTTTGGCGCGGGAGGAGTCTCCGTCGCTATCGGAGAACTAGCTCCTGGCTTGGAAATAGAACTTGACCGCGTGCCGGTAAAATATCAAGGTTTAAACGGAACCGAACTGGCTATCTCAGAATCTCAAGAACGAATGGCGGTCTGTATCGACCCCGCAGATTTGCAGTTCTTCTATGATGCTTGCGCGGTCGAGGACGTAGAAGTCACCCAGGTTGCAACCGTCACCGATAACCGGCGTCTGGTGATGCATTACCTGGGAGAAACTATCGTAGACATTTCCCGCGATTTCCTAGATACCAACGGGGTGCGCTCCCAGGCGCAATTTGCGGCGACTTCCAGCGGAAACATCACTGCTCAACGCAGCATTGACGGTAATGACTTGCAAGAACAATTGGCGAACAATCTAGCTGATTTAAACATTTGCTCGCAGCGCGGATTAAACGAAATATTTGACTCCTCGATTGGGGCAACCACCTTAACCTTGCCTTATGGGGGCAAGTTCCAACGCACCCCCTCCCAGGTGAGCGCCCAGCTAATTTCGGTTGAAGACGGACAAAGCGATATTGCCTCGGTAGCGGCCTAAGGGTTTGAACCGTCTTTAGCGAACCAAAGC
>ENA-OQLI01000713-OQLI01000713.1-human-gut-metagenome-genome-assembly--contig:-NODE-713-length-34566-cov-4.143558_pt1 | contig 34566 bp, 45 predicted proteins | sample MGYA00242805_ERZ504812 | MGnify/ENA primary metagenome ERZ504812 (study PRJEB26092, sample SAMD00036430) | human gut metagenome | host: Homo sapiens | study: EMG produced TPA metagenomics assembly of... | reverse complement strand
ACGGGGAACAGCCGGGAGAAGCTGTGACCGCCGCGATGTTCCAAGCCATGCGGGACGCATTGGCGGAACAGAAGCAAAACCCGCTTTCCATTGACGATGTAGCGGCGATGGTTGCCGGACAGATCGGACAGCTTACGCCGATGGATGAAGAAACTGCCGACCTGTTCAAGCAGTTGGCAAAAAAGATGATGAAAGGAATAGAATAATAGCCTGTTATTCGAGATAATAATATGCCATTAGTAAAGCATGACTACCCTGTTTTAGAGTACGATACCGCATCAAAAGCTGTTTTTCAGCCGGGAAATGGGAAAAAATGTTTTCCTGCAAAAGCAGTGTTTGCTTTTTTAGGAGACGAGGTTGAAAATTATGCACATACCCATGATGGAATACAGATAGATGAATTTGAAAGTGCAACAAGACGATATCCTATTTATGAATGTCTTTATAATCAGGAGAAAATATGTCTATGTCCGGCTCCTGTGGGAAGTGCTGCTGCCGTCCAAGTTTTAGAATATTTAATTGCAGGGGGTGTAACAAAGATTATTTCCGTCGGCTCCTGCGGCGTATTGGAAGACATCCCGGAAAATAGATTTTTGATACCTGTTTCTGCATTGAGAGATGAGGGAACATCTTACCATTATCTTCCTCCCTCCCGAGAAGTAGAGATTTCAAAGGCTGGTATAAATGCGATTGAATCTGCTTTAAGCCAAAAGAATATACCATATTGGGAAGTTAAAACATGGACAACAGACGGTTTTTATCGAGAAACAGTAGAAATGGTTCAGTATCGGAAAGAAGAGGGATGTCAAGTAGTAGAAATGGAATGTTCCGCATTGGCGGCGTGTGCAAAATTTAGAAAAGTTACATGGGCTATGCTGCTTTTTTCAGCCGATACTCTTGCAGACCCTCATAAATACCAAGAAAGAGAATGGGGAAAAACAAGTATATCCATAGCCTTAGAATTAGCCTTAGACGCTGTTTTATCAGTTGTTGAGGAGTAAAAATAAATACATATAGGAGTTACAATGAATATAAATGAATTTCCACAACAAGTAAATCAAGTTATTTCAATAGCAGAAACCATATTACAAGGTCAAATATTGGGGATATATTTATATGGTTCAGCAACAATGAATGGGCTGCGTCCAGATAGTGATATAGATATACTGATAATTACTAAACAAGAATTGAGTAATTCAATCAGAGCAGATCTAACAAAGCAATTATTGAAAATTTCTGGCTCCGTAGGCTGTATTGAAAAAAGACCTTTAGAGGTAACTATTATCAATCAATCTGATATTGTTCCGTTGCAATTTCCGCCAAAATGTCAGTATATGTATGGTGAATGGCTAAGGGGAGAGATGGAAGCAGGAGAATATCCGCAAGCCTGCAATGACCCAGATATAATGATTTTATTATGGCAAGCAAGAAAAAATAGCATAACTTTGAAGGGGGCGGAAAGCAAAGAGCTTATTCCCGCTATCCCATTTCACGAAATTAAAAAAGCAATTCGGTTTTCTTTACCTGGTTTGATTTCCAGCTTTAAGGGTGATGAAAGAAATGTGTTATTAACCTTATCACGAATGTGGTTTACTTTAGTAACAGAAGAAATCACGACAAAAGATGTTGCCGCAAAATGGGTAATTTTAAAATTGCCGGAGAGATTTCCCCCCCTGCTAACAACGGCAAAGGAAGCTTATTTGGGAAATTTGTCTGATGAATGGGAGACAGTAGAAAAGGAAGCGATGGCACTTGTAGAATATATGAAAAAACAAATTGAGGAATTACTTAGAACAGAGTAGCAAAGTTAGCGGGGCCAATCAACGGTCAAGATGAACGGCGCATAAATGCGCCGCCGTTGACAGTCCCGCCCGTCTTTGCTGATGGGCAATCAAGGCGGGAAAGCCCTAAAATGGCTTCCCGCCCATTTCAATCTTGAGAGAAGAAACGCTCCAAAATCAGAAAGAGAGCGGTAAATCTGAATTGCGAGGGAGAATGTAGATGAATCAAGGAAGAATTATTGTGATTACAGGTTCGCCGGGAACAGGAAAGACAACAACTGCGTCGATTGTCGCAAAAGAATCGAACATGGATAAATCTGTGCATATGCACACAGACGACTTTTTTCATTATTTAAGCAAAGGAGCAATACCGCCGCATTTACCAGAGTCCAACGAACAAAATTTAGTTGTCATTGAAGCCTTTTTAGAAGCTGCAAAGCGCTATGCCCGCGGCGGATATGATGTAATTGTAGATGGAATTGTCGGGCCGTGGTTTTTAGAACCATGGAGAGCCCTTGTTCGAGAAGATTATGAAGTACACTATATTGTTTTAAGAGCCAGTAAAGAAGAAACTATGAAACGAGCTGTGGAACGTTCAAAATTAGACAGAAAAACAAATGTTGAATTAGTAGAAACAATGTGGGAGCAATTTTGTAATTTGGGGATATATGAATCGAATGTTATAGAAACGACAACCTATTCTATCCAAGAGGCTGTTTTTGCAGTAAAAGAAAAAATTTCAAGTGGAGCCGCATTGCTATCTTAAACGATTTCTAAAAATCGAAATTTCATTTATCAGAGAAATAGCAAAGCCAGTCAACGGTCAAGATGAACGGCGCATTTCATGCGCCGCCGTTGACCGTCCCGTCTGGCTTTGCTGATGGGCAATCAAGGCGGGAAAGCCCTAAAATGGCTTCCCGCCCATTTCAATTATGAGAAAAGAAACACTCCAAAATCAGAAAGAGAGCGGCCAAGCACTTTGAGGGATTGGTCGCCTTGTTCACCCATTCAGCGGGACGGCGGGTGGCGGTCAAGGCCGGGTGTAAGCCCGTTCATTTCAGCCTTGACGGTTGCCCGCTGTCCTGTTACTTTTCCGGGAGTGTAGCCACAACTTCGGGACACTTTGTCCACAAGTCGGAGCGTAGGACGAGGGACGGGGGCTTTCATATACGCCCAGTCTGCTGTTGAAACCAGACCTGTGCTTACGGCTCTACGCCACGCAAGCACAGCCCTGTTTTCCTGCCGCTTCAAATGCCCTTGCCCTCCCCGGCGGCAACGGCATTTTCACGGCAACGCCGACAGAGCGTATAACACACTACACTTTGCTTCGCAAAGTCGTGTGCCAAATGGGGGCGTTGCCCCCTTTGGAAACCCCCACAAGAAAAGGCGGTACGCTACCCCTCCACGGGGCGCATACCGCCTTTTCTTGTTATCCAGCCCTCCGGCTGTATCGGTTGAGCAAAAGTCAGCGTGGGATTGATGTGGTATCTTTAACTTTGGGAAACTCCCCTGGGGTATTCCATCACCTGGGATCCGAAAGTAATTACGCTGGATGACACGCAGGGAATGGATGTGTTCAGTTATAATACGTCGCAGGAAATAGAAGGGCCTGTATATATTGCAGTTCAGGCTTATCCGGATATGGATGCGGGTACCCTTGCGGATGGGCTTGTGCTGCAGTCAGAGGATGACAGCGTGACGGTAGAAGAGACTTCCCTGGGCGCCGATGGCATATCGGCAAAATACATTTACTCGGAACAGGAAACAGACGGAGTAATCCAGGTTTCCGTATACTATGTAGTTCCTGCAGGTAGTGGTTCCCTTCTGGTTGAGGCAGTTGGCTATGTGGGGATGCCGGATGAGGCTGAAGGGCTGTTTCAGGAGATGCTGGGAAGTTTCCGGATTTCAGGAAGCGACTAAGCATATGGAAATGGATAGGAAGGCCCCGCTTTTGATGGGTTTTTCTGTTCCGTCAGATTTTCCCCAAAAAGCCATGTTTTTTTAAATCGGATCAAAAATATGTGCTACAATATAGATGTATTCATAGTTTTTCCTTTTCTTTTCGGGAGCGGATCTTCTTTTGCGGGGATCAGCTCCCTGTTTTGTATACAGCCTTTTCCGGCATATTTCCTATGTAATAGTTGATAAAGTTTAAGGAGGAATATAAATGGGAAAAAAGGCGTATAAGTCTGGAGAAATGAATAGAAAGGGTATAAGGATTCCTAAGGATTTCAAGCACGAATATGTCTGCTGTTTGCCTAAGCCATTAGAGCAGACGATTATGGAAAATATAGAGGAAAAAATCCATACCCTTCTATTGTCAGAAGAAGAAAAAAGGCAGGCTCTGGAGGATGCCAACTGCTCCAAAGTTTGTGATTTGACAGAAACCGTTGAAATCACGTTTTGCCTTTGAGAACAGCAGGCAGAAAGGAAAAAATATATGTTGGATATTGCAAAGGTTTATCTGTTCAGGAAAGGGAAAAATGGTGCGTTTATCTCGCACGATGATTATGGAAAAATCATTATTGGAAAAAACTGTACCACTCCCGGATTTTATAAAATCCGGTTGAAAAAAGAATTGCACAAGTGTTATATCGCGGACGTGATCCAGAAGGTGCTGTACGACTATTATGGCGGAATGACTTATGAGGAATTTAAAGAACTTTTAAGCTCCCGTGGATATGCAATAGCGTTCGAAATGCCGTTTACGACTGAATACTATGGAAACGGAGAAAAGGTGGTTTATGGCGAAAAACGTTTGGTGGCATATTCCAAAAAGTTGAACATGATCATTGTTGTAGATTCCTTTTCTCAGAGGAATACTTTTGACTCTATTGAGTGCTATTGCTACGGTACAAATGCTTTCGATTTTATAAACCATAAAATGCTGTCATTTGGTTCGGACGATGTGGCCGTTTTTGACCTTACCCGTGATGCTTCTGAACCAGAACCGCTTCATAAAGTAGAAGAATCCTGCTCACCGGACACAGACCTTTCACAGTACCAGTTAAAGGTCCCCTCCGGATGGACATATGATGATGCCCCTGAAACTGAAGAGGATTTTGCAAATTATACGAAAATGTTTCTCGCATTATGTCCTCCGGAGTTAAAGTCATGGTTTGTACATTAAGCTGTCAACAAGGAGGAGAGCATGAAAAAAGATGATTTTGTGAGCCGCGCTGCAGTAAGTCAACTTCTCCTGACTTGCGTCAGGAGCTTGCAGTGCATGGCAGACGGTAACCATACAACGCAAACTTATCTGGATACAGCAGGCTCGCCAGCCCCCCGCAGGGGAAAGGTGGAGGCCCGCCAATGACCAGACGGTTATCCTGGTGAGTTGCCATACCAGGGTGTGTATTTCAACAGTTCCTATGGAAAGAGGGCAGGCACGGCGTTCATGCTGTGGCTGCTTTCTCTTTGGCGATCTGAAGCACCACCCGGGCCGCATTGGTATCCCGGTGGTGCTGCGTATGGCATGCTGGGCATACCCACTCCCGATCGGAAAGGGAAAGCCTTTCTTCCAGCTTCAGGACATAGCCGCATGCGCTGCAGGTCTGGCTGGTAAACCGGGGCGGAACCTGGACAAATTCCTTCCCGTACGCCTCCGCCTTATAGGAGAGCTTCGTGAGAAAGGATCCCCATCCGGCATCAGAGACCGCTTTCGCCAGGCGGTAGTTCCGGACAAGGTTCTTTACCTTCAGGTCTTCCGCCGCAATGAAGTCTTGGTTCTCGACTTCACGCTTCGAAAGCACATGCAGGTAATCTTCCCTCTGCCGTGCCACCTTCCTGTGGATATATGCGACTTTCCTGCGCTGTTTCTGGTAGTTTCTGCTGTCATGCAGTTCCCTGCCTTCTTTTTTTGCGTGCTCTGCCATCCGGCTCAGTTTATGCTGCTGTTTTGCCAGCGCTGTCCGTGCCTCCCGGTAGAAATGCATGTTGGCGGACGTCTGCCCGTCGGAGCCGTTTACGAGCTCGATCAGGTTAAGGTCGATCCCCCTTTCGTAACCGGTCTTCGGGAGGGGCAAGCTGGAAGGAAGCCCAGTATTCCCCGACGGAATCCCTTCTGACGGTGATTGTCCCGATCCGGATGTCACAGACTTCCTGCCGTCTGATGATTTCGGCAACTTTCAGCGAGGAACCGCCGAACCGGATCCGCCCAAGCTTTGGGAGCGTCACATGGTTTTTGTCCAGGAACCAGACATTGCTGTTGTGCCCTTCTTTTGTGTCTTTAAAATAGTAATGTGCATTCGTCTGGTAGGACTGCAAGCTGGACTTCTTTTTAAAGACAGGGACGCCGGAATGCCGGTCCTTCCTGTTCTTCCAGGAGGCAAAGTAATTCTTATTCGCATTGGCGACCGCCTGGTCGTCCACATCCGGCCCATAAAGGTACGGGAGGGCATTCTTGATGTTCTTCAGGCTGCCTGAAACGGAATCCAGGTATCCCAGGCGGTCCTGGTAAGCAGGTACAAAGGAGGCTGTTTTGGACAAACGATAGCGTTCATTGCCGACAGCGACCAGATGGTTATAGACGGCACGCGCCGCCCCGTCATTGACTGCAATGATGCGTTTCTGTTCGTTGGAAGGGTATAGCTTTACCCTGATCCCACAATGGTATGCCATATCCGCCATCTTCTTCATATCCGGCTCCTCCTGTATGATATATTGTAGCACATACGAAGGTATTGTATATGCAAAAGAATGAACGGATAGGCAGGACAGTATATGAACGGAGTTATGTGTACAATTTCCATTACCACCTGATCTGGGTGACGAAATACAAAAAGCCTGTATTTACAACTCCCGTGCTCATTGCTGAGATGAAAACCATCCTGAAAGACCTGTCCGCCGTGAATGAGATCCTGATAGAAGAGATGGAAGTCATGCCGGACCACAGCCATCTGTTGATAAGCTTTAAGTCAAAACATGCCCCGTCAAGTATCGTGAAATACCTGAAGGGGCACAGCGCAAAACTCTTTTTCCAGAACCATCCTGAGATAAGGGACAGTTCCTTCTGGGGAGGGCATCTCTGGAGCCACAGTTACTATATGAGTACGCTTGGAAATATGAGCCAGGAAGTGGTGGAGAAATATATCCGCAACCAATATACGAAGTGACCCCGGCCGCATTCCTCCCCTGACTTTGTCAGAAGATTCCTGCTGTTAATTAATTGAACCTTCCGATTCCGGAGGGTGGGATATAAAACTTGGGCAAGTCTAGGTCTGTCATACCACAAAGCTGCCATGTAGGGAGCAATACCCATCATGGCAGCTTTTCATTTCAGCCATATCCTGTTTTGTACGGTAACAAATATAGCATATTTCTTTTGTGTCTTTTGAAAAAAATTAACGAGAGGAGAAAATGATGAAGTATTTGAATGAGTACAAGAGCGGTGACAGGATGTATGGTATTTACCTGTGCAAGCAGGTACAGGATGCAACAGCCAAAACAGGAAGGTCTTATAAGAACGTAGTCTTCCAGGACAAAACAGGGACTATGGATGGTAAAATCTGGGAGCCGGATGATATGGCGATCAGCACTTTTGATGCCTTGGATTACATTGAGGTTCAGGGAGAAGTCAGCACATATCAGGGAAAACTTCAAGTCAGCATCAGGAGGGTCAGATGTGCAACAGAATTCGAATATGACCCGGCTGATTACCTGCCGGTCAGCAGCAAAAATATTGATCTGATGTTCCAGGAACTGAATGGTTTTATCAGCCGCGTGGAGAACAAGTGGCTGAGGAAACTGCTTGAGAGCTTTTTCCAGGATGATGCTGCATTTGTCAAAAAATTCAAGGCGTCATCGGCTGCAAAAACCGTCCATCATGGTTTTGTAGGCGGGCTGTTGGAACATACGCTCAGTGTTACGAAGCTGTGCGATTATTTCTGCAATGCATATCCAATCCTGAACCGTGATCTGCTCATCACAGCCGCAATCTGCCATGACATCGGGAAAACGCAGGAGCTTTCTGCTTTCCCGGCCAATGACTTTACCGATGATGGACAGCTTCTGGGCCATATCATGATCGGCGCTGAGATGATTGGAAGGAAGGCCGGACAGATTCCGGGTTTCCCTGCTGTGTTGGAATCAGAACTGAAACACTGTATCCTTGCGCACCATGGAGAATATACATTTGGCTCGCCCAAAAAGCCGGCACTGATCGAAGCCCTTGCGCTGAACCTGGCTGATAATGCAGAGTCCAAGATCGAGCTCTTTACCGGGGCACTGAGCGGAGCTAAGGATGATTCCTGGCTGGGATTCAACCGGTTCCTGGATTCCAATATCAGAAAAACCATCGGATAACACATTCGTAGCCAGGAAAGCTGTTTGGCTGGAAGTAACGAAAGAAGAGGAGAGAATCTCATGAACGTGAAAATCGAATCAAGAAGAAAAACTGATGTAGGCGGCATTCTTATGATGCCGCTTCGCAGAAACGTCCCGCTCCCTCAGGAGCCTGATTGGAAAGCAACGATATGCCTTAACTGCGGCCGCGAATGCTGGGAGAGACCTCTGCCGCCTGGTTATAAGGTGGCTCGAAAACTCTGTACGGCCTGTGCCCTGGAAGAAGTTGTTAATGGTTAATAAACATTGTCCACAATTAAATCAGGATCAAAGCGGATTATGACAAGTCAATAACTCATGACTGAAGTCACGAGCTTGTTGGATGGATGCGCCTGCATCCATCGGGACAGCTTCTGGCTGATGCCGGGTTATTGAGCAGAGCAGTGATACGCCGATCACTCCGGGGCGGCTCCAAACTCCGGACACTGTCTATAGGCGTACCTATGCTATGGAAACCTTACTGCCCCACGGGGCAGGCTTACCGCAAAGGAGTAACTTATGGTTTATGTTTTTGTACTGGACAGGGACGGGAACCCGCTCATGCCGACCACCCGCTGCGGGAAGGTCCGCAGGATGCTAAAAAACGGGCAGGCTGAGGTGGTTTTCCGGATCCCGTTCACAATCCGCCTCTGCTATGAGCCGGCTTCTAAGGAAACCCAGCGGCTGGTATACGGCTGCGACCCGGGGCGTACCAATATCGGGAGCGCCGTGGTCAGGGAAAACGGCTGCTGTGTCTACCTGGACAAATGTGCCACAAGGAACCGGGAAATCCCACAGCTGATGGCAAAGCGCCGGCAGCACCGGCAGGCTTCCCGCCGCGGCGAACGGCTTGCAAGGAAAAGGCTGGCAAAACGGCTCGGGACCACCACAAAGAAACTGCTGGACAGGCTCCTGCCGGGATATGAGAAGCCGGTCCGGGTGAAGGATATCATCAATACGGAAGCCCGGTTTAACAACCGTTTCCGCCCGAAGGGCTGGCTGACGCCTACGGCAAGGCAGCTTTTAAGGACCCACCTGAACATTCTGAAGAAGGTCCGGAAGATCCTGCCGATAACGGATGTGGTGCTGGAAGCCAACAGGTTTGCATTCATGCAACTGGACAACCCGCATATCTTCCGGTGGCAGTTCCAGTACGGCCCCCTGCATGGGAAAGGGAGTGTGGAAAATGCCGTAAAGGAGCAGCAGGGCGGAACCTGTATCTTCTGTAAACATGAGATCGAGCATTACCACCACATCATCCCCCGGAGCCGGGGAGGAAGCGATACCCTTCCAAATATGGCGGGGTTATGCAATGCATGCCACGATAAAGTCCATAAGTCGGAAGAATGGTTCCGGAAGCTGAAGAAAAAGAAAGCCGGGCTGAATAAGAAATACGGGGCCCTGTCCGTGCTGAACCAGATCATCCCGTACCTGGTGGACAGTTACACGGAACTGTTCCCGGACCATACCTATGTGACAGCCGGGTACAGCACGAAGCAGTTCCGGGAAGACCACGGCATAGAAAAAGACCATGACAGCGACGCCGCCTGCATCGCTTGCAGCATTCTGGAGAAGGTGGACAGGATCATATTCCCGGGAATGACATACCAGATGGAACAGTTCCGGAGGCATGACCGTGCCAAGATAAAATCTTTCCGGAACAGGTATTATTACCTGGGGAAAGAAAAGGTGGCGGTCAACCGGAAAAAGGCAATTATGGCAGACCCTTCCGGGAAAGAGAAAAACGGGAAGCTTCAGACCCAGGACTCGCTGGAGGACTGGTTTACCAAAGAAACTGAGAGAAACGGCTTGCAGGAAGCGGAGAGAAAGCGTTCCCGCCTGAGGGCGGTGAAAAGCATCCGGATCCGGAACAACATGCAGAGGCCCCTGCCTGGGAGTATCTTTATCTTTGAGGGAAAGAGGTATCTCCTGACAGGCAATCATGGGGAATATTATCAGACAAAAGTGGCAGGAAAAACAGTAGAATTCCTGAAGTCAAAATGTAGGATAGCCTCGGGGAACCAGGGGCTGGTCTATACCGGACAGGTAAAAAGCGGCGCTTCCTCCCATGTCTAAAGACACGGGTGTCCCCGCAGACGCCGCTTTTGATGAAAAAGGAGTGTTAAATATTTATGAATAATGGTATTGTAGAAAACAAAGCGAATTTGCTTGCAAATAATCAGGCTGTAGTTGAGGGAATGATTGAAGGAGAGGTTGCTTTTGCTTATGAAAGCCGCGGGAGAAAGTATTATACTTTTTTCTCTCCGTATCAAGACTTAGCAGTACATCTGACATCCTTCCTGTGACAATCCCTGATGATTATAACTGTTTTAGTCTGTTGCATGACGGTCTGTATGTTAGGATTACAGGACAGTTCCGCTCCCGGAATATTTTCGATGGAGTGAAGCGACGTCTTATCCTGTATCTGTATGTCTGGAACGTTGAATCTCCGGATGCAGCAGAAAACATTGCCTACGGGACGGACAACAACTGGATCAGGCTGAAAGGATGCATCTGTAAGCCGCCGGTTTATCGGAAAACCCCTCTTGGCAGGGAGATTACTGATATAATCGTCGCCGTGAACCGTTCCTTCAGGCGGTCTGACTATATCCCCTGCATATGCTGGGGTATGAGTGCACGGCAGATGGCGTCAGCAGAGATCGGGGAACAGTTCTTTCTTGAAGGAAGGATTCAGAGCCGGATATATTTTAAGAAAATTTCCGATACGGAGCTGGAAAACCGGACTGCTTATGAAGTGTCAGTATTCCGGCTGCACGAATATAGAGAGGAAGCCGTATGAGGCAGGATTGGTTCTCAGAAGATGATATTAATGAGCTGACCAGGATACTGGAAAGAAAAGAGGAAAAAAGGATCGTTTATACCCCTCAGATGCGTGAATTATGGTTGCACGACGTTTCCTGGGAAACAGAAATCAGGCTGCTTGTCCTTCCCGGAATTCGCCTTACCGTATCACGGGTATGCTTTCAAAAACAGAGGGCTGGTACTATGACGGAAATTCTGGACTGGATGAAGAATTACTGCAGGAAAACGGAACTTTCACAGATCTGTGTCCAGTCAGTTGAGACAGAAGCAATGTCCGCATTTTGCTTTAAACATGGATTCACCCCGGATCCGGTTGCGTCTATGAAGATGAGAGATGGGCTGGTGATAGGTGATTTCAAATTGAATATTTGACAGAAAAGCGCACAGGGAATCCTGTGCGTTTTTTGAAAATAAAATAAGATTCTGTATGCCAGTTTTTCTGCGTTAACTCTGGTTCGGCTATCCGGGATGTCACCGGGCCCGGAAGAACTGTACTCTTCGTACCTGTTCAGCCCTTAATTTCCAAAAAGTTGCCTGGATATAACTCCCCCAGGAAACCCAGTCATTCTCGCAACAGCGGATGTCAAAAATGGCATCCCAGGAAGATTGAATAGCCTTTTCGCGGTCTTCGGCTGACAAGGAATCAAGCCATTGCTGATCCCGGTCAAATGTCTCCCCGTCAAAGCAGTCAGGATTCAGGTAAATATGGTTCAGGACAAAATGCCAGCCGTCGAAATCGCTGAGGACTACATCCTTATCCGGAACTTCAATTTCGAGGCAAACGCATTCCTTTCCTTTTTCTTCGTAGCCACTATGTCTGAGGTCCGGCTTTTTCCGTTTCCCATCATATGTGTGCCACGCCCAAACAGGGTAGGAGATGCCATCAGGCGGCACCCCTACTCTGGCTTTCATCTTTTTGTTCAGCCATCCATAAGCATACCTGAAATCTGGAATATTGGGGGTTTTTCCCGGAACACATATGTACCTTCCTGTATTCTGGATGCAGGTATACACTTCTCTGGGTTGTATCGTCCAAAGTACCACAAAGAATTCCTCCTACGAAAATATTCGTCGTCTATAACAGTGTTAAGAAAGAAACGCACAGGATTACCTGTGCGCTACTGAATCTTATTTCCTTCTGTTGAATGTTTTCTTTCTACCCGCAGGAAACTTTTGTTCCGTCTCTTCACAGAATTTCTCAAAGCTAATCTCTTTGGAATATTCGTCCTGTAGAAAATACTCAGGATGATCTTCCAGAAAGCTGTGAAGAGTTTCCAAGGAGTAAATCAGTATCCCGTTTACGGACATGTTATCCCAAAAGAACCCGGTTCTAGGGGAATAAGCTCCGACCCGTTCCGAAGCACTTTCCATGCTTAGCGGGCAGAAAGAACATCTGTTCTCCAGCTCCTCCAACACATCTTCAGCCGTATCGTTGTTGACATATTCTCCATCTACGGAAGAGCAGTAGTTTTCAATACTTTCTTTTACATGAGGAACCAGCCGGTTTTCCCAGAAATCCTGAAATGCCTGATATTCCTCATATTTTTTTCTGTTAACCAAATAGTAAGATGTTGACATTGCAGGATTCCTTTCCGGATCAGATAGCGAAATTACCGGCCACATTTCCATTGATCACATAGTAAACCGTATTTTCTTCCGGTTTTACATATAGATCAACGTTTTTAAAATCGTCTTCTTTAAAGCCAAGGTCATATTTCCATACATCCTTCGCAATTTTTATGAGATATTCAGTAGAATAGGACTTCCCTGAAAACTGGACTGTTACAGAAACGTTGGCTTCCGATACAATAGGTTCTTTCACCGCTGTTTCCTTCTCAGTATCCGCCTTCTTAGATACTTTTTCTTTTGTCGCAGGAGATGCCTTTTTCGCGGTACCATCAGCCTTTTTCCGCCCTCTGGCAGCCGGAGCCTTTTTCGGCTTCTTCTCATCAGCAGTTTCAACAGGAGCTAATGTGGAAGTTTCAGGCGCTACTTCTTTTTGAGGTTCTTCTGAGGCGGGGGCATTCATGAAATTATCGGCTGGCTGGCCGGATGCTTCAGGCTTTACGGCGTCTTCAGGCTTTTTTGATTCCGCAGGCTCTGCAGACTTTTCGTCAGCAGGGCTGGCATCGGCTTTCTTCCTGCGGCCTCTTTTTGCAGGTTTTGCCTCCTCCTGCGCAAGGGCTTTAACTGTGGCTGGGTTTTCAGTCGGCTTCATTTCTTTTTCTGCGGGTTCAGCAGTTTTTTCTTCGGATTTAACTGTTTTCTCAACGGGTGCTGTAACAGTTAGTTCTTTCTTTTTTCTAGGCATGTGATCCTCCATAGTAGATGCAATTTTGTTTTTATTTTACTCTTGATTCGTATGTGCGTCAAGGAAAAGTGCTGTTTTGCAGACCCTGATGCAAGTTGTCAAGGACTTTTTCATCATATTTACGGAAAAGTCACATTTGGCGGACTTCCTCCCGGAGCAGACGCTTGATTTTGTCTGCCATCGTCTCCTTGCTGGTCTCGCTGAAATGGACACGGACAACATAGGTGGTCTTGCCGATTGTTCGTTTGAAAGTTGGGCAAGTATCAGCTTTCGGCGTGTTTACGGTATCTGTCATAGAAAATCCTCCTGTAAAAATGATTGTGAGAAAAAGAAGAAGACAAGGCGGCAGCTTTAAGGTATCTATAACCACTTTGCCAGCTTTGCCTTCTTGATTTATGCCCGGAGATAGCAGACCCATGAGGAACCGTCTTTCTCGGTCACGAGCCTGCTTCCTATCCGGGCTTTTGCGGTTCTGAGAGTGCGGGAAGAAATCCCCCTGTCATTGACCGCCTTTTCCAGCTCTGCACTTGGCATTTTCTTTCCGTCTGCCAGCAATTCCAATATCAGTGTTTCTGCCTGTGCGGTCTTGCTTTCGGTCTTTCCTGTGTCCGTCCCGGCAAGCAGCTCATCGGCAGTAATGTCATAAGCCCCCAGCCACATAAAGCCTTTCTCGTCTCCCAGAGAAAAGGCAAGGGACTGTCCCGGTGGGGCAAGAGAGCTTTTCTCATGGATTAAAACCCTTGTGGTGGGATTGTCTTTCAGTTTGCCGATAAAGAGCAGGCTGCGGACTGCCGCCGTAATGTCGATGGAGCCTAAACCCCTGTAAGTGCTTTGTGTTCCGGCAGCTTTGTTCAAATGCCCAATCAACACGATAGCACACCCGGTTTCCTGTGCAATCTCTCCCAGACTGCGGAAAACGGGACGCACCTCGTTCGCCCGGTTCATATCCACATCAGCCCCTAAAAAAGCCTGTACCGGATCAATAATGACCAGCCTTGCGTGGTTTTCCCGGATTGCCCTTGCCAGCCGTTCATCGGTCAAAGTCAGCGGCGTATCCCGGTCATCAATGACAAGCACCCGGTCAAGGTCTGCTTCGGCTTCCATCAGACGGGGCTTGACGGTATCGCCCAGCCCGTCCTCGGCGGTCTGGTAGATGATGTTGAACGGCTCCAAAGGCTCCATGTCAGGCAAAGGCTTCCGATTCGTACAGGCTGCCGCCAGACGCATGGCAAAGTAGGTTTTACCCTCGCCGGGATTGCCCTGAATAATTGTAAGCTTTCCAAAAGGAATATAGGGAAACCAGAGCCATTCCACGCTGGTCAGTTCCACATCTGCCATACGGAGCATGGGAACAGGCTGAATTTCCGGCGGTTCTCGTACAGGAATGGTTTCAGCTATGAACTTGCGGTTTGCTATCTCAGCTTTTTGCCGGAGAACATCGTTCCAATCCTTTCTTGCCGGGATAAGGCGGACAACGGCAGTCTTATCGGGGATTACTCCCAAAAGCCGCTGACAGGCTTCGCTTCCTGCGGTATCGCTGTCCAGACAGAGGAACACTTTCTGAATATCCCTGCGTTCAGAGAGAAAACGCTCCAAAGCCTTGCCTGACACACCGCCCAATGCAAGATAACTCCGTGTCTGCCAGTCCTTCGGATACAGGCAGATAAAGGAAAGCAGGTCAATGGGAGCTTCAAAGACAAAGAGCTGGCTGCCGCTTCCCTCGCAGCGGAACGCATAGGATTTATCCGAACCGGAAATATCCTGCCGGAAGATGTCCGCCGTTCCCCGTACATGGGCATATCTCGGTGTTCCGTTTCTGTCCCTTCCTACAAAGACGGCGTTGTGGTGGGTGCTGTCCTCATAAATGTCCCCGGATAGAAGAAAGGTCTCAACAAGTTGCCTGCTGAGACCCCGTACTTCACAGAGATATTGGATTGTTCGGTCTGCGGTTTTGTTGTGCATGGGAAGCCGAAATTCAACAGGCGGTGCATATTTAGGGGCTTCTCCCTGTTCCCCGATTAGAAGCTCCACGGCTTCGGGGAAACTCTTGCCGTAAAACTCCATGACAAAATCAATGGGATAGCCGCCCTTGCTCTGGCTGTGGCGAAACCACTTGTTTCCCCGGACGGTCAAGCTGTCATGTTCTTTCCAGCGGTATTCTCTGCCGCTTCTGATAAGCTGCTCGCCCTGCGAACGGAGAAAATCTTCCAGGCTGACAGCGTTCGCCCTGTCAATCTGTGCCTGGGTGTAATTCATCGGTCAATGTCCTCCTTTTTGTGTCGGGATAAGGGTTGCTTTTGGCGTGTTTTTTCCTCTGTAAGCCCCTGAAATCTTGCGGCAGTATCAATCTTCGACCGAATACCCCAAAGCCGCTGTAAGTCCTCCCGGACTTCCTTAAACTGGGCGTAGGTCTCGGAATGGCTCTGCTCCAATGTGCCGTATTCTTCGGACAGCTTTTTCATATCCACTTTCCCGTCCGGGAACTCTGCGGTCAGCCTGCGTCTGGCGGCGTAGAACTGTTTTAGCTCGGCTTCATGCTCCGCCTTGTATGCGGCTCTGGGCTTGTCGAACTTGATTTTCCGCAATCCCTCATAAACAGGCTTTAACCGCCGGAAGGTCTCGCTGTCATCGGAAAGGCTGCTGATTGCTTTCATGCGGGCGTTCTGGCTGTCCAGCTTCTCTTTCAGGCTGTCGGTAGTGGTCTGATGGCTCTGTACCCGGCTTTCTAAATCCGAAAGGGTGAAAATCCCATTCGCCCGGAGATAATTGAAAGTTTCGTTCAAGTCATGGAGATTGTTGAGTTTTCCTTTCCGGGAATGTGCCCCTGCGCTCCGCTTCGAGTAGTAGGCGTTCAGCAGGGAAACAAGATCGGGGGGCTGGGGCTTAGACAGCTCGGCTTTCACTTCCTTTATCCAGTCCAGCAGGACGGAGATTTTCCCCCGAATATCCCGGATAACGGCATTGGTGGCTTTGATCCAGCGGTTGAACTCGCCCTTTTCGGTGCGTATGCCTTTTTTCTCCATTGCCCGGACAGCGGCTCCCTCATGAACAGTGGGAAGCAAATCAAGACCCTGTCGTTCATAGCTGCGGTGGTCGATACGGACATCAAGCCCTTTTTCGGCAAACTTGGCGTTACACACATCAGCCCATGCCTTTCGCCAGTATTCCAGCGTTTCCGGTGCTCCCCAGTCGGTGGTGGGAACAGCGTCAAAAAGGAACTTGCCGTTCTGGTCTCGGATGCGTTTTCCGTCCTCGTCCAGACGGTAGACACGATGCTGCTTGAAGCCCCATGTCCCATCCGGGTTCATAGGGCGAATAGGGCAGAGGAAATGGAAGTGGGGGTTGGGTGTTCCTCCGTCCTCGGTCTCTTTCTCGTGAAATGCCACATCAACCGTCATGCCCCGGCTTACAAAGTTGTCCAATAAAAATTTCCTTGCCAGAGCGATATTTTCCTCAAGGGAAAACTCATTCTGCAAGGAAATTTCAAAGCTGTATGCAAGCTGGGCTTTCTTCCCACGCTCGATGTGTTCTACGGCGTTCCAGAGAGTTTCCCGGTCGGAAAACTCCCTGGGCACATGGGGCGGCAGAAGAATTTCGGAACAGATCACACCTTTCTTTCTGGTGTAGTCGCTGTCCTCGCCATAGTAAGCACTGTGGAGCTTTTCACCGGAACGATAGGCGGCGGAAGCCACAACGGATTGCCCCTCGCTGCGTTTAATCTGGTCGGCTGTGAAATGGAACAGAGCCATGTTCTGCGTCCTCCTTTCTGTCCTCGAAGCTGCGGAGTGTGCGCTGTACCTCCGGCAGAGAAAAGATGGTTTCCAGCAGCTCATACATTTCCTGCTTGGGCAGTCCCTTGAATACCGGGGCAAGGCTTTCCACCGTACCGCCGATGTTGCAAAGCTCATGGGTGCGCTTCGCCCGGTCGCCTTTCTCGTAATACTGCTTGCGGTTTTCCAGACGGGTAAGCCTGCGCTGTTCCTGAGCAAGCCGAACTTCTGCCCGTTCTTTCTCCAAACGGAGTTGGTCAAGTGTTTTCTTTTCCGGCATGATAAAGACCTCTCTTTCTGAAAATGAGGATAAAAAAAGACCGCTGACTTTTTCACATGACAATGTGTGTCAACGGTCAATTTTCCGATATTCGATTTTTCAAAACTTGCTGGCGGCGAACAGCATTTTATGCTGTTTGCGGACGGCAAGTCCACAAGGGATAGCCGCATAAGCGGCGCAAGGGGGTGTAGCCACCTTGTCGGAACGGAGTGACGGAACATTCTCGGTCTGCTGGTTTTCCTGCTGACAGAGAATAAAGCTCCGCAGGACGCACGAATACTCCCGGCAGGAGAGTATAGAAGTGCGCCCTTAGAGTTCTAAGGGATTTTCACTCCGGCTCAACTCCCCGACAAATTCACTTTTCTCTGCACTTAATTCCGTAATTACCACGGCTTCCAGATTCATAACCCCTATATATTTCATAGAGTTTGCCGTTTATTACAACTTCGTCATCACCTGTAAAAGTGTATGAGTCGCCATTCTCATCACAATACTTGGAAATTGCTTGGTGCGCTTTAACAACAGTAGGATAGATGTCTCCTTCGTTATATGGTACCCAAAAAGCTTTTTTAGACATATTAAACATTAATGTCACTCCTTTCTAAGTTTGAACACATTCCGACTACTTATTGAGACTATTATACCACGACTTCTTATTCAGAACAACTTAGGATTTGTAGCTTTGTCAACTTCCCGATACTGTAATCATATATTTCTCACTTCTGTTTAGATTTATGATTGATGATCACTTTTATCACAATGCAAATCAGTAACAAAATAATGGTCAATACACCATATATCAAGATGCTTGTATACCACGGTGCTGATTGCACAACGTATAATTCGGGATGAGTTTTGAAGTCCCAAACAGTATAAACCCCGTGTCCAATAAATACACCAATAAAAACTGCAATAAAGATGTTTATAATGATGTTTATTTTTTTCATGCAATCACACTCCCTTGGGTAAATTCCAATTTGCCATTCACTTCACTTAAGTATATTATACCATAAACTTGTGAATAACGTATGAATAATTCCACCGCCAAACACTGAAACCGCCCGAACATTTTTCTCTGCTCAGGCGGTTTATCTCAGCTGGTTTTTTCCTTCTGATGTAACTGCTCATAGGCTTCCTGCTGGGCAAGCAGTCCGGCGGAAAAGCCGTATTTAAAGTGGCACTCGCTTTCCTCACACTGGGCGATTGCCGCCTGTGTCCGCAGTTCTTCCACCAGCTCGTAATCTTCTTTGCTCAACCTCTGGGACAATTTCTCCATCAGCTCCATACATTTTTTCATCGCCTGTATATATTCAGGGGATGTGGGGGTAACTGTTTCACACGGATAAAATTCTCCATTGTACATTGCTTCCAAAATCATAACGCCACCTCCCTCAACAGTAGATTAACTCCGCCTTGATGATTTCCTCTGCTCTGTTGCGGATAGAGTTCATGGACTGTACCCACAACATCTGATTGTCTGCTTTCATGGTTTCGGTCACACCCTCGGCTTCCATCATCTGGCGGATAATCAGGTTCAGCCTGTCCGTTGCCTGCTCGTTCAGATCAGCAAGGACAGTGTGAAGCCTGCCGGACAAAATCAGGTCATTGTAGAGCAAGGGGCGAAACTGTTTCAGATAGGACTTGTGTAAACGCCCCCAGTGACCAATAGGGCGGTGTTCTTCCGGCAATTTTAAGTCCGGCACATAAAAATCACCTGCCAGCACATAGTCCATGCCGTTTTCATGGATTCTCGGTTTCAGTTCTCTCATAAAATCACGCTCCTTTTCTCGGTTCCAGCTTCGGTAAACAGCTCATTGGAATAAATACACCTCTTGCAATATCCTCGGTGCGGATTGCCTGTTTTTTGGCTTCAATCTCCGCTTTTTTCTTGGCTTTTACTTTATCCTCATACTCTTTCTGCTTACCATTGGCTTTTCTCTTGAGATAGTTCTGGTGAAGCCTGTCTTTGCGTTCCTCACGCTTGCGAAGTTCTTCCAGTTCCTCCGGAGTCAGCTCTACTTCTCCAAACGCCGGGGGCACGAATCTTCCCACAAAATTGAAGTAAACCTCTATTTCCTGTGTAGTTTGAGTGCTGCCCTTGCGGTCACGTTCATGGACAAGAATTTTGTCGATAAACTCGTTGAGCATGGTGATGGTCAGATTATCAAAACTCTGGTACTTGTCAATCAGGGAGATGAAACTCTCCGCTGATTTTTTGTTTTTCTCATAGGCGGCAAGACTGGCTTCCAGAGAAGATATTTCCTCTGTCAGCTCGGATTGCTCCTTGCCATACTGAGCATCCAGCGTGGCATAGCGGCTGTCTGGCAACTTGCCCAGGATATTGTCCTCATAGATTTTGCAAAGCAGGACTTCCAACTCTTTCAGCCTGTTTTTAGCAGCGGCAAGGCGGTTCTTTTTCTTTCGGACTTCTGCTGTCTGCTGGCTGTCCTGTGCTTCCTGCACCACCCGGACAAACTCGGCTCTGTCATGCCTTGCATACTCCGCAATGGCTTTCAGAAGCTCAGAAATCAGCTCCAGAACCACCGATTCATTGATGCGGTGCTGGGTCTTGCAAAGCACACCTACCGGGACTTTACTGTACTGGGAACAGGTGTACTGAGAAATGCGCTTGCCGTTGTTGGTGCGGTGGACATACATCTTGCCGCCGCAATCGGCACAGTAAAGCAGCCCCGTCAGCGGTGCGGTTTCGCCCCAGCCATTAGGATACCGGCGGACATTGCTGCGGATTTTCTGCACAAGGTCGAAGGTCTGCTGGTCGATGATGGCTTCATGGGTATTTTCAAAAATTGTCCACTCGTCCTCGGAAACATAATGGCTTTTCTTATCCTTGTAATGCTTCCGGGTCTTGAAATTGACCGTATGCCCCAGATACTCACGTTTTTTCAGGATTTCCACCACCGTAGAGGAACCCCATCCGTAAACGTCTTTGAAGGTTTTGTTCTTATTCACACCCTCGCCATGCTGGGCAAGATAGGCAGATGGTATCAGGATTTGTTCCTCTGACAACTTTTTTGCAATCTGGTATGGTCCCATTCCGTCAATAGTCATCTGATAGATGCGTTTCACAATCTCGGCGGCTTCCTTGTCTACAATCCACTGGTCTCTGGTTTCATTCCAGAGATAACCATAAATAACTGTTCCAGTCAGGTGCTTGCCGGATTTGCCCTTTGCCTGAAAGGTGGAACGGATTTTCCGGCTTGTATCACGGCAATAAAATTCGTTCATGATGTTCCGAAACGGTGTAAAATCATCGTCTCCACGGGCACTGTCCACACCGTCATTAACCGCAATCAGACGGACGCCTTTCTGCCGGAGAATTTCCATAATCTGTCCGACTTTCAGATAATCCCGCCCCAGACGGCTCATGTCCTTGATGCACAGGTATTCCACATTCCCGGATTCCACCTGCTTCATCATGTCCAGAAAGCCGGGACGGTCAAAACGGGTTCCGCTGATGCCATCATCTGTGAAATGGACGATGTTTTGAAAACCATGCTGGGCGGCGTAGCTCTCAAGCAGCTTTTTTTGATTGGCTATGCTGTTGCTCTCGCCCTGCTGGTCATCATCACGGCTGAGACGCTCATACAGGGCAGTAATCTTTCTTTTGCTCATATTCGGCACTCCTTTCTCTCAAGCTGTGTGTTTTAAGGGGCTTCCTAATCAACTGATTAAGAAGTCTCTTAAAGCATACAACTCCTGTGGCAAAAGCAAGTGCATTTTCCTTAAAAATCAAGTATACTGCATATATAAGAAACTTTTTGCCCGGGAAATAGAGGGGGACTATGCTATGCCGCAATCAAAAGAATCAACACTGGGATTGGATAATATAACTATGATTCATTCCCCATCAGATCTCGCAAAAATGGTTCAGAAGTATGGTTTCCTCCCTTTGTTGCGGAACCATATTCCTGGATTTTCTGTGGAAGATCATACGCCGCCGGAACTATGGTTTACGGAGCTGGATGGGCCGTGGGAGTGGAAAGGACCGGTGATCCAGATGACCGGATGTGCCTATGGAAAATTTTTCCACGGCAAAGCCGGCTTCATTTCAGCCGAATGGTTCCCTGACTTTGCGAACTACCGGAGGGACAGCTACGACTTCGACGCCAGGTATGAGGATGGGCTTGCCAGATATCAGGATAAGCAGGTCTACGACATCCTCTTTGAGTATACAAAGAGCAGGAATGGGAAGATTTATGGATGGGGCTGGCAAGATATGCAACGCCGGAAACCTTTTTCGGGAAAGCATTTACGGATCATGTTTATGAGCGGAGCCCGGAGCAGTCGAGAGAAAAAATAGTAGCCCATATGAAGAAAATCCTGCCGCAGGCTGATGCAAAGAGCATTGATCGGCTGGTAGGGTAGGAGATAACAAGGATTAAGAGCAGAAAATGGTGAGGACAATATGTGTGGAAGATTTTACGTTGACGAAGAAACCGCAAAGGATATTGAACGGATAGTCCAAAAAATAGACAGGCAACTATGGAAAACGGGTGATGTGCATCCCTCTGACCATGCTTTCGTGCTTCACCAATCGCCGAAAGGGATCATAGCGGAACAGCAAAAGTGGGGCTATACCAGCCAATATGGGAACAGTCTAGTCTTCAATTCCAGGTCAGAAACCGTACAGGAAAAGCCAATGTTTCGTTCTGATTTTGAAAGACATCGATGTATTGTACCAGCGAAAAAGTTTTACGAATGGCAAAAGCTGCCACCAAAAAGCAAACAGAAGTATGAGTTTTTCTCAGATTCCGTTTCCCTGTATCTGGCAGGGATATATCGTAAAACAGAAGAAGGAGATCAATTTTCCATTCTGACCAAGGCTGCGGACGGCTGTATGGTTGGGATTCACGACCGCATGCCGCTGATCCTGCCGGAAGAAAATATCGGTCCATGGCTGTCATCCGACGAAGCGGCAGCCCAGCTCCTGCAATACCGATTTGAACCCCTCATAAGAGCCAAAAGCGTTGAAGGGTACGAACAGTTAAGCCTGTTCTGAAGCTGTCCTGCGCCGATGCCATGTAGGGGCAGGAGGATGACAGAATCCACCCCGTCCCTGTTCAGGAAAGCCGTATCTCAACCACCTCGTTATCCGTCCCTATCCTGACCGGGAGCTGGAAATATCCTGCTCCGGAAGAGATGACGGCATAAGCATCCCCAAACTTTTCGCAGCCGTAGAAGAAATGATTCCCATTTGCAAGACGGCTGACTGCTCTCCACACCTTTACAGGTGGGAGGTTCCTGTTATGAGGTATCACTTGGGCAGTCCCCGTCAGGTGGCAGATGCCGGGCAGCCGGGATCCCTCAGGGTGTCCCTGCCGCCTTGCTGGCGGTCACTCCGGTTGTTATAGCCCCATATACATCCGGGTATTCAGGCCTCATTGATTAGCACCCGGCATCAGCCATCTGGCGGGGACTGCCTAAGTGATGCCCGGTTTACAGAACCTCCCACTTGTGAAAGTGTGGAGAGCAGTCAGGAATCCATTTCTTTTCTTTCCTGGGATGCCAGGATATCCAATGTCTTCTGATCCCGCTCCCCATTAAAATATTTTTCCAATACTTTTCCATACAGCCCATTTCCTGGATCGGCAGCCGCAAAAAGTGTCATGGAGGACCGCAGTTTCAGATCATCCGGGTATCCAAACACAATGCCCGGGTCACTGCATTCCACTTCCAATGCAGCTCCGCAGATTTCCTCCAGCCTGGGGCCAAGGATGGCATCATGGAGATAGTCCTTAGCCTCCTGAATATCCTGTATTGCATATCTCAGTGCAGCAGGGCTATGACCAAGCCCCTGTATCTGTGGGAAAACATACCACATCCAGTGGCTTTGCTTCCTCCCGTTTCTTATCTCCTTCAGTGCTCTGAAAAAGCTGTGTTCTTGCGCTTCAACAAATCTTTGCAGATCAGGCATATCCATTCCTCCCTATGTCCAGTTCAAGGATATTTTATCACGGCACAACATCCAGTGCATCATCCAATTCTTTTTTGGACAAAATTGGCTCTTTACACACGAACGCATGTTTGCTATTATAAAGGAAATCGAACATATGTTTACAAAGTAAGGAGGTGGCAGCGTTGGGAGACAAGTCAGTTATAGATTCTGGATTGAGCATGGATATCCCCATACAGGTCATGGCACTTACTGACAGGGACGGGAGGATCACACCATATTGGATCCGGATGGAATCCCCGGACCATCAGATCCATACTTACCGGATCCACGATATTGTCAGCCGCGGGGAAAAGAACTATGTGGGGATCCGGGAAAAGCAGTTTGTCTGCCGCATCCCGATTGATGACATGATGCGGACAGTTGAACTGCGCTGGAATCTGGAATCCCAGAGATGGCGTGTCGCCCAGCTCCTGTAAATGGGAAAATATGTATTCCATATTGATGCGAACAGCGCCTTTCTTTCCTGGAGCGCTGCCTACAGGGTACAATTCCTGGGGGAAAAGACAGACCTGCGGACGGTGCCGTCCATTGTCGGCGGGGACCAGGAGAAACGCCATGGGATTGTATTGGCCAAGAGTACCCCTGCGAAAAAATATGGGATAACAACAGGGGAACCAATCGTGAACGCCCTAAAGAAATGCCCATTCCTGGAGGTCATCCCTCCAGATTATACCCTGTATGTCAGGGCATCCCGCGCCTTTATCAGACTGCTGAAACAGTATACAGACCAAGTGATCCAATACAGTATTGATGAGGCGTGGGCAGTTTTTGACGGTTACGATGAGTATCTGTATGGCCGCGGACAGATGACAGCTTTTGCGCATCATCTGAAGGACAGGATCAAAGAGGAACTGGGTTTTACGGTAAATATCGGTGTTTCCACGAATTTCCTGCTTTCGAAAATGGCAGGGGATTTTTCCAAACCGGATAAAGTCCATACGCTGTTCCCCGACGAAATCGAAAAAAAGATGTGGCCGCTGCCGGTGGCTGACCTGTTCTTTGTGGGGAGGGCAACGGAAGCAAAGCTCCATGGTATGGGGATACGGACGATCGGGGAGCTGGCACAGGCGGATGAAAAGATGATCTCTGCAAACCTGAAAAAGGCAGGCCGGATTGTCCAGGGCTATGCCTGGGGCAGTGACCTGGAACCATATGTTTTTACCCATGAAGCAAACAAGGGGTACGGAAACAGCATGACAGCGCCGGTAGATGTGGTGACAGAAGAATACGCCAGACACTTAATCCTTTCGCTGTGTGAAACAGTAGGCGCAAGGCTCAGGGAGGACCATGTCAGGATTTCAGTTGTCAGTGTGCATATCACCACATACCAGTGCGAGTATGGAGGCAAACAACTGCAGCTTATGTCCTCGACGGACGTAACGGAAGAGATATTTACCGCTGCCTGCGAAGTTTTCCACAGGCTGTGGGATGGCATTACGCCGCTGCGACAGATTGGCGTCCACACTTCCGGGGTACAGAAAGATGGCATCAGGCAATACAATCTCTTCGATATGCACAAATATGACCGGCTGGAAAAACTGGACAGGACAGTGGACCAGATCCGTGCCAAGTATGGGGAGGATTCCATTTTTCGAGCCTGTTTTCTGAAGAGCAATGTCACACATATGGGCGGCGGACTGGATAAGGACAGAAGGTCAGGGGTAACAATTGGCATAGACGTTGAAGGGGAAAAACTGGGAAAACATTAAGACGGAGGAGGTACAGATGGATGGATTGGGGAAGATGGTTAACGAAATGATCCAGAAACGGATGCAGGATCAATATGCAAAATGGAATTCAGATGATCCGGAAGACAGAAAAAAGATACGGGACGAACACCTGCAACAGGCATATGACCGGATAGCGGCTGCCTTACCGGATGATCAGATAAGCGAGCTCAAAAATTATGCCAATCTCTTTTTCGAAACGGAAGCCGAAAACGAAGCTTTTTTCTACCGGCTTGGGATTGGGGATGGACTTCGGCTGAAAAAAGCTTTCCGAAAACAATCGAATGCTTTGGAGATGACTGACTCATGTTTTACAAGCCCCCGTATTTTCCATATTTCCATTGTAACAGTTGAAAATTCTTAAAATGCAGGAAAAGAAAGGAGAAATATGGAAAAAGGAATTATTCTCAAGGCAAATGTAAATGGGAAAGAGGAGCATTTTTCTTTCCCGGACAGATCCTCTTTTTTTGAAGCGGTGGAAAATGGGCTGATCCCTGATGTGTTCACTTATGCGAACGTATTCGGTAAGACATTGCCGGAGCGGGTCTACCGCGATGGGCTGAACTTCCTTGATGTGCTGATCAGGAGATTTTTTTCAGAGAAGGCACTGGATAACCAGGAGGTACCCATTTTCTTCGATATGGATGGAACCCTGGCTGAATGGGAAACTGCTGCACATATTGATGAGGTGATGGCTCCCGGGTATTTCCAGCATCGCAGGCCTATGGGGAGCATGATCCAGGCGGCAAAGAAGCTCATGGATATGGGGCATCCCGTGTACATCACCTCCAAGGTGATATCCGGGACTACGGCAGTCGAGGATAAAAACATCTGGCTTGACCGGCACTTCCCACAGATCAAAAAGGAAAACAGATTCTTTATCCCTTACGAAAACAAGGACAAGAATGCGATCCCCCTTGAAGGAGGGGTGAGGCCATATTATGTGCTGATAGATGACAGTACCCATTACGGGCTTCATGGATGGAATGGTATCGGAATCAAGGTTGATAATGGAATCAATAACACAAACCGGAGTTGGAGAGGGTACCTGGTGTCTTCCCAGAGTTATCCGGAAGTGATTGCTGCAACGATCAATACCATTGCCGTGCTGGAAGCAAACAGAAAACATACGAGTACCCTGGTCGAAAAAATTTTTAGGGGGATGCATAGCGGACTTGTATCCATCGTATTCGGAAAGGAAAAAGGAAACGACAGCAAGGCGTTAGTTTGTTGTAAGATCGGAGAAACGGTATTCCCGTTTACGGATGTCCCTTATACAGATATGGACAAATTCTATGATGATTACAGCTGTACAAGAACAGCGGGTGAAATTGCCCGGGTGTTGAAAACTTCCTCGGAAAACCTGGATGAAAACCTCAGGAAAGAGTGTCTGCGTGAGCTTGGATGCAGCGGGGAGGAGTGAGAAAATGAAGATCAGCTTTCCTTTCTATACCCTCGGACGGAGGCGGATAACCGTCTCCTTTAACCGGGCTTTGGCCGTATTCAACTGGCTGAAATCGGGGGAGAAACATGCTCCAGACAGAGATACTGCGATATCCGGGGTTTCCCTTGATGGGAAGCTGTCGGGGATGCAGATGCTGAGCGGCCTGCTGGATTACCTTGCGGATGATGAGAATCCGAGCAATGAGTTTCCTCTGTTTGCGCTGGTATGGAAGGGATTCCGTGCCAATACCATACAGCTCATTGATGGGGAAGAAGGGCTGAAGTATGGCTGTACGGATGTCTGCTGTAGGATAGGTGAGTCCTCATTCTATTCTTCTGACATAACGTATAACAGCATTGGTGAAATGTTCCGTGACTATGGTGCTATATGGGCAGTTCGCCGTATCACGGAATGCCTGGAAGACCCGGAAGGGAACGGGCTGTCACATGAGGAGAGTGCTGTTTTCCTAGATATTATCCGGAACGGCATACAGGAATAAAACGGGACGCAGGCAGGAATATGCCTGCGTCTTCCAGATAAGGAGAAGATTATGGATAAAACGATGACTTATGATTTTGACACATTCAGAGACAAACTGGTAAAGGCCCTGAAGGACTTTTATAGTGACCGCTGCGATGTCATAGTACGGAAGATCCCCCAAAACAACGACTCCGAAATGACGGGCATCAGCCTGGTTATGAAGGGGGACAATACCGGTGTTACGGTTTACGCTGAAAAAATGTACGAACAATATCTGGATGGCGCATCCCTTGGTGAGATCGTGCTTGTTCTTATCGAACATATAAAAAAGGTCAGAATCTCGTATATCAACATGGATTTTCTGTATGACTACGATAAGGCCCGGAAACAGCTCTTTTTCAAGCTGCTTAACCGGAAGCGGAACGCAACGGTGATGGAAAGCTGCCCCTACGAACCTTTCCTGGACCTGATCCTTGTCCCGTGTTGCTTCGTTCAGATAAACGAAGATCGGAATGGTCTGATCCAGATCACGAACCAACGGCTGGAAGAATGGAGGATCAGCAAAAGCCAGCTTTTTTCGGATACCTGGAAGAGCAGTAGGAAGATATCAGGGCTTGACATTTTACCAATCCAGGAATTGATGGGTATGTCCCCCGAAGATATGGCCGAGGATGATGACGAAGAGGATTGCTCAGGCCTTTTTGAACCGTACAACAGACCGGTTACTGTGACAAATAAGCTGAAGTTTTATGGCGCATCCGTGATAGCTTCCCCTGAAAACCAGGAAGAGCTCAGCCGTAGGCTCGGCGGGGACTATTATCTCCTGCCAAGCTCTGTTCATGAGTGGATTGCTGTACCGGTAGGAGGGATTATGAAGGCATCGGACTATGCGCCAACAGTACGGTATGTGAACCGGATAGCATTAGATCCAGAAGAGATCCTTTCGTATGGCGTCTACCATTATGACGCAAAGGAGAAGAGGCTGGCTATTGCATATCAGGGATGACCTGAAGAAAAGACTGTAAACGATAAGATTGGGAAGGCGCTGTCCACGGCGCCTTCTTATTTTGGGCTTCTGGAGGCATATTTTCATTATAAGCCATAACAGGGAAGGGAGCGAAACTATGGAATCATTAGAAACAATTTTGAAAGATAAAGTAAACAATGGATTTGACGGGTTCCGTCTGGAGTTCCAGCCGCAGTTCCGGGCAGTAGATGGCAGCCTGTATGGAGCGGAGGCTCTCGCCAGGTTCTCCTGCAGGGGATATGGCGTCGTTCCTCCGGATAAGTTCATACCCGTTATGGAAGAGACCGGGCTGATCATCCCGTTTGGACGCTGGGTGTTCCGAAAAGCGGCAGAACAGGGGAAGCGCTGGGCAGAAATGAACCCTGGCTTCCAGATGTCGATCAACATGTCAGGATACCAGTTTGTCGATCCCGACGTGACGGACTATATGGCGTCTATCTTGGAGGAAGTCGGGCTGCCGAAAGAAAACGTCATCCTGGAGATCACGGAAACGTATGACATCAGCTCTTCCGATGAAGCCCTGGCAACCCTTGGGCGGTTCCAGACGGCTGGGATGAGAGTGGCGATTGATGATTTCGGGACGGGAAGTGCCGGGATCATGGCGCTGAAGGCTCATCAGTTCCATATGGTCAAGGTTGCGAGGCAGTTTGTACCGGAGCCCGGGAACGGGAAAGATGATCCGTTCCTTGCCGCAATAAGCCTCCTTGCCCATAGCGTAGGGGCTGAGGTGTGCCAGGAAGGGATTGAAACGGAAGAACAGTATGAAGCTGTCAGGCTTGCAAAGGTGGAAGTGATCCAAGGATACCTTTTGGGGAAACCGGTTCCTGCAGCAGATTTCGAACGCAGGTATCTCAACTGAAAACGCCTGACTGCCTGAATTTGCACATACCTTAGTCAGCCCCGCAGATGATGCGGGGCTTTTTGTAATCCAGAGACAGGCCTTCCTGCTGATGGCGGCAGACATTCCATCCAGCGTAGGATGATTTTTACCATGTCCATGGAAATTCATATTTCACCTGTAACTGATGAAAGACTTCAAAAAAGGAGAAAATCATGGAAGTTTTGTACGAAAGTTCAATCACGGGTAAAAAGAAATTTGATTCTACCCCAGCAAGTTTTTACACGGATGTGGCGAAAAGGATAGCAGCTGAAGAACACGGAAAAGGGACTGTGCGAATTGAAATCCCCGACGGGTATGTTGTCTATTCAGTAGGCATCCGGAGCGGTACGCAGGTTGTGAACGAGATAGAGAATACGCTTCCTGCACTTTATAACCAGGGGTATGGGGAGAAATATCTGACCTGCATTATTCCGGAAAAGAATTCCTATAAATTTTACCATATGACGCCCAAAGGAAACGAGTTTGTCGCTTCGTATGGGTGTATGGGAACAGAAAAGGGGCAACTTTTCGGGGAACGCTCCTACGTCTATCCTATCTCTGTATTCTGGGCGAAATACTTTGAGAAAATCGGGAAAGGGTACGTCGATGATTCCGATGTTTATCTCCAATCCCAATTTGCCAATAAAGACAATATCCCCCTGGGCAGCAGAACAGGACATCCAGAAACGGCATCCGGAAGGCTCTATGCTCTTCTGATGCAGCTTGCCCAAAAGGCAGTGCGCAATGCAAAGGTCCAGGTTCCGGTAACTGCTGAAATCATCAGCGCGGCAAAGAGGTATCTGGAACAGATGAGAAATTCCGGAATAGTTGAAGAATTCAATACAACGCTCCTCCGTCTAATGGCTGTCCTACAGCGCCCGGTTCCAACCGGAGACGGAACCGGTGTAAAAAAAGCCCTGGCTAAAGGCGGAAGTGATTTTCCCAGGATTATAGAGCGGGAAGAGGATCTGATTACTGCCATGGAAGGCACATTAGGTGCAGGAATCTCCCAGCCAATTGGGGATTTCAGCGATTTCGGAATTGAAGTGTACGATGCAACAGAGAAGCAGAAAGCGGAAGCACTGAGGACACTTAATCCAAGCCTGCGGCCCAAAGTCAAAAACGTCTACCGGGTGATACCTGCGGAGCAGAATAAGCTGTTCAATGCCTATCTGAAAGAAAACGGGATTTCCAGAGTGAAGCAGTTGTGGCACGGTTCCCGTAACGAAAACTGGATGAGTATCATACGGAATTCGCTGATGCTTAATCAGAATGCAGTGATTACGGCAAAAATGTTCGGAAAGGGCATATATTTCGCCCCTTCATCAATGAAGAGCTGGGGATATACCAGCAACGGGAAATGGACGGGGCTGAAATCGGATGTGTCAATCATGGGCCTTTACGCTGTGGCGTATGGCAGACAGTACGATGTCAGTGCTTGGAGGGAAAATGTGGACTGGAAGCGGGAAATGGAATCCCGCGGATGCAGCAGCCTTCACGCTCATGCGGGGAGAAACCTTCGCGCAGATGAGATCGTCGTGTATGACGAAGCTGCGGTTGTACTTAATTATATTGTGGAATTCAAATGCTGAACGGACCGGGATGAAAAATATTCCTTCCGCAACAACTGATAATCATATTAATTAATGAGGAAGTAAAGTATGACAGAATTGGAAAAAGTGAAACAGAATGGTTTGAATCTCAAGTATGTGAATGAGCAGACGCCAGAGATTTGTCTTGCGGCAGTACAGGAAAATGGGTTGGCTCTTGAATATGTAAAGGAGCAGACTCCGGAAATCTGTCTTGCTGCTGTGAAACGGAGTGGCTGTGCTCTTAAATATGTGGAGGAGCAAACGCCAGAAATCTGCCTTGCAGCAGTACAGGGCAATGTGATGGCTCTTGACTATTTAAAAGAACAGACCACTGAAATCTGCCTTGCAGCAATAAATCAGTGTATATGGGCCATTAGGTATGTTAAGGATCCGGAAATCTGCATCGCTGCAGTACAGGGGAATGGATCAAGACTTGAATATGTAAAAGAACAGACTCCAGAAATTTGCCTTGCGGCTGTAAAACAGGATGGATTGGCTCTTGAATACGTAAAAGAGCAAACTCCAGAGATCTGCCTTGCGGCAGTACAAAAAAATGGAAGGGCTCTCAGGTATGTAAAAGAGCAAACCCCGGAAATCTGTCTCGCGGCAGTACAGGAGGATGGAAGGGTACTTAAGTACGTAAAAGAGCAGACCCTGGAAATTTGCCTTGCAGCAGTACAAAGAGATGGGGCAGCACTTGAGTATGTAGAAGAACAGACTCCAGAAATCTGCATCGAAGCAGTATGGGAGGATGGGGCAGCACTTAAGTATGTAAAAGAACAGACGCCAGAAATTTGCTTTGCAGCAGTATGCGTGGCCGGAGAAGCGCTTAAGTATGTAAAAGAACAGACCCCGGAAATCTGCCTCAGAGCAGTACGAGAGAATGGGATGGCTCTTGAATATGTAAAAGAACAGACCCCGGAAATCTGCCTTAAAGCAGTGAAACGGAGTGGGTTGGCTCTTGAGTATGTAAAGGAACAAACTGCGGAAATTTGTCTCACAGCAGTACGAGAGAATGGGATGGCACTTGAGTATGTAAAAGACCGAACATCGGAGATTTGCATCGCAGCTGTGAAACAGAATGGATGCGCACTTATGTACGTAAGAGATCAGACACCAGAAATATGCCTCATAGCAGTGCGACAGGATGCCTGTGCTCTTAACCATGTAAGAGAACAGACTCCGGAAATTTGCCTTGAAGCAGTACAGCAGGATGGCTGTGCTCTTAAATATGTGGATGAGAAAACGCCGGAAATATGCCTCGCTGCTGTACAGCAGAATGGTTTGGCATTGGAGTATGTAAACGACCAGACAACAAAGATCTGCTTTGCATAAAAAAGGATATAAAAATATGAAAAACAAAACAGTAAATGATGCAATTTTCGAATGCTCGAAAGGTGATGCTTTCTGCTATGATCTTGCCAGAAAAGCAATGGCTCCGGAACACCATCCGGAGTACATAGATGCCGCACCGGCAAGAAAAGAGGATTATGCAGCTATTGATGCAATTACTCTCGTTCACATGAATGAAAAGCTGCAGAAGAAGCAGGATATCAGCTGCTACGATTTTGAATACACAATCCAGATTGCAGCAGAGGGAAAGAATATCCCCAGGAAATCTGTGTTGTATGAATTTGTACGAAGGGCGGCAGCAAATTATAAACATGAACTGGATCGTTTGCCTGACTATTCAATTGTTCTAAAAGTAGACGGCACTAATGTTCCGGTTATACATATTAAGTACGATGGGCCGCTTTCTAAAAAACAGGTACAGAAACGATTTATGGAGCTTATGATTTTGAATTCATCTGTTTATTCTGCAATACAACATTTGCTTTGTGAATTAAATGATGGTGGAACAACGGTAATGACTTGGTAAAATTTAAAAAGTGAAGCTTTCTGGACCATGCAGGTTTGGAAGGCTTCATTTTTAATAAGTATTATTGTGGGATTTCCTCGTCAATCCAATTTCTGTCACATCCATATATCTATCATATTTCTTCCGTAATAGTTGAAAATCATTAAAATCCACCAGGACGGTGGAAGAAAGGAGTTTTGATGAATCAGGAAGAAATGTCCAGGCTGCTCTGTGGGATAGTTTCCCATGTGACCAGTATGGAAAAGGATTATGGGGATGCCAGGAAGGCCTTGCAGGAGCTGGGCTTTTCTGATGAACAGATGGTTCTGTTCGGATTCCCTAAACTTGTATTGACTGTGCTGCAGGAGCAGCAGAAGGAGGAAATGGAATGAAAAGGAAAATATTGATGGTTCTCTTTATCCTTGCGGCTGTTGCCCTGATTGGGTTTTCAGCATGGCAGATCATCTCTATCCTGCGGGAACGGTATATCTCCAGGGAAGAGTATGACCGTGCGCGAGAAAGCTATGTATCTGCGCTTCAGCCGAAGGAAGAACAGGAAGAAGAACCCACAGAAACAGATCCTTTCCCGGATCTGGAGATTGACATGGAAGGACTGCTTGCCGAAAACCCGGATTTTGTGGCTTGGCTGTACTATGAAGATGCTGAGATCAGCTATCCGGTGGTACAGGAGAGCGCCGATGAAGTGAACAAGTATCTGAAGACGACGTTTGAAGGTACGGAAAATTCCGCTGGCTGCGTATTCATGCCCTACGATGCCGATGAGGCATTTCGGTATATGAATACATTCATTTACGGCCACAACATGAAGGATGGGAGTATGTTCGGACAACTGAAGAACGTGTTTCGGAAACCTGACGAAGCGAAGAATCCATATTTTTACATATGGACAAAGGATGGGGAAGCGATCCGTTATCGTGTTATTGCTGCATATGTAGTGGAACACGACAGTGAAATGTATTCTATCCCCTTGACGGACGATGCTTACCAGCAATATCTGTCGGCTGCACTCGAACTTGGAAGCATGGACGGTTATGTACCGTTTACGGAAGAGGAGGAGACGGCGATGGAAGAGAGCAGTCCTATCGTGACGCTTTCCACCTGCTATGGCTCGGCTGGGACCAGCAAGAGGCTGCTGATCCAGGGGGTGGAAATTGAGAGACGGACGGTTGCATAAAGCTAAAAAAATTCGTATAATAAGGATAAAGGATGGATATTTCTTTGTCCTTAAAGAAAGGACTATCATGGGATACCATTCAAAAAAGTTTGAAGATTTAACGCTTCGGGATGATTTTATCTTTGGAAATGTGATGAAGAATAAAGCTCTTTGTAAAGAACTTTTGGAAATTATCCTGGAAGTAAAAATCAGGGATATAACCTATCCTGAAGAGCAGAAGACTATAAAAATCATAAGGGATGCCAGAAGTATCCGCCTGGATGTATATGTTGAGGATGATCAGAATACAGTATACAACGTTGAGATGCAGACGACGAATCCAGGGAATCTTCCGAAAAGAACCAGATATTATCAGGGATTGATTGATCTGAATCTGATTTCAAAAGGGGAAGATTATGATAATTTGAAAAAGAGCTATGTGATATTTATCTGTGTAGAAGACATTTTCGGACAGGGAAGGTATATTTATACGTTTGAAAATATATGCCTGCAGGACTTCAACTTGCGACTGGGAGATGATTCCACAAAAATCTTTCTGAATGCAGACGGTTATGTGGAAGATATTTCGCCAGAGCTTAAGGCGTTTCTTGTTTATCTGCGTGATGGAGTTATTTCCAACACATTTACGAAAAACTTGGAAGACGCCGTGGAGGCAGGGAAAAATTGCGATGAATGGAGGCGGGAATATATGACACTGCAGATGCGTGATCGGGAGAATTATCGGAAAGGTCGTAAAGAAGGTCAAACGGAAACTACTATCAATAACATAAAAAACATGATGAAAAATCTTGGTTGCTCTATTGATAAAGCGATGGATGTCCTTGAAATCCCGGCAGAATCAAGAGGATTCTATAAAAAGAATATAGGTCTGTGATAGAGAGGGGCGAGTAAAAGATAATCCGATATTTATTGCCCGATCCCAGCTATTAGCTCATCCCAGCCCATTTCAATCATTCCTTAATCATCCGCCTTCAAAGTCACTAACCCCCATTTCAAATGGGGGTTTGATTTTAACCCCTCCGGGGTAGTTCCCGGGTTCCGCCAGAGGCGGGATTTCGCAGACCTTTTTTACTGGTTGCCTTCTAAAGAAGGCATCTCTA